>ORMF010219973.1_pt1 | contig 59737 bp, 50 predicted proteins | sample 1779871 | NCBI WGS metagenome assembly ORMF01 (sample SAMEA104232316, study PRJEB22302) | groundwater metagenome | biome: forest; feature: aquifer; material: groundwater | place: USA | collected 2011-08-07 | depth 5.4 m | reverse complement strand
TGCTCCCCATGTCATGAATGGAGGTGCCACCGCGCTACACGACAAGACCGATCCTCGTCCCTCCGCGAGGCGCCCGGCCCCGCAAGCCTCGCAATCGGCGGCGGGCTTGCCGTACAACAGCTCCGCGCCAACTCTTCCGTGCGCGACACACAAAAACCGGAGTCTCTACAAAACCCGGGGCGGTTCACCTCGAATGTCATTGATGAGACCGGGCACCCAGCAGGATGGCACCCGCTGATCCGTGGGTATGATGCGCTTCCCCCCGATAGTTACTGGCGACCGGCGCCAGAGGAAGCGGCCTATTTAGAGGCTCGACCACGGTTAGACCTAACGACAACGCAATTGAGTGATCTTAAGGACCGCATCCGTGCCCTTTACACACTTTACAGACATGGGTCTGGACCCTCGGCGCAGGTTGAGCCAGATGAAGAATCGGACATAGAGGATGGCGACTCTGAAGATGCGGCATCAGCGAGCAAACTGGCAATTCCTGCAGAAACTCTTGTTGAGGAAATTTCGCAAGCCACCAAAATCCATCCCATCTCAGTTTGTTCGCTTCTGCAGGAGATGCGCGAGGAGGAGGGGTTGGCTAGCCCCCCCCTCCTGGAGCAAGCATTAGAGGAATACGCTTCCATCAGCGTGCTTCGCCTGTTGGGTCACCGGTGGCCCGATCAAGACGTCTATGAGGGGGAGCACGGACCGATTCTCGATCCGTCGCTGGTGGACGACGACGGCATCATTCCCCTTGTCCCATGCGGCGATCATCTAACGGCCCCCGGTCTTATCCGTGCGCGTCTGGAAGGCGACTTCGGAGAGGAGGGGGCGGACCAAGCCGAGAAGGAGTTCCGCCAGTGGGTTGGCCGCGATCTGGCGGACTGGCTCCGCCGCGACTTCTTCAAGCGGCATGTGCAGCAATTCAAGCAGCGACCGATCGCCTGGCATTTAGTTTCGACGGATCGCACCTTCGAAGCATTCGTTCTCTACCATAAACTGAGCCGCGCAACGCTGCAGAGGCTGCGCGGACCGCAGTATGCGGGCGGCTTGATTACGCGGCTGAAGGCCGAGCAGGAGCGGGCGCGTCAGCGGAGCGAGGCGGGCGAGGTACACAAGCTTCAGCTACAGATCGAGGACGTCGAGGAGTTCTCCGAACGCATCGAGAAGATTGAGCGCGGCGACGAAGTGAAGTATCGGATCCGCTGTCGTTGGAACGGCGAGGAGCAGGACGGACGGCCCGGACCCTACGCCCCCGATATTGACGATGGCGTCAAAGTAAACATACGCCCGTTCCAGGAGGCTGGGCTCCTCGCGGTGAAAGAAGTCATCAAGAAGTGGTGATCAGCCTGTGCCCATAAGCCTGACCGAGCAGTTAGCCGACGATCTCCTCGGTTGGCTGGGCGCCTCTACCGACGGGGCGCCCCGAAGGGTGCTCTTGTGGCTCGATCCCCACCGCGAGTTCGAGCGATTGATTGAATCGCTCGCTTCTAATCTGGCTGCTCGCGGGGCGCGGCTGCTGCGTTCCGAATCTAACCAGCGAACAAGTCAGCTCGGCCTGAAACTCGAGCTCCTGCGCCTCGACGCGCTCCCGGGGGCGTGCGCAATCGTGTACCTGCCCGGATTTGATCGTGCCAGCATCGAACCAAGACGAGACGGTTCGGCACCGGCTCTCTGGTCGGTCTATGAGTACCGGTTCAAAGGCTGCATCTGGGGTAATGGCAAGCATCCTGAACCTGGGAGCGTGCCGGAGCTCCCGACACTCTATGGCTGGCTCCGACATCATGGCGTCAAGGCAGTGGACGAGAAAACACGTCGCGAGCTAACCGCCGGGGGAGCTGATTCGCGGCTCGCACGATATGCGGAGAAACAGCGACTGGCGTCGATCTCAGATTGGCCGCAACCGCTCCGCCTCAGCGACGTCGAATCTGCGTTGGCCGGAGACTGGCGTGACTCCCTGCGCCGTCTGCTGGCGGCCCCGAACAACGAGGTGAAACGCTGGGGAGATGAAAAGACCACCGTGCTGGCCCACATCACCGCCGAGCTGGGCCTCACGGGTTTGGACGGCCCCCTCGATGCGGAAGAGCTGGCGGACCGTGCGGCCCTAAACCTGGCTCTGGTCGAGGCATGGGATGCGTTTGGGCGACCACTTGACTTTCCCTACTCCGCGCGCCTCCCGAAAAAAGACGAGCAGCAGGCGAAGCAGATTTCATTCGTTCGGGACGAGCTCTTGAGCCATGCCGAGCTGGGGCCGCGCTTCCGGAAACGCGTGCAACGAGTCGAAGCGACCGCTAGCCTCATCGAATGGGCGAAGGATCGGGTTGGGCATCCGGGCGGGATGCCTCGTCTGGCACAAGCCCAGTGGCAACGGTTTCTCGCGCAACTCTCCGCCTCAGCGAACGTAGGCTGGAAGAACGCCCGAGATTTCCTCAGGGGTCAGCGCGACCTAATCAACAGCACTGCCGAGGTTCCCTGGCATTTTCTCGACCGCGAGCAACATTGGGATACGGTCGCACGCCTCGCCGACCTCGTCGTGCAGGCGGAGGCGATCCTCCAGCAGGCGGAGAGTCTCAAGAGCGCTGCTGCCTTCGTCAACGAGTACGCCGAGGAATGGTGGCGGGTGGATGAACTCCATCTTCAGATCCTCGCCGACGCGCGCGACGCACACCTGGAAACGATTCGAGACGTTGCTGAGAAGGCGTACTTCGATTGGGCGAGCCGGCTGGCGGACCGCTTTTTCGAGTGGATTGAACAAGAAGCTTGCTGGCCCCCAAAGGGCGTACCTGACGTGGCCGGGTTGGGCCGCCTTGTATGGAGTGCCTCCGACAAGCGGACTGCGATGATCATCACGGACGCCTGCCGGTGGGATGTTGCACATGCACTGGCCGGAAAGCTCGACGACGGGGAGGTTACTCTCACTCCGGTGGCAGCTACTCTCCCCACCATCACGCCGTTCGGTATGGCGGCCCTGCTGCCGTTGCGTGACGAACCTCTGGATGTCGAGTTTGGCGGCGGCAAGCTGGACGGCATCCGGCAGGGCACCGATAAGGGTCTTGATAGCCGGGATGGGAGGAAGGCCTTTTTGCGTGCTCACGTCCTCGATGCAAAGGGGTCTCCTGAAGTGGATTTCCTCGATCTCGATGTGCTACTGAAAGGGACGAAGCCTCCCGCGACCAGGATCGTCGTGGTTTTCGATAACGGGCTGGACGAACAGGGCCACAAGGGGGTGGAGCAGCTCCCGGGCCTCGTGCCCGCCTTCGTGCGGAACCTGCGACACGCCATCCAGCGACTTCATGAGGCGGGCTTCCAGACAGTGCATCTTGTCACCGATCACGGGTTCCTCCTGGTGGCATCGGATCTCGTCGACGGGCTGGGGCGGCCCGAGGTGTTGCCGAATCAGAACCTTTACAAAGACGATCGCTGGGCGGCTCTGAAGCCAGATGCACCCGTTGGCGACGTACTCCACATCCAGGCGCCGCTGGCGCCCAGCATTACCCTCGGGATTCCTAAAGGGCTCAGGACGCTGGTCAAGGCGAAGCCGTTTCTTCACGGAGGCATCTCACTTCAGGAGTGCGTCATTCCGCATTTGGTCTCGTCCCGCGCGTTGCCGCGAGCGCAGCTTGGTTTGGACCTACAGGTAAGCACGGACAAGCTGTCCGGCGGTACGGTGCCCGTTGTCCTGCGACCGCGGTTAGAAGGCCAAGGGCTGCTCGGCGGGGTGGAGCCGATCACCGTCCGCGTCTGGGTGGAGGCGGCCAACGGGCGCACGGTCGCCGAGCCGGTGGATCAGGAGCTTAGGCCGGACGTGCAGGAGCTGAAGCCCGCGCTTTATCTCCGCGAGGGTTCGAAGCTGACAGCGGGCGAGGCGCTCACCCTGCGAGCACAGCAGATTCCATCGGAGTTGGACCTCGGCTCGGTGCCGCTAACAATGCTGGTCGACTGGGACTGAGGAGGATCGAACCGATGGCCGCAACGCACGACGCGATTTCGTTCGACGAGCTCGACGCGAAGGCAGCCGAAGCGTTCCCCGGCCTCGTCGTGCGTAAAGATCTGCTTCGCCGCCTGCGCTCGGCCTACAGCGTGCCCGTGTTTGTTGTCGAATTTCTCCTGGGAAAATACTGCGCCTCGACCGACCCGGTGGTCATCGAGCAGGGCATGGAATTCGTGCGCCGCAACCTGGTCGAGAAGTATGTCAAGCCCGATGAGCGTGAGATCGTCAAGGCACGCATCCAACAGTCGGGCGAGTATCAGATCATCGACAAGGTCTCGGTGCGACTGAACGAGAACGACGACAAATATTGGGCTACGCTCCACAACATCAACCAGGACTACGTCAACATTGACGAGGACATGATCCGCGAGCACGATCGGCTGCTGATGGGTGGGATCTGGGCCGAGATCACGCTGCGTTACGACAGCAGCTTCAAGTTCCGATCGATGACCCGCCCATTTTTTATCGATCAGCTCAAACCGATCCAGCTCAGCAGCCGCGGCATCGGCCGTATCGCCGAGGCCCGGTCCACGTTCACACGCGATGAATGGATCGACCTGCTGATCCGCTCGCTAGGTATGGAGCCGAGCACGCCGTACTTCACGCACCGTCGGAAGCTGCTTTATCTATCTCGTTTGATCCCGCTCGTGGAGCGAAACTTCAATCTTGTGGAGCTCGGTCCCCGGGGAACTGGTAAGAGCTTCGTTTTTCAGCAGATCAGCCCCTACTGCCACCTGGTATCGGGCGGGCAGACCACTGTGGCGCAGCTCTTCGTCAACTTGAGCACCGGCCAGCGCGGCCTGGTGGCTCTGTGGGATTGCGTGGCATTCGACGAGGCGGCGGGAGTTCGCTTCCCCGACAAAAACGGCATCAACATCATGAAGAACTATATGGAGGACGGCAGCTTCAGCCGCGGTCGAGACATCATCAGCGCCGAAGGCTCGATCGCGTTTCTCGGCAACCTGGACGGCGACGTCCAGACGATCCAGCGTACGTCACACCTCTTTTATCCAATGCCCAAGGAGATGGACCCAGCGTTCTATGACCGGATCCACTTCTACCTACCGGGCTGGGAGCTGGGAAAGACGCGAGACGACCTGTACACGTCGCATTTTGGGTTTGTGTCGGACTACCTCGCCGAGGTGCTCCGCGGCTTGCGCAAAACGAGCCATGTCGACCTGGCGGAGCAATCGTTCTCATTCGGCCCGCACGTCGGTGGGCGCGACGCGAAGGCGGTCCGGAAGACGGTGAGCGGACTCGTGAAGTTGCTGCATCCGGACGGCCAGGTACAAAAAGAGGAGCTCCAGGAGTACGTGGAATTTGCCCTGGAGATGCGGCGCAGGGTGAAGGAGCAGCTGAAGAAGATGGGCGGGCTGGAGTACTGGGACGTCAACTTCAGCTACGCCGATCGCGAGAGCGGCGAAAACAGGTTCGTGGGCCTGCCCGAAGCGGGCGGGAACCTGCTGATCAGTGGCGACGCGCTGCCGGCTGGCTCGGTCTACACGATCGGCTCGGATCCTACGGACCGGAAGCTCGCGCTCTTCCTGATTCAGACTCAGGCGAATCCGGGGACCGGGCGCATCATCCCACTGGGCAATCTCTCACCAGTGATGCGCGAAGGACTCAAGGCGGCGGACGCATACCTGAAGGGACACATGCGCGATCTTGGAATCGACCGTGATCCGAAACAGTACGACTTCACGGTCCAGGCGGTAAACCTCAATCAGGCGAAGGAGGGCGCGGAGACCGCTATCGCCTTCTTCATTTCGCTGGTTTCAGCTCTGCTCGAGCGCCCAACCGACCCGACGACCGTCGTCGCGGGAGAGATGAGCGTGAAGGGAATGCTTCGCGGCGTGGATAGCCTCCCTGAGCGGCTCCAGCTCGCGCGCGAGGCTGGGGCGAAACGAGTCCTCATCCCCAGCGAGAACAAGCGTGACCTGGCCGACGTGCCCGATGAGGTCCTAAATCGTATCCAGCCAGTCTTCTATTCGGACCCCGTAAACGCGGCAATCCGAGCCATGGGGCTGGAGTAAAGATGGCAGGAGTGAGTTACCTGCAAGCTGCCCTCACCGTGCTGGCTGATTTGAAACGGCCGCTGACGAGCAGGGAGCTCATTGAAGAAGCGCTGCGGCGAAAACTGATCCAGCCAATGGGGAAGACCCCTGGCGCGACGTTGACCGCCCGTCTTTACCTTTACATGCGGGACCATCCCGATGGGACGCTTTTGCGCCTTGCCGACGCTGGACCCAGGCGGGCCCGACGAGGATCCGTGCGGTGGACGCTCCGCGATGACGGACGTTAATCTCACGGTTAGACTCATTAGCGGGCCTCGCTTCCCCCAGCCGGCCCCGCCGTCCGCTGCAGTACTCCGACTTCACACCGGTTGCTCTACGACTTGAGCACCTCGGGGACGGCGCCACGACGATCGTCGCGCAAATCGCTGGGGAGTTGGTCGTCCGCGATGCCGTAAAAGGCCCGCGTGCTATGTGCAGCGCCGCGGCACTTCGTCGATTTGACGGGGTTTCGGTGTGCCGCTAGATTCAGTTCGGCCCTTGAATCCTCCAGAGGAGGCTCCGAATGCAGGCGCCAGAGCGTACCCGTGAGCGATTCCGCGTGCAGGACCACGAGTGGGACGAGATCCGCGGGCGCGACCGAGCGGACCGCACCAAGCTGATGCAAGAGCGGCCCCGGGTGGTCAAATTCGACTCGGTCCCATGGGAGCAGTCCCGCTCCGCCCACCACAAGGTGTACACCAGCTACGACCTGCCTACCGTGGAACGCAAGCCGTGGCAGGCGCTCATGGGCTCCCTGAGGGTCATGATGCAGATCATCCCCAGCGGCCACAAGAACGCCAACCACCGCCACATCATGGAGGTGCCCTTCTACATCCACGAGGGCACCGGGCACGAGATCCACGATGGAAAGCGGCTCGATTGGGAGGCGGGCGATCTGATGATTGTGCCGCCCTACTGCATGCACCAGCACTTTTGCGACGAGGGCCCAGCGGTCCTGGTCTACTGCCAGGCGGGCCACGGCCCCTTCATCGCGGGTGGCGGCGGCGGTGAGCAGCACGAGATGCATGAGAGCTGGCAGATGCCGGAGGACGCCAAGGCGCTCTTTGGCCCGGATGGTGATCTGGTTGGCTACCGACGCGGCGAGGTGGACTTCATTTTCAAGGCGATGCAGCACGAGCGGGACGCGCTCCAGGCTCGCACCTTCGAGGAGCCGCCCCTGCCGAGCCACCCCGTGACGGACAGCTACGAGTACTTCATCCGCCAGTTCCAGGAGGAGTGCTACTGGCGGCAGAACGTGCCGCAGGTGATCAAGCAGAGCCAGCGCACGTGGGAGCTCACGCGCAACGGCAAGACGCTGTGGTTCCTCCACCCGCGGCACCCGGAGTTGCAGACCGGTCTGAAGCTATTCGAGTGCTCCCTGATGGAGGTCCCCCCGGGCGGCCGCACCGGCAAGCACCGCCACCTGGGCGATGAGGCGCACTTCATCATCGACGGCGAGGGGTACACCGCGATCGACGGCGTGGACTGGGAGTGGGGGTACCAGGACGTGGTGGCAATTCCCAACCTGGCTACCCACCAGTCCTTCAACACCGGCGCCCGCACGGCGAGGTTCCTGGTCTATAAGTCCCGGACCTTCGACTACGCCAGCTTCGCCGGCATCGAGCACTTCGAGGACGCTGCCCCCATCAAGTTCTAAGTACTGGGAGGCTACCCGCCCGAACCGCTCCCATACGGGGTACAAATCCCAATGCCTTTCACATTGCTTCTCGTCGGTCTCCTGGCGTTGCTGAGCGCTTGTGCGCCCTCGAGTCCCGGGTCGAGTGGAGAAGCGGAGGGGGCGCTGCCCCGGCGGGGCAGGCGCCGGCACGGCCACGGGCGCCAAAGGTGCTGCGGATCGCCCTTTCGCGGGAGCCGAACGGGTTCGTCGTCAGCCTCTCGGCCAGCGGCGGCACCTCCGGCGGCGCCATTCAGGCGCAAAACCTGCCAGCCAACAAGCTGCGATTCCATCGGGCTCGTCATTGGTCGAGTTCGCGGCTAGCTCAGTATGTCGGCAACCGCTAGCGAGAAGTCTGGGAGCGCAATCGGGGAAATCCGCTCTCCCGGTCTTAGAGTCAGTGCCACAGCGTAACCTGTCGGGCTGGGTTCTCGATGTACGGTGACAAGCCCTCGGGTCAGCTGGACCAACCAGACTTCAGGCACGCCTTCCTGCGCGTACAGCGGGAGCTTGACACGCTGGTCGTATGCAACGGAAGTATCCGCAACTTCAATCAGCAGCAGAACGTCAGACGGCGTGGGATGCCGCGTGTAGGAATCAGCACGCGGGCGAAGGACTAAGAGGTCTGGAACTGGCTCTGAGAGGTCGCTCAACCGGAGCGGGTCTTGAACTGCAATCGTGATCCGGCCGGCTACAGCACTGGGCGCGAAGAGCAGCATTGCACAACGCACGCAATGCGCGTGGCGATCTCCAACGGGCGGCATTTCAACGATCTCCCCGTCGATGAGCTCGACCCGATCGTCCTCCGTGAAAATCCCAGCATGGCCCATGCGGTCGTACTCGTCGATAGTGAAGCGGTGGAGCGTCGGTTTCGCGGCCATAGCAGTCCCTCGTCACGATTATAGATCGAGCGATCCACATGTACGGCACGCTTTTCGCGAGTCAGCTGTCAGACTGGGCGCACACAACAAACGTCCCGAAATGCTTCGGCTGTACCCTTCGAGTTGATCGGCACAGCCATCCGGGGGATACTGGTTGTCCAGATGGCTCACCCTGCCCATTCGGAGCGTACCGTGAATGCAGTCCCCGCTGACGAATCCCGTCGCGCGACCGAAACGCCGGCCGCTCAGAGTGACGCCTCGGCATCCGACGCGGCTGCATCCGAGCGCCTCATCGCCATCCTCGATGCGCACGCCGCGAGTGAGAATGATGCGATCGACCTCTACCAGCGTCTCCAGTATGAGCTCGTCGATCCGGTGCTGACTGCCGTTATCAGGCTCATCGTAGACGATGAGCTCCGTCATCACGAGGTCCTTCGGCAGATGGCGACGCTGCTTCGGACGAAGCAGCTCGAGTGGCCCGCAATCGTATCTCGCCAGCCAGAAACCCAGATGCTTCCCTCGAGCCCGGAGTCGATCGCCAGGCAGCTCGACGCCGCGGCCAACGACGAGCGGGAAGGTGCCGAAAAGCTCCGTGACCTTGCCCGCACCGAGGGGGGAAGATACGCCGGACTGTTCGGACTGCTGCTCGAGTTGATGGCGATGGATAGCGGAAAGCACGAACAGATGTTGCGTTACGTGGTGAGTCAGCTGCGCGGCGTAGCCCCTCAAGGCGACCGCTCTGCCTGAAGCCCGTGACGCTCAATCGAGTGAGTTCCAAACGCGGGCGGTGGAACCGAAACAAAAATGACGGGAGGGATGATGGCCGGCGTCGAGCGCATCGCGTCCCTGGCGGTCGAGCAGCTCCGTTGGCGGTGCGATCCGCTGCAATTGAATTTTGAGACGACGGCCGACCTGCCTCCGTTGGGCGACATGATCGGGCAAGAGCGAGCGATCGAGGCACTCACGCTCGCGTTTGACGTCCAGTCCGAGGGATACAACGTCTTCGTGGCCGGGCCCGCTGGCACTGGACGCTCCAGTGCAGTCTATCGTGAGATCGGTAAGGCGATTCATCAGCGCGCGGCGTCGTCCGATTGGTGTTACCTCCACAATTTCGTCGAACCCCACGAGCCGGTCGCCGTTCGCCTGCCCGCCAGCCAGGGGCCCGTTCTGGCGCGGGATCTGGACCAGCTCATCGCCGCGATTCGGGAGGAGATTCCGCGAGCGTTCGAAGGGGAGCGCTACGAGCAGCGCCGCCTGGCGCTCGTCCAAGGGCTGCAAGGGCAGCGCGAGGCCGTGTTCGCCGAGGCGCGTGCCGCCGCTGAACAACTGGGCTTCAATGTCGAGTTCGGGCCAGGCGGTGTATCGGTCATCCCCAGACACACGTCGGGTGATTCCATGACGCCGGAAGCATTCGAGCTGCTGCCTGACCCACAGAAGACTGAGCTTCGTGCGCGGGGCCAGGAAGTCGAACGGGGTATTGAGGAGTCATTCCTGGCCGTACGGCGCATCGAGCGGGATGGCTGGGAGCGGCTCCGCGCCCTCGCTCAGGACACTGCGTTGGCGGCAGTGGGACCGACCCTGGAAATCCTGCGTGGCAAGTGGACGGCCGAAACGGAAGTGCTCCAGCACCTCCAGGCGATCCAAGAAGATCTGCTGACACATCTGGAGGAGTTCCAACCGAGCAGTCCGCGCCCGGCCGGCCCGCCGCCGGTCTTTCCTCAGAGCCCAGCGTACGTTCGGTACCAGGCAAACGTCGTCGTTACCCATGACGTCAAGGGCGGCCCCCCGGTCGTTTTCGAGCCGAATCCAACCTACTACAACCTGATCGGGCGGATCGACTACCGGGCTGGGATGGGCGCCATGCAAACCGATTTCACGTTGATCAATCCCGGCGCGCTCCATCGTGCGAACGGCGGCTACCTGGTGCTGCAGGCGCGCGATGTGCTCATCAACCCGTTCGCCTGGGATGCACTCAAGCGGTGTCTCCGTGATGGGGAAGTGCGGATCGAGAACCTTGGTGAGCAGCTCAGCGCCGTCCCCACAACGTCACTCAAGCCGGCGCCGATCGCCCTCGACGTCAAGGTCGTTCTGATCGGAGATGTGACGACCTACATGATGCTCCACCAGATGGACGACGACTTCCGCAAGCTGTTCAAGATCAAGGCTCAGTTCGGCCCAACGGTCGAGCGCACCTCGGCCGGAATCGCGGCATACGCCTCATTTGTTAGCGCCCAGGTTCAGGCGTGCGGGTTGCTACCGTTCGCGCGGGACGCGGTGGCGCTGGTGGTCGAGCACGGAGCTCGTCTGGCTGAACATCAGGGACGCCTCGCAGCCCGCTTCGGAGTCGTGGCCGATCTCCTTACCGAAGCCTCCCACCAGGCACGGATCGCGGCAGCGGACCGAGTCTCCGCTGAGCATGTGGAGGCGGCACTCGCGAATCAGGAGCACCGGCTGAACCTGGTCGAGTCCGAGATGCAACGCATGATCGATGAGCGTGCTGTCGCCATCACCACGACCGGGGAGGCGATCGGTCAGGCGAATGGACTCTCCGTTATCGACATGATGGATTACGCGTTCGCGCGTCCATCCCGCATTACCGCTCGGGTGGGTGTCGGAGTGGACGGGATCATCGACGTCGAGCGGGAAGCGAAGCTGTCGGGTCCGAGCCATAGCAAGGGCGTGCTGATTCTGAACGGTTATCTGCTCGGGATGTATGCGCAGAGGCATCCGTTGAGTCTCTCAGCCCGGCTGACCTTCGAGCAGGTCTATAGCGAGGTCGACGGAGATAGTGCTTCCAGCGCGGAGCTCTACGTGCTCCTTTCGGCACTTGCGGAGCTCCCCATCAAGCAGGGAATCGCAGTCACCGGCTCGATCAACCAGTTCGGCGACGTTCAGGCTGTAGGCGCCATTACCACAAAGATCGAAGGGTTCTACGCCGTTTGCAAGTCGCAAGGGCTGACTGGTGACCAGGGCGTCATCATCCCACAATCCAACGTCCAGCACCTCATGCTGAAGCCCGAAGTCGTCCGCGCGGTGGCAGCCGGGCAGTTCCACGTTTGGGCAATTCGTTCTGTGGACGAAGGCATCGAGATCCTCACCGGCGTGCCGGCGGGCGCTCCTCGCAAGGTTGGTTCGTTCGAACGTGGATCGGTGCATGCGCAGGTCCAGGCCCGCCTGGACGACTTTGCGATGCGCCTGGTTCGTTTCGGTTCACGCTCGACTGAGCCAAGACATCGCCTGCGGGTTGCTGTGGGCCGAGAGAACGGGCGCCCTTGAGGCCGCATGGACTGGCCGCCCGTTCGAGTAGGGAATAACTACCCACCCATGGGAGCCTGACTACCGCATCGCGCGTTGGGCCGGGGCTCGGTCACAACCTACGCTTTAGTTGTTCGCCTCGCAGGTTGGGACGAAGTGGACCCCATCGCTCGAAATCAGCCTCACGTGGGAGAAAGGGCAGATCAAATGTTGACCGACAACGGCAACGACCTCAAACCAGGGCAAGAGGTTATCGCGCAACACGAAGCGATCGGCGAGGTAGTGGACGTCCTTGTCCACGACGACGTTACGTATGTGCACGTCCGACGCTACGGCGCGGGCAGGGACGATTTGTACATTCCGTCCATCGCGATCAAGCGTATCGTACCCAAGCACGTCTATCTCGACATGGACCCCGAAACGCTGCTCGGCCAAGCCTGGCACGAGCGTCCCGGTTCCTGAATGCGTCTGGTCGGTTGGGCGGCAATTGGCGCGGGGCAGGCGGAATCGATTTAGCGTACGCATCGCATGCCTCGACCAAATCCGAGCGAACAGGCGCCGGGGGTCCGCCCCTCTAGAGCGGCTGGTTTCCCCCGCGGACGTGGGAACGCGCGTCTCGATCTGCCGCCCACTCGGTCGCACCCGTGACGATCCACGTTGCTACCTCGGCGACGCGCTGGCCAAGGCGACGAGCCTGGTCTTCCTCGTCCGGCGTTGGGGACCGGTCACCGGTAGGGCCAGTGATTGTCGTGGCGCCGTATGGGGCACCTTCGTTCTCGAGAATAGGCTGCTGCTGGCCGGGGGTGACAGGGATCATGCCGAAATGCATGAACATTGTGAGGATCGACAAGAGGGTCTGCTCGTTGCCGCCGTGAGGCGTTCCGGTTGCCGCGAATGCGCCCCCAACCTTGTCCTTGAAGAGGTAGTGACGCCAGGGCCGAGTCCGGTCGACGCCCGGAGTGCCGGCCGCGGTGGCGCAGTCCTCGAAGAGCCGATGCACCGCGGCCGCCATGCCACCAAAGTAGCCAGGACTGCCAACGATCAGGGCGTCTGCCATCGTGAGCTTGTTGACGGTGGCGGCCCGGCGGACGCGCATCGCGCCTTCGTCCTCGCCCGGACGCAGCTCGTCAATCGGTTGATCTTCGACCTGCAGGAGATCGATCGAAGTGTTCTCCACGCGTTGCACACCCTGGGCGACGCACTGCGCGAGGCGCTCGACGGCGCCAAATCGACTGTAGTAGACGATGAGCACACGTATCGGGGCTGAGCTCGCGATCATCCGTGCCTCCGAAAACGTAAATGGCTGGAGATGGGCGTGATGGCTCCGGCGCCGGTGCCGGCATTCTGAAGGACAGGCTCGAACATCACGGCAGCGAGAGTCTCTGCCGCGTCCTCGACCGCGTGTCGCGCGCGGGCGACCTCGATCTCTGAGAACCCGCTCGGGCGAAACGTGCCGACTGCTCGGCTAGCCGCCGGGCCAGTGCGATGAGCTTGCTTGTGCGGTCGCGGGACGCAGCCGGCTGCTCAGTAAGCTCGTCGCCCCTTGGTCGCGTTGCAATACCCGGGGCACGCATTGCCATTTTGCTCTCCAATCGCTGAAGCTACTGAACAGAGCGTACCTACGGGCTCGGCGTTAAACCATGATCGGACGGGTGGGTTTGCCGCGGACGAGAGGGGAGTCATTCCCCGCACGACTGTGGGGTTCATCGCCGCCCGGCCCACCCTTTTGGGTAGCGCACGGCACCGCCGTTGCCCAGGGCGGCAAACCACCCCAGCGGCTGTCATGGGGTCGGGTTTCGTCTGGTTCATCGGGTCCGTAGGCCAGTTTGACCAGGGACTGCAGCAGGTGCTGGAGGACGCCAACATCAAACTCAGTGGCGTGGCCAGCGACAGTATGGGCGTGTCGGGGCGAGCGATGCTGGATGCTCCCGTAGCCGGTGGCTGTGGCATACCCTGCTGGTCACGAACTACCATCGGCTCACCCGCGAGGAGGTCTATCACAACTTGTCCCCGCTCCAGCTCGACGAGCACCTGCGTGCGCGGGCCAAGAAACGCGCCATGCAACAACTCGTAGCGATGGGGTTCGAGGTGACCCTGGTCCCCAAACCCCTCGCCTCCTAACCGCCATGTTCATATCAGCGGAAGTATCGTGTAGATCCGAATTCACGGGTGCATCCTACCGAAATTCCCAGTCGTAAATGTTCCAGTAGTCGAGAGTCTCCGTGGTTCCGAGCTCGGGGCCATGGAGATTGGCGACGAGCACGTTCGGGAATAGGATGTGGTAGGTGGGGATCATCGCCACCTCGCGGGTGAGGATGTTCACCATCCGCGTCGCCTGGCGATTCCGCTCGGCGCGGTCCAGCGTCGTCTGATAGGACTCGAGCAGCCGGTCGTATTCAGCGTTCGACCAGCCGCTGCGATTCTCGCCTGTCCAGCGGTTGGCGGGCGCGCCGATCTCCGAGCCGGCGAAGACGTGCCAGCGCCTTTCGCCATTCGTGGTCACGCGCGTGAGCAGGCCGGGGAAGTTGTGTCGCGCCTCCGGATTGCGTGCCTGAGCGGCGGGGAGCACGCTGGTGCGGAAATCCATACCAGCTTCTTTCCACGTCGCGGCGAGGACCGTCTGGGCGCGCTCGAATTCGACCGATGCCGTAACCCGCAGCTCTGGTGAGAAGCGCTCGCCGCTCGGATTGACCAACATGCCGTCGCGGTCCTTGCTGAAGCCCGCATCCGTCATGAAGCGCTCGGCCATCCGCAGGTCGAACGGGTACTTCTCCGTCGCGCGATCGACCTCGGCGTAGCTGGGATCGCTATCAGGCACCAGCGTCTCTGTCATGGCCCCCTGGCCCGAGAACACGGCCTCGCTGATCGCCGCGCGGTCGATCCCGTGCGCGATCGCTTTGCGGACCCGGAGGTCGAGCAGTGCGGGCGTATCCAGGAATTCTGGTCGGAACTGGGCGTGCTGAACGACGGTCGACGACCGCCGCATCATCACCGACCCCTTGCCGCCCGGCACCCAGTCGCGTTGCAGGATGAGCGCGTGCTCCAATCGGACCGCCTGGTTCGGCGAGTAGTGGATCGTGCCTGCCATGATGGCGGCGAGGGCGGCGTTCTCGTCCTGTATGAGCTGGACGATGACGCGGTCGATCTTCGGCTTGCCGAGCGCGTGGCCCGCGAACGCCGAGCCCTCGATCCGGGTGCCGCGGTCCCACGTATCGAGCTTGTAGGGACCGGCGCCGACGTAGTCGTTCGTCCAGTACGGATGGTTCACGAACGCAGGCTGGGTCGCGGGGTCGTCGAGATACGCCTGCAGCGTCGACTGCAGCAGGTGCGTCGGCAGGGGCGTGAGATCGCCGTCCTTCAGCGCGTTTGCTTCAGGGTAAAGACCGCGCCAGCGGATCACGAGTGTCCGCGGATCGGGCGCCGTGACCGACTCGACGCGGTCCAATGGCGCGGGGCTGAAGATCGAGATCCCTGGCGCGGTATACATACGCCATGCGAATACGAAGTCGTCGGCCGTGAGCGGGTGGCCGTCGTGAAAGGTGAGACCGTCCCGGAGCTTGTACGTCGTCTCCATGCCGCCATCGGAAAGCAGGCGCCAGGTGTCGGTGTTGAGCTCGGGCAGGGACTCGGCGAGGTAGGGCCTGGCGATACCCTGGCCGTCGATCAAAGCCAGGTCCGCATTGAAGAGCCGTTTCGTGAGGGTCGGATTGCTGTTGCCCGGGATCTTCGGCGCGAAGTCGGTGACTTCGAAGCGCATCGCCATGACCATCGTCTGCGGCTGCGCAGATCGAGAAGACTCGCGTGGCCCTCCCGCCCGATCAGCCGTGCCACCAGCCGGCGCGCAAGCGGTCAGAGCGATCACCAAACAATGAGCGTCAATCGGAGCGTTGTGCTCCCCGACAAGGGCGTCATCCTCCTGGCTCCAATTGGCATCGGCCGATCATAGCATTGGCATGTCCCCTGGCGAAACGAGCCGCGGGTAGTTGCAGCGATGTGGGGTTTCACAATTCAATGCTTCTGCGTCGCCGGTCTGGGGTCCCAATTGGAAGTGAGAATCGCAAATGAGGATAACCACGGTCGAGATAAGTGGCTACCAGGTCCCGATGGACAGCTCCTACGGGGAGATCACGACGGTCCCCGCGGTCGTGGCGCGCCTTGCCACTGACGAGGGCCTCGAGGGGCTGGGGCATGCCTTCAGTCTGACGGGTCGCCAGGTGCCCAGCCTCGTCGCGGCGACCAAAGAGATGGCGGAGGCCCTACCAGGCGAAGATCCACGCCGGCCCGAGCGCGTGCACCGCAAGCTCATGTCCGACGGTTTGGGGACCGGCGGGGTGACGAACGTCGCTGCCTCGGTGCTGGACGTCGCGGTCTGGGACGTGGCGGCCAAGGCGGCCGGCCTGCCGTTGCACCGCCTCCTCGGTGGGCACCGCGATCGCATCGCCGCATACGCGAGCCTCCGGCTTGGGCGGGCGATTCCGACGGATGCGCTACCGAAGCACGCTGCCACCATCGTGGGGCTGGGGTTTCGCGCGATGAAAATGAACCTGGGGGCCGAGGCGAGTGTCGAGGCCGAGATCGCGCGCGTCCGCGCGGTGCGGGGCGCCATCGGCTCCGACATCCGGCTCCTCGTAGACGTGAACGGCCGCTGGACTCCAGCTGAGGCGATGCGCGTTGGGCGGCAGCTCGACGAGTTCGGCCTGTACTGGCTGGAGGATCCGGTCCCGCTCGCGAACCTGGAAGGCATGGTCGAGGTGCGCCGCGCCATCGGGACGCCGCTCGCGAACGGGGAGACGCTCTGGAACCTCGCTTCGTTTCGCTCGCTCTTCGAGGCGCGGGCCGTAGACTACCCGATGCCTGACCTGGCGCGAGTGGGTGGCATCACGCCGTTCATGAAGATCGCACACCTTGCGGAGGCGTTCGGGCTTCCGCTCGCGTGCCATCTCGCACCGGAGATCTCGGCGCATTGCGTGGCGGCGGTGCCCAACGGCCGCATCGTGGAATACGTACCGTGGGCACAACGTCTCTTCCGTGGCTGTCCAGTGCTCGGCGCGGGCGAGCTCATTCTGAGCGATCGCCCGGGCCACGGCCTCGAGCTCGATCCCGACCTTGCCACCCAGCACCGCATCGCCTAAGCGCCCTGGGCCGAAACGCTACGCTCACGCATCCGGCAAGCATCCAAAATCGAGGAGGCCGCTATGGAGATCGATCCGACCCGCGTTGTGACCGAACAGGGGGTGCGGGTGATCCGCGCGGGCGACCGGCTGCCCGACGTAGCGAGCGGCGACATGATTCGTCAGGCGGCGATCTCCAAGGGAACCGTCGGCGCCGAGAAGTTGTGGGTCGGCTGGGTAGAGCTCGGGCCCGGCCTTGTCTCCGCGGTCCACCATCATGGCGACTCGGAGAGTGGCATCTTCGTCGTCTCGGGCCGCGCTCGCTTCTACAGCGGTCCGGAGCTCGACGAATCGTTCGAGGCGCGCGAAGGTGAGTTCGTCTGGGTCCCGCCGAACGCCATCCACGTCGAGCAGAACATCAGCACCGGCGACCCCGTCCGCATGGTGGTCGCCCGCTCCACCCAGGAGACCCTCGTTTTCAACGTCACGGCTCCGTCAGGTTGGACGCCGATTCGCTAGAGCGAATTACTCCTCTTCGCGCTCTTCTTTGTAGAGGTCGAAGGCTTCGAGGACGGGCTGGTCGTGGGCGGAGAAGAGGATCGCGGGTGAACTGCCCGCGGACTCCATTGTGTGCCACTGCCAGTTCGGAATGGTGAATACGTCGCCCTTGCCCCAGACGATGCGCTTGTCCTCGACGACCGTTACCCCCTCGCCCTCGAAGACGTGGTAGACGGTGTATGACGTGTGGCGGTGCGGCTGCGTGCGCATGCCTGGCGTGAGCATCTGAATGCGGGCGCCCATCGTCGGCAGGAGGTGACCGCCGTTTACGGGGTTGACATAATCGAGCGCATAGCCATCAAACAGGTCAGGCTGGCCCTCGGCCATGCGCTCGAGCACCGGCCGCACATGCGACCACGGGTACGCGGCGGGTTGATGCGAGGCGTGCAGGGCACGATTCATTGGGCGGACCGTGCCCGTTAGATCGGCAGTGAAGCCGGCCGGCTTGGTAATCGGCTGCATCGGCTCCGAATATGGCTCGCCGAATCGTGAGTTCAGCTTGCCGACCAGCGGGTTGTCGTGGACGTCGAGCCAGATAATTGGCTGATCGGAGTTGTTGGTGTGATCGTGCCACGACCAGCCGGGCGTCGTCACGTAGTCTCCACGGGAGAGGACTAGCGGCTCGCCGTCGACCGTCGTGTAAGCACCCTCGCCCTGGACGATGAAGCGCGTGGCCGCGAACGTGTGGCGGTGCGCGGTCGCCGCCTCGCCAGGCTTGACGAGCTGGACGGACATCTGGACGTTCGCGGTCGTCTGTCCGACCCCGGGCGTGATCAGCATCAACGTGCGGCGGTCGCTGTATTCCAGGTCGAGGATCTCGCCCGCGCGCACCAGGTTGGTGTAGATGTCCTCCCACTTCCAGTGCATCGCGGGGATCTCTTGCTTCGACCGATTGGCCTGCCAGTGGCCGCGCAGCCGGAGCTCTGCCAACTCGCGCTCGAAATCCGCAATCACTGCCTTCTCATTCTGCTCCGTCTGCGCCATGGCTGCCTTCCTCCCGGACGACCGGCCGGCCCGGAGCCGGCGGTCGCTCACTGCCGCGAAATGTATGCCAACTCGGGGTCCGCGCGCTAGTCCCGCCTGGCCAGGACCACGTGCGCGCCGCGCGGGAAGCGGAGTCGACCATCCTCCACGAACGATCGCAGTCCCTCACGAACGTCCGTGACAATCGCCTCCTGAGTCTCAGGCGCAATCGACCAGCGCGCGGCATTCACGTCAATTTGGTAGCGGATGAAATCGTCTGGCGTCGCGAAGTCCGCGATTTTGGTCTCCTGAACGATCTGGATTCGCGAAAAGCCAGCTGCCTCGACCAGCCGGCGGAGCTCCGTCTCGTCGCCGAGCGAGAAGTTACGGCCGAACCGGCTACCCTCCGCGGGCCCGAGGTGACGCGCCACGGCGCTGGCGACTGGGAGAAAACCCGGGCTGTACTCCATCGCCTGCCAGACGCTCAGCCCAAGCCGGCCGCCAGGCCCGAGCACGCGACGCATCTCGGCGAGCGCGGCACCACGGTCTGGAATCAGGTGCAGGACCTGCTGGCACAGCACGACGTCGAACGAGCCATCGGCAAAGGGCAGGGCCGTCCCATCACCCAGTCGCCATTCGATCGTCGCGCCTGGCACCGGTGGCAGGGACTGCGCGACGCCGAGCCGCTCGGCACTGTTGTCGATGCCCGTTACGTGGCCGGCCGCGCCAACTCGTGGCGCCGCGGCGCGAGCAACGGCGCCGGTGCCGCAGCCGACATCCAGGACGCGCTCATCCGACCGGAGCGCTGCCCGTTCGACCAGGTCCTCGGCCCATGCGGCGAAGACAGCGTCGACGACCGCGGCCGCGAAGTGCCGGGCCGCGGCCCCAGGTTCGTTGGTCGATTCGCTCACGTGCGCATCCCTCGGTCAGCGGATGGTTCGGATATGGGGAATGGCGACATAGATGAGGACGGAGGCGAGCGCACAAGCGGCGCCCATCGCGGCCACGGCGGCAGGGGCGCCCCATATGGCGGCGAGTGCGCCAATTGCCATTGAGCCCGCCGTCAAGAATAGCTCGCGTTGCTGGAAAACACCCATGACCCGGCCCCGGATCGCGGACGGGGCGTTGGCTTGCACGACCGTCTGGACAAGCGCGTTGCACCAGACGTTGACGAGTCCAATCACGACCATGAGCGCGGCCGAGACCGCGAACCACTGGGATGCGGCAAAGAACACGAGCAGCGCACCATACGCGAATGAGCCCCCGACGATGAGCAGCCCCTTCGGGAGCTTGTCGCCGAGCGAGGCGATGAGCACCGAGCTCATCAAGGCGCCGATGCCCATCGCGGTGAGCAGAAAACCCTGGCCGGTTGCGCCGTGCTGCAGGATGTCCTTCGCGAAGATGGGGAGCAGCGTGCTGAACGACGCGGCGAAGAAGGAGGTCATCATCATGACGAGCATGCCCGTGCGGACGGTCTCGCTCTTGAGGACGAATCGCCAGCCTTCGACCGTGCTGCTGAGGAACGATGGGCCCGGCCCACGCTTAACCGGATTCAGGGCTCGCGGTGGGTCCCCCTGGAGCTGCACCGTCCAAATCGTCGAAACGAGAAACATCGCGGCCTGGACGAAATACGCACCCCCGGTCCCCCAGACGGCGATGACGATTCCGGCGATCGCCGGCCCGATGCTTCGACTTGCGTTGAAGGCGATCGAGCTGACGCCGATCGCATTCGTGATATCCCGCGGCTCGACAACCTCTGTCTGCATAGCCTGCCGGGCCGGTCCTTGGAAGACCTGGACGATAGCGCTGCTAACGGCCATCGCGTACACGTGCCAGGGATGGACCAGGTGTGTAACGATGAGGACCGCAAGAATTCCGTACAGCGCAGCGTTCACCCCCTGGGCGAGGATGAGCTGGCTCTTGCGGCCCCGGCGATCGGCCATCGTGCCGGCAATCGGCGACAGCAGCAGGAGCGGGGCCGCGCGGATGAACGTCACCGCACCCAGTTGAACCGCGGACCCGGTCAGCTCATACATCAGCCAGCCACGCGTCACCTGATCCATCCAGAAGGCGAGCGCATTCCCGACCTGTCCGTACCAGAGCAACCGATACTGCGGATAGCGAAACGCGGAAAAGGTCGGGATCCGGACCAGGTAGGCGAGCAATCCGCCTGGGTGGTCGGTGATCGCGCGGGGGGCGGGCTCCCCAGTGGGCGCAGTATCAGACGGCGGGCTGCCCGGGGTTGAATGCAACGGTGCTCCTCCGCCCGGCGACGCGGGCGCTCACCCAGTGTATCCGGGTACCGCCCCCCTCCTGCCACCCCAGCGTTGCCAGCTCGGCTCTGCGAAGCCGCGCTCGTGGTGTCCCAGTGGCTGGGCACCGTGGTGACTCGTGCCCCAGGAACGGATTCTTCGCTGACGCTCAGAATGACAATAGCGTCTGGCGCCGGCGGCTAGACCTGCACCCCGAGCCCGGTAAACACGATCATCAGTACGACCATGATGACGATCATGTCGGCGAATAGGGCGAGCATGAAGATCAGGCCGAGGGCGATCGCCATGAGCCATCCGCAAAGCAGGGCCAGGGGCACGATGAAAAGCAGGGGGCCGGGATTCATCCAACGTGGTCGGCCTTCCACAGCCTGCGCGGTGCGGGTCGCTCCCATGGCGTACAGCCGCTCGATGCGCTTCTTCAGCGGCGGATGGAATGAGATCATGAGCGCGAGAGAGTCGCTGAGCGTGCCCTTGCTGCTTGCGGACATCTGGGCGCCGTAGCGCAGCACCGCCGCATGAGCGGGTTTCCAGTTCACCCGCGCCTGGCCCACGGGATTTGTTTCACCTGACTGACCCCGGACCGTCGCCATCTCCTGTTGGAGCGAGGTCTCGAGATGCGCCCCGCGGACCTCCACCCGGACGACAAAGAGATGGGCGGCCCATTGCGCACCGGGGACCATGCCGCCATCGTTTGAGAGCCGAATCAAGCCACGAAGCAGGCCGTCCGGATTGCGCGTGAGCTGCACCGCGCTCGCGTCGGCGAGGTAGCGGCGCGCCCGCCACGTCAGGGCAAGGGCCGGCCCGACGATCACGGCGACGAAGAGAAACTGCTGTAGCTTCATGAAGAGGCTCAGGAGGAGAAACGGGAGCAGGATAAAGGTTCGGGCCTTCAGGAGGAAGCGGTGAACAGGATTGAGGCCAAGCTGCTCGCCAGCCTCCATGATCGCGCCTGCGTCGTCGGTACTATCGGCGCTGAGCCCCCGGATCAGCAGTAGTCCAACCATGTCCATACCGCCGTCTGTGTCAGACTGACGCCGGGTGATCGCGCGCGTGCCGACGCGGATGAGGCTCCATAGCGCCATCCGGGCGGTCGGACTGTACGGGGCTTCCAGCACGGTCAGGAACAGGCCAAAGGTCTGGAAAACGGCGAGGATGCGCAGCGCGACGCGCAGATCGCCGTTGCCGATCGACGCGACGAGGTGGCCCAGGATCCCCTGGGTCTCCTCTCGGTCGAACTTGTCCAGCAGCTCGCGCGTCACCAGGACAGTCGCCGTCTCCGGCGATGAGCCAATCGCAACCGCGTTCGGCACCGGTGCGTCGAGCAGCATGACGCGCGGCGGCGGCAGGCCGGCCGCGATCGCCATCTCGTGGACGACGTTTGCGAGCTGGCGTTCTTCGAGATCGTCGGGTCGCGGATCGCGTGCCCCCAAAGCGAGCAGCGCGCTGCCGACGCCCGTACGGATCATCAGGGCCGAGAGTCCCAGCCAGACGAGCAGGCTCGCAAGGGCGCCAGGGATGAAGAGGACCGCGAGGCCGGGGACGTAGTGTCCTGCCGCCCGAAGGAGCTCCGGTGGCGGCAGCCGATCGAGGTTGTCCACCAGGAAATTGATCGACTCGTAGGCGGTCACGGCCGCGTCCCGGAACCCGCCCAACGCGGCGGGCGGAAGGCCAAAGCCGCGTGCCAGGAGATAGACGAAGCCGAAGAGGAGCGGCGTGATCACGGCGCTTTGCGGAATCCCGGTGAGGCCGACGACGAGTGCGCAGAGCGCGGTCATCCGCCACGTGTCGCGACGCCGGCGGGCCTGTTCTTGCAAAAAGGTGACGCGGTCGGCGGGTCCGAGAACCTCGGCCCACTCGGTGCGCGGCTGGGCCGCGGAGGCGCTGCCGTCCGGGTGCATCGCGCAATGGTACGTCACGCGCAGGTGTGGTCGCCGGCGGCCAGCCCCTCGGCGGCCCCTACTTCCGGCATCGTTGACTTGGGCGGTCATCGAGTGGATCGCATCACAATTGGATTACGACTGCGTAACCGAAAGCAGACTGGGCGCGTTTAGGCGTGCAGGGAGCGCGCCGACGTGGGATGATCGAGGCGGTGGCGCTCCGCGAAGTGGTGCCGGTTCCTTAGAATAACGCGTGCCCACTGAGGCAACATCACCGACCAGGCACCCACGGGTGCTCCCACATGGTGCGGTCGCTATCCCACTCAGGTTTGGCCAACAGGAGATACCTATGCTTTTGACGCGTTCCTCTCGTCCATTTCCGATGCTGTTTGCAATGCTGTTGGGCGCCGGTGCCTTCGCCGTCGGCCTCGTCACCGCCGTGACACGAGGGCCTGTGCTACCCGTTCATGCCCAGGACACCTGCGTCCAGCCGAGCTCCGCTGGATGTCCGCTGGAACTCAGCTTCGTGGGCCAATCCGCCATCACGCAGCCAACCCAGAGCGACAACTGGCTGCTGAACGTCAACGTGCCGAATGACATCGTCGTCTCGCTCGGCGGCCTCGGTGCCGATTACCAGCTCTGGGTCTACGGGCCTAACAGTGAGTTGCTTGGAATCTCCAACAACCCCGGCACGGCCGACGAGGTGCTCAGCGTTCCGAACGTCGGCCCCGGAGCCTACTGGATTGTCGTCGACAGCCCCGCCGGTGAGGTCAGCGATCTGCCGTACGCGGTGATTGGTGTCGCCGCGGCGGCGCCGGAGCCGGCGGCGCCCGCGGCGGTTCCCTTTGGCACCTATGAAGGGCCGCCTCCGGCTCGCGTCTTCACTCCGTACTAGCCCGCCACCGAGCCAGCCCGAACCGAGCTACATACGAGCAAAAAATGGAAGAGGCCCGCTCTGCGATTGTGGAGCGGGCCTCTCCGTGATTCATTCAGGTGGATAGCTCAGCCGGTAAAGGGTGACCACGTCGTCGACGAGCCCAAGCTGGAGCGGTGGTGGCTCCAGCCCGTGATCCGCGACCCGGTAGCGAATGCGCACGGTGCGGACGGGCGTCGCCTCCACACCCGGCGGCAGGCTGAGCGAGCCATGGTCTTCGGTAGCCCAGTAGGTTGCCCGGCCATTTGCCTCCAACCGCGCGAGTGTCGTGGCCAGAGTCGGTCCGAGGGTGGCTTGCGGAATCGCGAATGCGTCGATCCCGAACACCATGTCGAGCGGCATGGCGAGGTGGATGCCGGCCGGCCCGGAGTCGAACACGACGAGCGCGTTCGCTGGGAGTTCCGCGGCAAGCGCGGTTATGCCCGCGACCGTACCGGCTCCGTGGCGTGGACCGACGAGATCACGGTCCATGGCTACCCCCAGCGCCAGGGCCAGACCGACCAGGACTGCCGCGGCGCTCGGCCCGGCGATCCGGAGGGCACGAAATCGGGTACTTGATGGAGCGTGCCACAGCGCGCTCGCGCCGATGCTGCCGGCGATCGCTATCAAGGGGATGATCGTCGGCACCAGGCGGCGCACCATCCATGGGTGGTCGCCGGTGACGAGCGGGTCCGGCAGGTAGAAGAGCGCGGGAATTCCGCCGACGAGCAACAGAGGAAGCAGGGGGCGTGGGGCGCCGCTCCAGCCGAGAACTGCGAATCCAACCGCCGCGAGCCCGAGCTGCGGCCAGGGGACGTAGCCCGGCAGCCATGTGAGCGGCGAGCCAGCGCCCGCGGCCGTCTCTCGCTCAGCGCCCGAGGCGATGCTGCTGATCGCCGCAACGAGGACGATGAGCGCCACAATGACGGTGAGCCCGCGCCGCGTCACGCCCATCGCTGCCCCCAGCTGATCTGGAGCGCGTCGGCTCAAACGCGTGCGGCGCAGCACCACGGCGATGATGAGTGCGGTCGCCACGGCCGTGACCGCGGCAAAACCCACGAACGCGCGTCCGAGCGTGAAGGCGCCGTACGTTGTGCCCATGTAGGTCGTGGCGATGAGCATGTAGTGCAGCTCGGCCGCGCAGAGCCCGGGGACCAGGATCGCGGGAACCGCCCACCAACCACGCGCCCGGACGACGACGACCAGCAGCACCAGCGCACCCGCGAGGAGGATGCCGTCCGCCCTGGTGAAGAGCCCGGCCACGGTCGCGAGCGCCGCGAGCGCAGCCCAGCGCCACCCCCCGCCCACCGTCCAGCGGACGCCGGCCCAGGCTGTCAGCCAGGCGAACCCGCCGAGCGCCGACTCCGACATCGGCTCCCGCGCCCACCAGATCTGCGAGAAGCTGACGGCAAGGATTGCGCCGACTGGCTGCCAGCTCGGGGCGCGGCTACCGTCCGTGCCCCTGGCGGCCGCTGCGCAGGCGAGCATCACGTAGACGAGCGCGAGGACCCCGAAGAAGCCGGCCACGTGGAGCGCCGGCTCGAGACCTCCGAGAGCGCCGGCGAGGGCAATCCAGACCGGCACGACAGGCAGGAACCCGCCCTCGACGTAACCAGGTTCCAGGCCTCCGCGGAGGAAGAGCTGCGCCGGGAAACGGATGCGGATGTGGTTGACCTTGTTCTCGTAGAGCCAGGCATTGAGGTAGTCGGGTTGCACCTGTTGGACGAGCAGCCGCAGTGCCGGATCAAAGATGGTCGTGCTGCCGCCATCCGCGATCGCAAATCCAGTCGCGACGTACACCGCCTGATCGCGTGGGCCGGCGATGTTCTCGGAGCCCGGCGCGATCAGCCCGATCCCGATCGCGAGGATGGCGAGCGTTATGAGCGAGCTGATAGAGGGTCGGAAAGCGTGTCGGTTTGAAGGCCAGCGCAGCGGGGGGTGCCACCAGATCGCCGCGAGGAGTGCCACAAGCGCGATGACGCCGATCGCCAGGCTCGCTCGAAACCAGCCGAAGTCAGCAAGCGCTACCAGGCCCAAGGATGCCGCGGCGACCGTGCTGCCGAGCCAGGCAGCCCAGCGATCGAGCCCACCGATTTCTGGCGTCTGCCCTTCGGAATCGTGCTCGCCCGCCTGCCCCACGCTGGAAATTGTAGCGGGGTGAGTGAACGGATCGTTCGCGTTAGTTGAGCAAGGCCAGGATCGCCGCCGCCGCCGCGGCGGCCCCGTTGGTGGGCACCTCTCGCTGGGCAGCCTGGCGAAGCCGGGCCCGGGATGCAGGATCCCGCAACTGGGCGATCGGGCCATCGAGATCGGGCGCGGCGAGCCGCAGGACAGCCAGCGCCGCGCCGCGCTCGACGGTGCGCGCGACGCGAGCTGGCTGATCGTCGAGGCCCTTCGCGAAGGGCACGAACGCGGTGGGGACGCCAAAGTGAAGCAGCTCGGCGTGGGTGTTGTAACCGGCTGCCGCGATGGCCATGTCCATAGCTGCGAAGTACGGTGCTATGGGATACCGGTGGACGACCGTGGCGCCCGCCGGCGGCTCCCAATCGCCGTCAGCGAGCGGACCCGGCGCGATCACCGAATGGATATCCGGGTAATTGGCGAGCGCCGCGAGCGTGAGCTCCAGGGCATCGACTACCTGGCGGTCACCGCCGCCCCCAAAGTTGACGTAACACAGCAGCCGATGGTCGTCTACGCCGAGCAGGCGCTGTCGCGCCTCCGCACGCGGCAGCGCGTCATCGCGGTCGCGCAACAGGATCGGACCGGTTGCCTGCACGGGGACGCCGAGAGGCAGCGGAAGCATGACCTCGCCGGAGGCATGCGGGACAAGGATGAGATGGTAGCTCCCGAGCAGGCTCTGGAAGTAGGGGTCATTGGCGGCGAAGTGCTGCTGCTCGCGGAATACGAAGACGCGCCGCATATCCCAGCGCAGAATTGGCAGCAACTCCTGGACCGCGCCCGCGGGGAACGAGTCTACGATCAGCAAGTTGGGATCGAACGCAGCAACCAGGCTCCACGTCACAGATTGGACCAGCTTCGCGTGGCGGCCGGCGGAGATGCCGCCGACGGCACGCGCCGAGTGGCTTGGCACCTTGAACGCGGCGAAGCCCTCGCGGTAGCAATACGCCGCGGCTTCATTGCTGGTAAGGAACAGGATCTCCGCGCCGGGTGACTGAACGCGCAGCCGGCGCGCGATGGCCAGGAGCCGGGTTAGGTGGCCGAGTCCCAGGCCGTTGACCGCGTAACAGAGGATGCGGGGACGCATCAAGCCCCGGGAGCTAGGCGGTGCTGCGATGGCCGCGCCGGGCCCAGAAGATGCTCCCGACAAGGGCGGCGAGGGCGAGCGCGGCCCCGAGCGGCGGAAGCACCTGCTGTCGTGTGATGGGGCCGGGTGGCGCAGGGATGAGCGCTCGCTCATCCGCGGTGGCGGCGTGCCGGCGGTCGATCTCGATCTGCAGGCTCTTCTCGCCAATGCGCATCGCGTAGCGGTGGTTCGCCGCGAGGATCGGCTTCACGAACGGCGAGGCGTAGCGCAGCAGCGGATTCTCGGCCCGGATGTTCCAGTCGTACGTGACGTCGGTCCACTCGCCGTCTGGTCGGAAGGTCCAGCGCCCCGTCCCGACGAAGTCCCCCGTTGCCTCGATCGCGAAGCCGTAGGGGTGGCTGATGCCCGTGGTCCGGGCCGTCCACTCGAGGACGTAGAGAAGCCGGCCGCCCTGGCTGCGAAACCAGATCGTCTTGCCGAGCCCGTTGGTCGCGCCCCGCTCCAGCACGACCGCATCCAGGTAGATGCCTGGCCACCATTGGGGGAAGTCCTCGCCTCTGCTGAAGATCTCCGAGATCTCCTCGACCGTTCCCTTGATGCGCCAGTGATCGACGAACGAATAGACGTTGTCCATTTCAATCAAACCTCAAGCCCGCAGTCTAAAAAAGCGCCGGACGTCCTACGCGGATACGAGCTGCTTGGCGAACCAATCGACCAGCGCGTGGCGTCGGTCGTAGCGTTTCTCGCCGTGGCCGACGCCGGCCACCATCTCGCGCTTCGAGTTGGTGGCCGCCTCGTAGAGGCGCAGAGCTCCGCGCGGGTTCATGATGCGATCATCGTGACTGTAGCCGATCAGCATCGGGCATTCGATCTGCGTGGCACGTCCCTCGAGCGTGAACTCGCCGATGACGCGGCGCGCATCGGCGAGGTCCTTGGCTCCGATGAGCCACCGCAAGCGCTCCTGGATTGGCGGATAGTAGTCAAAGATGTCGTCGCGCAGGTTGAAGGCTCCGGCCCAAACTGCCACGGCCTTGATGCGTTTCTCGCCGGTGGCGCAGCGCGGCGCCGCGTATCCGCCCATGCTCGAGCCGTGGATGCCGATCCGCTCCGGATCGACGTCAGGTCGAGTCACCAGGTAGTCGATGACCGCTTTCGCGACCCGCTCGGAATCCGGTGGGCCGTACAGGTGCTTGAGGCGGAGTGTTCCGCCATGACCGGGCCCGTCGACATCGATAAACGCCATACCCCGCCGGGTGTACTGGGTGGCCTCGCCATCGCTACCACGGATCATCACACCGTCCGCACCTGCGTAGTTGTAGACGACCGGCGCCCGCTGCCCGGCAGGGCCGCGCACAGGATAGAACAGCCCTTCGAGGAGGTGTCCCTCGTACGGGATCTGCACCTGTTCGAAGGGTGGCGGGACGAGGCTCCACGCCTTCTCCCACATCGCCTTCATGCGGTTGTAGGTCGGGATCATGCGCGGGTCGGCCTCTGCCATGTAGAGGAGCGGCCGCCGGTAGAAATCGGTGGCGCGGCGGTAGTATTCGTGGGCCGTGATCGCCAATCCCTGGCGCTCGAACTCCTCGGCGAGCTCGGCATTCTCGTCGGCGACGGCGGTCCACTCCGTGTACCAGCTCTCCAGGTTGTAGGGCCTGACGCGGCGCGCCACGCGCAGGATGTCCGGATCGGGCTGCTCGCTGGAGATCGTCATGCGGATCTCGAGCTGGCCGCCACCTGCCAGCCCCGACGACGTGTAGAGCTGTTTCTCCCAGTCCTCCCAGCGCCGCTTGGTGTTTTCCATCTGTAGCGTTCTCCTCGTCGCTCACCACATCTCACGGCCAATAATCAATTCCGAGTCCATCTCTCGGTGGACATTCTCCGAGCTGATGCCTGCCAGTAGTCGCTCCAGAGTTCGTGTCTCAGTGATGGGCGTAACCAGGATTCGACCGCCGGATAACGTGATATCAACCGAACTATCTTGGTCGAGCCCGGCCTCCTGAGCCAATGCTTCGGGGATCGGGATGCCGAGGCTATGACCCCACCGGTGAACCCGGGTTCGCATCGATCGCCCTGCGTGCGGGATATACGCACAATATACGCCGCAACTGCTACGCATCGGGGCGGCAGGGGCCCAGCCGGGTGAGGGGCATGCATGCAGCCCGTTAGAGCTCTCGTTAGAGCTCTCTCGTTAGAGCTCTATTGGTGGTGCGCTAGAATGCTCGGACACGGACGCAGGGTGCGGAGCACGACATGCCGGTGAGCGAGAAGACCTACAAGGCGGTGGCGCTTGAGGATCCGGAGGGGCACTGGGAGCTGCACTGTGGCGCGTTGCGGCAGAAACCCGGCGTGAGCTTCGAGCACAGCCATCTGATCGTCGCGCTGTTCCTTGCGCTCGAACACCAACTGGACGAGGAAGCGTTCGCGGTGCGCCCGAACCTCGGCCGCGTGCGCCGCTCTTCTGAGAGCTACTACATCCCGGATGTGTTCGTTGTGCCGATGGATCTCGTTCGGGAGGGGCGGAGTCTGCGGCCCAACGCTTTGGAAGTCTATATCGATCCACTGCCGTTGATCGTGGAAGTGTGGTCGCCTTCGACCGGTGATTACGACGTGGAATCGAAATTGCCGGAATACCAGCGGCGGGGCGACCTGGAGATCTGGCGGATCCAGCCCTACGAGCGCACGCTGACTACCTGGCGTCGCCAGCCGGATGGCAGCTACACAGAGACGCTGTACCGGGGAGGTCCTGTCCGGCCCTTCGCGCTGGCTGGCGTGACCATTGACCTCGACGCCCTCTTCGCCTGAGTCTAGGACCCACTACGGGTTAGCCTCCGAGAGGTTGTCAGTGGGGGCTCTGTTGGCTGGCGCGGCGATGCTCGCGCCACTGCCGCGCGACGGCGAGGGCCAGCGCAACCAGAGGCACTGCGAAGGCGACGATATAGCTAATCCACGTTCGATCGTGAGATTTCATGGCCCCCCCCTCAGATCTCGCCCTTAACCGGTCTCAACGTGGTATTCCTCCCATGGCCCTGCGTTCACCAGAGAACCAGAGCATATCGCGGCCGATCGTCTTGTCGCGCGCGGCGTCCTCAGCGCACGCGCGATGGGTTACGTCTCTTCGATCCGCGTTCAATCCGCGGCAACCATCGCCGAACATCCGACGATTCGGCGGGCGTTGAGCCCGGCCGGGTATCAGCTTGGGCACGCTGCGTCCAAGTGAGCCGCGTGGTTGACACCCGAGGGCCTCCCTGCCTACGCTTGCGGATATCGGCGGGACGGAAATGCCAGCCGTGATCGCGCAAACCGGAGGAAAGCCTTGAGCCGCCAGATGCAGACGGCGCACGTCGACCAGGTTGAGAAGGTCAAGACCGGTCAGGGCATGACGAAGTTCCTGGTCAGCAACGACAAGGGCGAGGGCGCCAACGTCATGATTCGCTACTGGGGCCCGGAGACGGATATTCCGGTCCACAGCCATCCCTACGACGAGATGTGGTACGTGCTCGAGGGTGAGGTCGAGTTCGGTGAAGAGACGTTCACGGCCGGCTCGTGTATCTACATTCCGCCAGACGTCCCATACGGGCCGACGCGCGCGCCGAAGGGCGCCTCTCTTCTACGCTACGCCGGCGGCGCCGCGACCGAAAGCTCCCTGTCGGGGTCATAAGGAGAATCGATGCTCACCAAAGAACAGAACGAGCGCTTCACCCGAGTTGGACCCGGGACCCCGATGGGAAATCTCTACCGGCGTTACTGGTTGCCATTTGCAACCGCGAAGCAGCTCGAGGAGCACCCAACTAGGGCGGTCACCCTCCTGGGTGAGCATCTCGTGGCGTTCAAGGACCGCTCGAGCCGCTACGGACTCATCCAGGAATACTGCCCCCATCGCAACGTGAACCTGCTCTGGGGTATTCCCGAGGCGGAGGGGCTGCGCTGCCCGTACCACGGCTGGCTCTTCGACAATCAGGGCAACTGCCTCGATCAGCCGGCGGAATCGCCCGGCTCGACGTTCAAGGATCGCGTCAAGATCCAGAACTACCCGGTCGAGGAGCTCGGCGGGATGCTGTGGGCCTGGATGGGACCGGAGCCCCGGCCCCTGGTTCCGCGCTGGGAAGCCCTCGTGAAGGAGGGCGTGCGCGACATCGGTTGGGCCATCCTCCCGTGCAACTGGCTGCAGATCATGGAGAACTCGCTCGATCCGGTGCACGTCGAGTGGCTCCACAGCTACTTCACGAACTACGCGCTGGAGCGGCTCGGCCGCGCCGATGCGGAGGGTGACGGCGGCGCGTACTGGCGGACCGAGGCATTGGTCCGCCGCCACGAGAAGATCGGCTTCGACATCTTCGAGCATGGCATCGTGAAGCGCCGCGTCCTCGAAGGGGATGAGGAAGGCAACGCGAACTGGAGCATCGGCCACGTCATCTGCTTTCCCAACATGCTGCGCCAGGACCAGATCCGTGTCCCGATGGACGACACCCACACGCTGTACTGGTGGTACAACGTCCACAAGAAGCGGGCGGGCGACGCCGAACAGCGTCCCGAGGACATCCCGATCTACAAGGTTCCGCTGCCCGGCGTGAACGAGGACGGCATCCCCGTCTGGGACGTTATGGACAACAACTCGGGCCAGGACAACTTCGCCTGGTCCTCTCAGGGGCCGATCACCCCGCGCTGGACCGAGCACCTCGGCGAGTCCGACCAGGGGCTCATCCTCTACCGCCGCCTGCTGCGCGATCAGATGAAGATCGTCGACCAGGGTGGCGATCCGATGAACACCTTCCGCGATGCCGCGACGAATGTCTCGGTCCACGTGCCGCATGAGACGGACGATCCCGAGTGGCGCGGCCGCGCTGGTGAAAAGGTCTGGCGGATGCAGCAGCAAGGCGCGATCAGTACTGGCCGGGCGACGAAATACAGCCCGATCGCGCAGCAGCGGGCCAAGGATGCTGGGATCGCCACGCCCGACGAGCCCACGCGCGAGCTGGCCGGCCTCGGCCAGATCCACGCGCGGGAGTAGGTGAAGTGGATCCAAGTCGGCTCAAGTCCGGGATGCAGTACACCCTTTCCGACGGGAGCCTTGTCGAGGTACGGCAGGTCCTGGCGGACAACGTCCACGTCCGCGTGACGTATGTCGACTCGCTCGACAATCCCGAGATCCCTGTGGGTGAGCAGCGCGAGATCCCGTTCGAAGAGATCATCGCCGAGTACATGGGGACGCACGTCGAGGGCCTGACCTAGCGACACGTGGTACCACGCCAAGCGACGGGAGGAGTCTGCGATCAGATGACACGGTCAGGTACGCTGCGCACGACGCTTTCGCTTCGGTCGCCGCGAATGCTGGCGTTATGGTTCACCCTCATGCTGCTGAGCTGTGCGCCGAGCTCACCGGCGAGTCCGGGGTCGGCTGCACGACCCGCGGCGCGTGAGCAGGCACAGGCTGCGCCGACGGTGGTCCGGCTTGCCATGCAGGTCCAGGCTGAGCCAAACACCGGGATCGTTGACATGACCGGTATCGCGAGCTCGGGCAGCGGCGCGCTCGAGCATCGGCTCACCTTTCACGCCGGGCTTACCGTGCTCGATCAAAACTCCGTCTTGCAGCCCCGCGCCGCGCTCCAGGTTCCGTCGCTTCAGGATGGCACCTGGCAGACCTTCCCGGATGGACGCATGGAGCTGACGTGGAAGCTCCGGCCAAACGCCTTCTGGCACGATGGGACGCCGCTGACGGCCCAGGACTTCATCTTTGGGACCGATATCGCGCGCGACCCCGAGTCGGTTGGGAGCCCTCCCCCCCAGGGAACGAAGCTGATCAGCGACATGCAAGCGCTGGACGACCATACGCTGCTCGTTCGCTTTCCACAGCCGTTCGTGAACGCGAATCTCGGGGACAACACGCCGCCGCTCCCAGTGCACATCCTGCGCGACGTGTACCAGCGCGGCGACCACCATGCCTTTGAGAACCATCCCTATTGGACGCAGGAATTCGTGGGGCTTGGCCCGTACAAACTCACCCGCTGGGAGCGTGGCAGCTTCATCGAGGGCCAGGCGCACGATCAATACTTCCTGGGCCGGCCGAAAATCGACCGGTTGATCATCCGTTACTACGGCGACGTCAACGGCATGATCGCCGCGTTGCTTTCGGGCGACCTCGACGTGCTGCCTGCCGGCGCCCAGCTCGACGCCGGTCAGCTCATGGTGATTCGCGAGGCGTGGCAAGGCGACGAAAAGGGAAGCGTCTTGCCAATGCCAAAGGGCTCGCGAAACATCTATCTCCAGCTCCGTGAGCAGTCGAACCCGTGGACCCGGGACGTCCGCATCCGCCAGGCGCTGGTGCACGCGATCGACCGGCAGTTGATCGTCGAAACGCTCCAGTATGGCATCGCCCTGCCCGCATTCACGCCGATCACACCCGAGTTGGAGGCCTTCAGGCTGCTCGAGCAGCGGGGGCTGCCGAGATTCGAGTACGACCCAGCGCGCGCGGAGCGGCTCCTTGCCGAGTCTGGCTGGACGCGGGTCGTCGACAACCAGCTCCGCAACGCGGCGGGCCAGCAGCTTCTTATCAACGTGACCTCGACGGCGCAGGGCGACAATGTCAAGGAGGCGGAGACCGTCGCGGCGCAGTGGTCGGCGCTGGGGATCCAGTCTGGACCGGCGCCGATCGCTGCCAATGCCGCGAACCGCGACGAGTTGAAGAACGTGTACCAGGGCGCCTTCATCTGGCCTGGCGGAAACCTTGCGACGGTGCTCGATACGTTTACCGTCGCCTCTATCCCGAGCGAACGCACCCGCTGGAAGGGCAACAACTACGCCGGCTACGCCAATCCGGCTTACGACCGGCTGTACGAGCAGTATGGGCTGACGCTAGAGCCCGCGCAGAGCCAGGCGCTGATTGCAGACATGATGAAGATCGTCGCGGACGATGTGGCGACGATCCCAATCTACTACGCTGCGCTCGGGCTTGCCGCCCGCAAGGGAATCGAGGGACCCGGGCCGGCCGCGCCGGGTCAGTCGGCTAACGCGTGGAATATCCACACCTGGGACATCAAGTAGCCGCAAGTGATCGCGCGCCGGCGGGTCAGTCGGTCGAAGTGGCCGCGGCAGTGGCCCCGGACACTGGAAACCTCACGACGAAGCGCGTCCCGTCATGCTCGGGCTGCGAACCGTGCGGAAACAACGGTGGCAGTGAACATGATCACGATCCGACCGGTGAGAGCTCGGGCTCGCTCGATCATCTGCCGCGTGAGAGGCGCAGCTATACTCGCTGCATCCGGCGACCTCTCTATGGCTTTGTCCTGCCAATGAGCACCTCGAGGGGAGCGAAACGATGAAGCGCAGCACCGATCGGATTCTGACGACGCACGCTGGCAGCCTCCCGCGACCGCAGGACGTGCGTGAGCTTGTCACCGCGAGCAGCGAAGGCAAGCCCGTCGACCAGGAGGCGCTCGATGCGGCCCTGGACCGAGGCGTTGCCGAGGTCGTGCGACTGCAGATCGAGTCGGGAATCGACAGCGTGAACGACGGCGAGCTTGCGAAGTCGAACTTCTCGAACTACGCGAAAGAGCGCCTCGGCGGTTTTGAGATCAGACAGTTCGAGGTGGGCAAGGAGCCCCCGCCCTCGTCGATCTCTGGTCGGGACATGAAAGAATTCCCCGAGTCCTTCGCCGAGGGCTTGAACTTTGGGGGAGAGTCGCGCCGGCAAATCGGCGCCCGGCAGTCTCGCGACTACCTCGCGTGCACCGGCCCGCTCACCTATGTCGGACTCGCCGCCGTGCGCGCGGACGTGGCGCGTTTCAAGAAGGCGCTCGACGGCAAGTCGGTGGCAGAAGCGTTCCTCCCGGCGGTGGCGCCCGGTACGATCGAGCACTGGTTGAAAAACGACTTCTACAAGACGGACGCGGAGTACCTCTTCGCGATCGCGGATGCGATGCACGACGAGTACAAGGCGATCGTCGACGGCGGCTTCATGCTCCAGATCGACGATCCGGACCTCGCCGACGGCTGGCAGCTTCACCCGGAGATGAGCGTTGCCGATTACCGGAAGTTCGCCGAGCTCCGCATCGACGCGCTGAACCATGCGCTGCGCGACCTGCCCCGCGAGCAGATCCGTTTTCACATGTGCTGGGGTAGCTACCACGGCCCGCACAAGTACGACATCCCGCTCAAGGACATCGTGGACATCATCCTGAAGGTCAAGGCCGACTGCTACTCCATTGAGGCGTCCAACCCTTGCCACGCCCACGAGTGGGAGGTCTGGCAGAATGTCAAGCTTCCGAATGGGTCGTTTCTGGTGCCGGGGGTCGTCGGCCACTTCAGCGATTTCATCGAACATCCGGAGCTCGTGGCGGAGCGGCTGGTGCAGTACGCGAAGATCGTCGGTCGCGAGAACGTCGTCGCCGGCACGGACTGCGGCCTCGGCCCCCGGGTCGGCCACGCCTCGATCTGTTGGGCCAAGTTCCAGGCTATGTCGGAAGGTGCTGCCATTGCCACCAGGCGCCTGTGGAGCTGATGCTGGGCAGGTGCCCCCTCCGCTCGCGGGCGCGATGAACAACCAGGGGATCCGCTCCCGGCGCGGAAGGGAATCGAGGTGAAACATGAAAGTCCCAGAGGCCATTGTTGAGGTCCTCAAACGCGAGGGCGTCGAGTTCATCATCGGCTACCCGGTGAACCCGGTGCTGGAGGCGGCGGCGGCGGCCGGCATTCGGCCGATCATCGTCCGCCAGGAGCGCACCGGCATCCACATGGCGGACGCCATGAGCCGAATGACCTCAGGCGAGCGCGTTGGCGTGTTCGCGATGCAGCACGGGCCTGGGGCCGAGAACGCGTTTGGTGGGGTCGCGCAAGCCTTTTCCGAATCCGTCCCGCTCGTCGTCATTCCGGGGGGCTATGCCCGCCACCTGACGGACGTATTTCCGAACTTCAACGCGTCGTTGAACTACCGCAACGTAACCAAGTGGTGCGAGCAGGTCACCGTTGCGAAGGCGACAGTCGACGCGATGCGCCGCGCCTTCACGCAGGCGCGCAACGGCCGGCCCGGCCCAGCACTCATCGAGTTTCCCGCGGACGTCTGGCTCGAAGACTTCCCAGAGCCATTCGAATACCAGCCCAGCCGCCGGCTCCTCTCAGCGCCCGACCCTCGGGCGGTAGACGAGGTGGCGGACGTCCTGATCGCCGCCCAGCGGCCGGTGCTCTATGCCGGGCAGGGAGTCCATTACGCGCAGGCCTGGGACGAGCTCCGCGATCTCGCCGAGTTGCTCGAGATTCCCGTCACCTCGAGCCTGGAGGGGAAAAGCGCGTTTCCCGAGAATCATCCTCTTTCGCTCGGCTCGGGCGGGCGCTCGCTGCCTGGCCCGGTCTACCATCACATCCAGGATGCGGACGTCATCTTCGGCATCGGCTGCAGCTTCTCCCGCACGAGCTTTGGCATCCAGATGCCCGCCGGCGCGACGTACATTCATGCGACGCTCGATCCGACCGACGTCAACAAGGATGTACCGGCCCGATACGCGCTCATCGGCGACGCGAAGCTGACGCTGCAGGCGCTGTACGATGCCGTGTCCGATCGGCTCGGCGGCAAGGCACGGGGCCTGACCGAATCGATCGCGCCGCGCATCGAAGGCCAGCGTGAGGAGTGGTTGCAGCGCTGGCTGCCGCGGCTCACCCACGACGCGGCGCCACTCTCGCCGTACCGCGTGATCTGGGACCTGATGCATGTGGTGGATGTGCCGAACACCATCATCACGCACGATGCCGGCAGCCCCCGCGATCAGCTTTCCCCCTTCTGGCCTAGCCTTACCCCCCAGAGCTACATTGGTTGGGGCAAGACCACACAGCTCGGCTACAGCCTGGGGCTCGCGATGGGCGCGAAACTGGCGTGCCCCGACAAGCTCTGCGTCAACGTTTGGGGCGACGCGGCGATTGGGATGACGGGACTCGACTTCGAGACCGCGGTGCGCGAGCGGATTCCGATCCTCTCGGTGCTCTTCAATAACTTCTCGATGGCGATGGAGATCCCCGTGATGCGGCAAGCGACCGAACGCTTCCGCGCGACGGACATCTCCGGCAACTACGCGGACATGGCGAAGTCTCTTGGCGGCTATGGGGAGCGGGTCGTCGAGCCAGGCGACATCGTGCCCGCCATCAAGCGGGGCATCGCCCAGACCCAGAACGGCGTCCCCGCACTGCTGGAATTCATCACCGAGAAGGAGATCGAGTACTCCTACTTCCGCTAGCCCATGAGGCCGCGCTCCCGGCGGGGGTGGTTGGGAGGGTAAGCTAGAGGTGAACAACCCGGGCACTAGGAGCGCAGCTTGAGGGAATACGGAATCTTGAGCGGCCGGGCCTGCCTCGTGACGGGGGCCACGTCCGGCATCGGCGCGGTGACGGCGACCGAGCTCGCCAATCTCGGCGCCACGATCATCGTCCACGGCCGTGATGAAGCCCGCTGCAAGGGAGCCGTCGCGGCTATTCGGGCAGGCGACCGCCATCCACTTGTCGAATATATCGTCGCGGACTTCGCATCGCTCGAGTCCGTGCGGGCCATGGCGGAAGAGTTGCACCATCGGTTCGACCGACTCGACATCCTGGTCAACAACGCGGGGGCGATGTATCCGGATCGACGAGAGAGCGCGGATGGCCACGAGCTGACGTTCGCGGTCAACCATCTTGCGCCGTTCTTGCTGACCAACCTTTTGCTGGACATGCTGCGGGCCGGAGCCCCGGCTCGCGTCGTCAACGTTGCGTCGGGTGCGCACCGCCGCGCTGCGCTGGACCTGGATGACCTGGAGTCGCGGAAGAGCTACGAGCCGCGCGAGGTGTATGCTCGCACCAAGCTCATGAACGTCCTCTTCAACCGTGAGCTGGCCCGTCGACTCGAGGGCAGCGGCGTGACCGCAAATGCGCTCTCGCCGGGCATCGTGCACACCGAGTTCGGCGTGAAGGATGGCATGGGCGCCGATCAACAAGCCGTGATGGACAAGGGCAAGAGCCCCCAGGAGGGCGCGCGAACGAGCATCTACCTCGCGAGTGCGCCCGAGCTCGCTGATTCCAACGGTGGCTACTATCAGGACTGCGCACCGCTGGAGCTGGGCGCCAATGCAACGGACGACGAGACGGCGCAATGGTTGTGGCAGGTCAGCGCGAAGCTGGTCGGACTGCAAGAAACCGTCGGCGGACCGAGTCAACGCGGGCGAAAGTCGGCGCCTCCCGGCCCCTAATCGCTAGGCCAGGTGGAAGAGTCGCGCGGGGTTGGTCTCGAGGATCTTCGTCACGGTCGCATCGCTGATGTTGCCGCAGCGACGTAGCCCAGCGGCCAGATGGTCCTCGCGGAAGGCATCCCCGTGCGGGTAGTCTGTGGCGGTGACGTGCCAATCGTCACCCAGACGCGAGATCAAGTACGGCAAGTCATCGCTCATGCCACACGACACGAAGACCCGCTCGCCGAGCCCCCCCTCGACTTTGGCGCCTTTGCGGCCGGCGACGGTTTTCACCAGGCGCGGCACCCACTCCGAGCCGGCCTCCATGAACCCCACGCGTAAATCTGGAAACGCGTCCAGCAGATCAGATGAAAGGATCTGTTGGAAGGCGTACAGCACGTAGGGCAGGCTCACGAGCCCCGATCCAAGCGGATGGATCTGCGGGAAGTCGTCTGTATATGGGCGAGGCACGCCCTCCAGCATGCGGCTGATCGTCGGGTTCGAGCCGAAGAAGCGCAGCTTGTAGTCGATCACCCAGGCGGCATTGTGGCTGCCGAAGCAGGTGTCCTCCGGGAAGAGCACCGGGATGGGCCGGAATTTGTAGAACTCCGGCTCGAGGTACGACCAGGTGCCGGCGCTCTCCTCGACGTGCGCGTCGCAGTCGATGACCATCGATTGCTCCTCCCTTATCCCATGGCCAGGACGCCGCCCTCGACGAGGAGGTCGATGCCGTTGATGGCGTCGGCGTCGTCCGAGGCGAGGAAGACCGCGGCGCGGGCAACGTCTTGCGGTCGGATCTGGCGGCCGATGAGGTTGTTGATCTCCCACACGCGCGGCTTTTCACCGGGGCCAACCTCGGTCGCCACGCGGTTCGGAGTCACGCTGTTGACGCGAATGCCGTACGGGGCGAGCTGGACGGCGAGCGAGCGCGTCAGGTTCAAGACGCCAGCCTTTGCCGACGGGTAGGCGGTCGCATCGGCTCGTCCTCGGTGGCCGGATGACGAGCCGACGTTCACGATACGTCCGCCCTTGCCCGCTTCGACCATCGCGAGGGCTACGAACTTCGTGCACAGGAAGACGCTCTTGAGCGAGATGTTGATCACACGGTCCCAATCCGCCTCGTCGAGCTCCAGGACGTTCTTGCGGTCCACGACGCCGACGTTGTTGACCAGGACGTCGATACGCCCCCAGCGCGCGAGCACCTGCCGCACCATCTCCTCGGCTTTTTTTCTTGGTGTCGCCGCCCCGCCGCAGCTAATCGCAAGCGCCGCGTCGGCGCGATCCGTGCTGCCCACGCGCTCCACATTGATCGAATCGGCCACGGCCTGGGATCTCTCCGCCACGAGATCGACGACGGCAACGGACGCCCCTTCCGCGGCGTAGGCGCGCGCGATGGCTTCGCCGATGTTGCGCCCGGCACCCGTGACGATGGCAACGCGGGATTCAAGTCTCAGCGGACACCTCCGTTAGGGGTTGGGATTTGGGAGGTGGGGGTTGGGGGGCTGGCTCCCCTCGTACCGAAGTCTATGCGGCTGGTGCAGTCGAGTCAAAAACGGCTTGGGTCAAGCCACCCCGAAGGGCACGTGCTGGGGTGCTGCGGTCGCCTCGCGGGGAATGCCGAGGTCGCGGTCGCGCAGGTCAGCGCGGCGAGTGATGATGCCCGCGTTGATCGCCGCGCAGATCAGCGCCCCGGCAACGAGAGCAACCGGGGCCGTCAGCGTGCCGGCGGCCACGCCCATCAGGCCCTGTCCGAGACCCGGCACGCCGGCCGCCAGCATGGACTGGAAGCTCGAGACGCGGCCGCGGAGCTCATCCGGGCTCAGAAGCTGAATGACGGCGTTACGAGGCGCAGCTTGCATCGAATCCGTCAGGCCGAGTCCCACCGCAGCGGCAAACGCAAAGCCGAACGTTGGCGCGAGGCCGAGCATGATCAGGAACCCGGCGTACGCGAGGATCGCCCCGCCGATGAGGCGCCCCTTGTACGGAAAATCGCCGAGCGACATGACGGTGACCGCGCCCAGGAAGCCGCCGATCGCGGGCGCCGAGGCCAGGAGGCCATACCCAGCGGGCCCGACCTCGAACTGGCCGGCGAGGATCGGCAGGATCACCGGATAACTGCCGAACAGCATCGCGACGGAATCGGTGAGCAACAGGATCAGGATGATGTTCCGCATCCGGATGAAGGCGAGCCCCTCGAGCAGGCTGCGGAACGGCGAGAGGTGGACCCGGACCGGCAGCGCCCCGAGGGCCAGGAAGCAGAGCAGGACGGCCGTGACGAGGTGTGCCGACCCATTCACCGCGTAGCTCAACGGCATGCCGATGACGGCGATCAAGACCCCGGCGATCGAGGGCGCGACGATCCGGTCAAGCTGATGGATGATGGCGTTCAACGCCAGCGCGTTGACCAGGTGGTGCCGAGGCACGAGGCCGGCGATCACGGCGCGTCGGGCGGGATTGCTGGTCGCCATCATGGACGCATTGAGAAAGGTCGCGGCGTAGATGTGCCAGACCTGGACCTGCTCAGTCACGGTGAGGGCTGCCAGCGTGATTGCGATCAGGCCGTTGAATCCCTGGGCGAAGACGATGATGCGCTTGCGGTTGAAGCGGTCAGCAATGACGCCGCCCGCGAGTGAGAAGAGGATGATCGCGACGGCCCGAGCGAGTCCGGTGAAGCCAAGATGCACGGCGGAGCCGGTCAGCGCATAGACCTGCCACAGGTTCGTCACCTGCTGCATCTGGCCGCCGACGCCGGACACGACCGTCGAGAGAAAGAAGAGCCGGAATGACTTGTGCTCGAGGGCGACGAAGGCGCCGCTGAGCCCGGGGCGCTGATAGCTCACGCGGCGAATCTTAGCACCGATCCAGGCCGCCAGCCGCCGGCACAAGCACGGCGTTGCCCTATCTCTGGCTCGTCGGCGGGCCGGCCGTTCGGATGCCGAGTCCCAGCTTCACGGTTCCGATCAGCGGTGGCTGCTACGTCGCGTACAGCCCATCCTCCTGGAAGACGGACGCACTCTGCGCGATCCGGGGGATCGCCTCGGCGTAGGCATAGCCACGGGCTGCGGTGGCGCGGGAGGCTTTCATGACTCGACATTGTCGCCGACCGAGCATGGCGGCTCGCGAGTTACCGTGTGCTAGACTCCCCGTCGTGTCCATCCGGAAGCTGCCACCCCTGCTGTTCCGTGCCGTGCGGTCCGTCTCGACCGCCGGCCTGGTGGAGGGTCTCGTCGCAGTCGGGCTTTTCGGCGTCCCGCGCGCGTACACGGCGCTCCGCTACCAGGGTCAGATCCACCCGGTGCCGGACGCCGCGGGGGCGCCGGTCGCCATCGTGTTCGGGGCCGGTCTCCAGTCAGACGGGACGCCCTCGCTGATTCTGGCGGACCGGATGGCCACCGCGGTTGCGCTCTACCAGGCCGGCAAAGTGGAGACGCTGCTCCTGAGTGGCGACAACCGCTTTGCCCACTACAACGAGCCGCAAGCGATGTACGACTATGGGCAGCGGCTTGGCGTACCCGCTGCTGCGATGGTGCGCGATTACGCCGGCCGCCGAACCTATGACACCTGTCGGCGTGCCCGGGACGTGTTCCAGGTGAGGCGCGCCGTGCTCGTCACGCAGAGCTATCACCTCGATCGCGCCTTGCTCACGTGCGATGGGCTGGGGCTCGCGGTCGAAGGCGTACCTGCCGATCTCAATCCGTATCCGACGGAGCCATACCGGGACTGGTGGACGCGTGAGCTGCCGGCGACGACTCAGGCGCTCTGGGATGTGTTCGTGATGCCGCCGAGTAACGTCGTGCTGGGGGACCCGCTCCCAATTGCAACAACTCGCTCAGCGCAGCGCGTTATGGGCGAACCGCGCGAGGCACTCGCCTTAGTGAAGGCGCGGCCGGGCCTGGACGCCGTTTAGGCGCCGGTCATCGCCGTCGCCGCCATTGCGGGGCCGGGACACCTCAGAGCGGGTCCTGCGCAGGGTGCTGGCGTGGACCCTGACTCGCGAGGAAGTACGCGGCACAAGTGCTGTTGCGGTCTTCGGCCGTTATGCCAAGGGGCTGGCGCGCGGCCAGCGGCAATTCCCAGGACGGCACAGACCACATCGTAATGCACTCATCGCACCAGGCACGTCGCTATGCTTGCACAGCGGCCTTTGACTTGGCTGCGCGCCGGACCGGCCCCATCCGCCTCGGAAAAATCAAGCTACGGATGGACGGTTTGGGTAAGCCACTCGGTAGGAATCTCGCGGCCTATCGCGCGCTCGCGGGCGAGCCGGTAGACCAGAGCCCCCACAGACGCAAACTGCAGGCCCATCCCGATGTTATTCACGAATAGGGTGATCTCGTGGTCGCCTTGCCGACCCTGCGCTCGCCCGGCGGCCAGCGCGCCGAGGTCCTCAACGGCGCTCCAAAACGGAGCATCAGCATCCGACCACCACCCACGGCGCATCTGCGGCGTGGGTCCGGCCTCGGCGGGGCGGAAAGTCAGCTCCTTCGCGAAGTCCCGAGTGTGGAATGCGACCCGATCGGCCTCCTGGACGATCTCTTCGTGGACCTCGTTCACCGTGATGGAGCAGAGATGCACGCCCGGTCGCATCCATTCGGGCCGAAGGATTGGGTCAAGGCTGTTGGTAGCGGCAGCGATGATGTCCGCGCCCGCCACCGCCGCGTTTGCTGCGTCCACGGCGATGATGCGCTTGCCGGTTCGTGCCGCCATGCGGACCGCAAAGCTTTCTCGGTGGGAGCGGTCGGGACTGTAGACCCGGATCTCATCAATCGGGCGCACGGCGCATAAGGCCTCGACCTGGCCCTCCGCCTGCCAACCACTCCCAAGCAGGGCGAGAACGTGGGCGTCAGCACGCGCCAGATAGCCTGCGCCAAGCGCACTGGCCGCCGCGACCCGGGTCCGCTGAATGTACCCGTCGGGACAAATCATCAGGGGCTCGCCGGTGCGGGTGCTGAACAGGAGCACAATTCCGACCCAGCGGCCATCCGCGGCCGGCACCTTCTCCCGCCGGACGGAACCTTGTCGCGTGGGCCAGGTGATGATGTCCGAGTCAATTCGCACGGCCGCGACCTCCCGGTCCGGGAGAACGCCGCCCATCGCCTTCAGGCCGTATTCGGCGGGTTGGTCCTGAAGCGTGCGGGTACCGGCTACGAGATCGATGCGTGGTCCGGAGAGGGCGACCCCGTTTCCCACCTCGATATACATTGCACGGAGGGCATCGAGACACAGTTCCATCGTAAGCAGTTGCTCGATCTCCTCGTTCGACACGATGAGCGTCACGACGCGCCTCCTTACACGTACACTGAGTTGGACGGTGGACAGGCTCCAGACACGTCCCACGCGGCCCGCGATTCTCCCGCAATGCGCGGCCTGGAGCAAGCCCCAGAATGAGGGCACGCAACGCGACGGAGTATCGGCGACGACCAGCGTGCGGCCACCGCACACGACGAGGGCCACAAGCAGCAGCTCAGTGGCAAGGGCTTCGGCATTTCGGCTGGTCCGCAGGGCGAAGTGACGGCCACCTGGACCGGCGGACCTGGGCAAACTGACTCCTTGCTATTCCGGCCTGATTACTGCTCGTTCAGGTCGCAGGTGCTCGGGACAAAGAGCTCGCGGGCCTCGAGCTGGCGGGCGGCGACGCCCTGCTGGTAGCAATAGCCGATGAATTTGTCGAGCACGTGCTGGTTGGCGGCGAGCCCGAAGGGCCACAGATCGCCACCGAAGAGCTCGCGCTCGGCGCGGATGTAGTCATCCTTCCACGCGACGGACCAGCTCGGGAGGTTGTGCATCCGTTCCTGTGCCTGGCGCTTCGCCTGGCTGAACGCGGCGAACAAGGCTTCAGGCAGCTCCGGGTGCGCCTCGACGAGGCCGCGGCGCATGGCAAGGACGTGCATGATGGGGAAGATGCGCGTGCGCTCGTAATACGCCATCTCCTCCGCGCGCCAGTCGTCGAAGAGGCGGCGCGCGTTCGGATCGGCGAGCAGCGCCGGCGCCTGCACTTCGGTCACGCCCATCGCGTCCACCTCGCCAGCGCTGAGCGCCCGGTAGGCGCTGTCCGCCCCGGTGACGCTGCTCGTCGTGAACCGCCGGATCACCGAACCGTCGCGGGGCACGATCTCCTCGCCATGGTCGTCGTCCCAGTGGTGGGTCGCCGCGACGTACCACTGGGTCTCGGTTGGTGAAACGCCGTACTCCTCGACCAGCATGCCGCGCATCCACACCGCGGCGGTCTGGACCCAGCGCTGGAATCCGATCCGGCGCCCGCTGAGGTCGGCAGGGCCGTTGATACCGCGGGTGCAGAAGATGTGGCCGTGGCGGAACACCCGGGAGGGGAACACCGGGATGGCGATGAATTCCGCTTCATCGCGCGACACGTAATAGATCAGCTCCGCGAGCGACATCTCGGAGACGTCGACTGTTCCCCTGTAGAGCGCCGCGAACACGCGGGGAACGCTGTTGTCGACGTTCACCGCCAGCTCGTAGCCAGGGATCGTCACGTCGCCACGAATGATGGGCGCCATGCCATCGTAGTCGCGGCTCGCCAGGCGGATCGTGGTGCGCTTCATCTGCCACTCCCGTGATCGAGGTTCGGGGATTATAGTGACGCTGCATCGCCGCCCTGTTGACTGCGGTGGGGCCACGTCTCTTAATGAATCGCTGCTGCCCTTCGATGTCGATTTTGGCGGACCCTGGGCTCACCCGGGCCGGGGCGGCGAGGAGTGATCGTGCAACGAATCCTGGTCAACCAGCGTCATGCTCGTGCAAGGTTTAGCGTGCTCTGCGGCCTGCTCTTGCTCGCGACGGCCTGCGCGCCGAGCGCGCCGCGGTCGAGCGCAACCAACGCAAGCCCCGGGGATGGCAACGCGCAGCCTGCCGCCGCACAGAAGACGCTACGACTCGGGCTCCAGGGGTTCATGGAGCCCAAGAGCGGCGTCATCAGCTTTGGCTCCACGGGCGGGTTCGACCCGCTCGAGCACTTCATGATCTTTCACTCGAGCCTGACGGTTTACAACCCGCAAGGCGACCTCATTCCGCGCCTTGCCGAGAAAGTGCCGAGCCTGGCGGACGGTGACTGGAAGACCTGCCCCGACGGAACGATGGAGCTGACGTGGCGCATCAAGCCCAACCTAAAATGGCATGACGGCCACGCCCTCTCCGCCGACGATTTCGTCTTCGGGCTGCAGGTCGTGCGCGACCCCGAGGTTCCAGCGGGTCCATCGTCGTGGCTGCGCCGCATTTCGGAGGCGACCGCGCCGGACCCGCGCACGCTCGTCCTCCGGTGGGGTGAGCCCACGTTCCTGGCAGGCGGCACCGGCGCCAGCGACATTCCGGCGTTGCCGCGCCACCTGATCGGGGCGCTGTACGAAGCCGGCGATAAGTCGGCATTCAACAACGCGACGTACTGGACGTCGGACTTCGTCGGCCTCGGACCGTACAAGCTGAGCCGCTGGCAGCTTGGCAGCTTCATGGAGGGGCTCGCCTTCGACGGCTACGCGCTCGGCAAGCCCAAGATCGACCGCGTGCTCGTCACGTACGTTGGCGACGTCAACGCAATCATTGCCGCGGTGCTGGGCGGCGAGCTGGACGCCGTGCCGATCGGCGCCCGGTTCGACGCCACGCAGCTCCTGGCGGTCCAGAGCGGGCTTGGTGCGGACGGTGGCTCGAGCTTCATGAATCCGTTCGGCATCCGGACTGTGTGGCTACAGTTCCGCGATCCCGCGACCCCATGGGTGCGGGACGTGCGGGTCCGGCGGGCGATGTTGCACAGCATCGACCGGGAGGGTATGAGCGAAGCGCTCCAATATGGACTCTCGAAGCCGGCTGATGCGCTGATTCTGACCTCGGACAGCGCGTATCCGTTGGTCGAGCAGCGCGGCCTGGCCCGGTACCCGTACGACTTGGATCGCTCCCGCCAGTTGCTTGCCGAAGCGGGCTGGACGATGGGTGGCGATGGGGTGCTCCGTAACACCGCGGGCCAGCCGCTCGCGCTCGATCTCTCCGCGACGGGCCAGGGAAGCAACGTACAGGAGATCGAAACGGTTGCCAACGAATGGCAGCAGGCGGGATTTCAGGCGAGCCCAGTGCCGTTGCCGCCGCAAGCGGCGAATCTCGACGAGCGCAAGAACACCGTGCGCGGCGGATTCCTCTGGCCGTGGACGCCGGCGATCACGGCCCCGCAGAATCTCGCGTCGACCCAGATCCCCAGTGAGCGAACGGTCTGGAAGGGTCCAAATTACGGCGGGTACAGCAACCCAACCTACGATGCGCTGTTCGAGCGCTACTCGACGACGCTCGACATCCAGCCCCGGCGTGACGTCATCGCAAGCATGGTGAGCTTCATCGCCGAAGAGCTGCCGGTGCTCCCGATTTACTACTACGGGATCGGCGTGATTGCTCGCCGCAACGTGCAGGGGCCGGCGATGGTGTCGCCGCAGCAGACGGCAACCTCCTGGGACATCCACGCCTGGGAGATGCGCTAGACCCACTTGAAAGTGCGCGCCGCCAGGCCGTAGCTGAGGACACCCCACGCTATGAGGGCCAGCACCGCGGGTAGGACCTCGACGATGCCCGCCCCCTCCGTGGCGACCTGGCGCATCGCGCCGTTGAAAATCGTCAGGGGCAGTACCTCCGCCAGCATACGCAGCCAGTTGGGGAAGACGTCGGTTGGGAAGAAGACGCCGCTCAGCAGGAACTGGGGCAGCGTGAACAGGTTCGTGAGTGGGCTGGCTGCGTTCTCATCCGCGGTGCGACCGGCGATGAGGAGGCCGAAGCCGAGGAAGACGAGCAGGCCGAGTGTCGAGAGGGCCAGCATCGCAAGCAACGTGACGACGCCGTTCGCAAGCTGGAAGCCGAAGATGAGCGTCCCGATCATCAGGATCAGGACGGTCTGAGCCAGCGCAATGATGAGCCTGGCGAGCCCCTGGCCGAGCAGAATCGTGATCCCGTGGACGGGTGTGGCGAACAGCCGCTTCAGGATCAGCGCCTTCTTGAGATAGATCAGGCCGAAGACGGTGCCGAACACCGCGGTGGACATGAGGGCGAAGCCGATCTGACCCACCAGGGCGAAGTCGATGTAGCGGTCGCGGCGGCCGGAGACTTCGCGTACGTCCAGGGTGAAGCGAGGGGTCGTGACACCGGCGGCCCGGAGGTTGAGCTGGTCCAGGGCGGCCTGAACCCAGAGGCGGGAGATACTGGCCTGCGGGCTGGCCGAGTTCACGTGCAGCTCCACGCGATTGCCCTGAATCGCCATGATGGCGTCAAGCTTCCCCATGCGGATGCGCCGCTCGAGCTCGCGCTCGTCCCCCTGCACGAACTCCAGGCCGGGCACCTCAGTAAGCGTGCTGTAGAGCGGTGAGGACGCGTCGCCGGGCGTAACGCCGATGCGGAGCATCGCGCCGCGGTCGCCGATCAGGCCGAATACGGCGATGAAGACGAGCGGAAAGGCGAAGCCGAACGCGACGGTCGAGACGTTGCGGGTCATTGCGATGAGCGGATACTTCGCAAGTGCGTAGAGCGCCCGGAGCTGGTTCGGCCTGGTTGCGGGAATCGTGCTCGTGCTGGTCCGCTCATTCATCGCGGAGGTTCCGTCCGGTCAGCCAGATGAACACGTCTTCCAGCGTCGCGTCCTGGCGCACGACGGGCTTCGTGAAGCCGGTCGCCACCAACTGCTCGATCAGCTCCTGCGGCGTGCCGGTGCGGACAATGCGGCCGTGGTCCATGACCGCGATGCGATCGCAGAGCTGCTCGGCCTCCTCCATGTAGTGCGTGGTGAGGAGGACCGTGATCCCCTCCGTGCGTACCTCGCGGATGAGGTCCCAGAGGTTGAGGCGTGCCTGGGGATCGAGCCCGGTGGTTGGCTCATCCAGGAAGATGACCTCGGGGTGGTGCAGCAGGGTCGTGGCGAGCGAGAAGCGCTGCTTCTGCCCGCCGGAAAGCTTGTCATAAAACGACCCCGCCTTCTCCTCGAGCTGGAAGCGCCGGAGCAGCGCTACTGGATCAACCCTGACGTTGTAGAGGGCGGCGAACATCTTGAGGAGCTGGACCAGCGACAGCTCGGGATAGAAGCCGGCCGCCTGGAGCTGGACGCCGATGCGCGACTTCACGGCCCACGAGTCCCGCTGGACGTCAATCCCGGCCACGGTCACCTGGCCGGACGTCGGCTTTTGCAGCGTCTCGATGATTTCAAGCGTGGTTGTCTTGCCAGCGCCGTTCGGGCCAAGGATGCCGAAAACCTCCCCGCGCTGGACCACAAAGGAGATGCCGTCGACCGCCACGACGGAGCCAAAACGCTTGTGGAGCTCCTCGACGACGATGACCGGCTCGCCTACGACTCCGGCCTGGATTGGTTGGACGCTGCTCGGGGCTTCTGCCTGCATGTACCTGTTTTTCTGCATCGGTGTTCGCTCGCCTCTGCCGGAGGCAAGGCAATTCTTGAATTATCCCTGATGCCTTCCTCGCTGGTGATGACGCAGCACCGGTTGGTGGGCTGGCCGATCGTTCAGGTATCGTGGACGGCGGCATAGAGGGAGGGATGACGTGGCTGAGGTGACGCGCGAGACCGTGGAGACCGCCAATCGCCAGAGCCGGCGCCTGCGCGAGCTGCTCCACGCGCCGGAGATTCTGGTCATGCCGGGGGCCTACGACGCGCTCTCTGTCCGGCTTTTCGAATCGATGGGGTTCGCCGCGATCCAGGGCTCGAGCGGCGCCATCGCGGCGATTCACGGCCTGTACGACGAAGACCTGATGGGACTCGACCGCACCGCCGAAGCCTACCGCGAGATCGTCGAGGCGGTCGCCGTGCCGGTGAACGCGGATGGCGAGAAGGGCTACGGTCGTGCCGAGGATATGCAGCGCACCATCACGGAGCTGGTGCGCGTTGGCCTCGCGGGGATGAACATCGAGGACAGCGCCCCGCACGCGCATGGTGCTTCGACAACGCTCGTTCCGCTCGACGAGCAGCTCGCGAAGCTCAATGCGATCGCGGCGGCGAAGCACGTCCTCGGGAGCGAGTTCTTCATCAACGCGCGGGTCGACGTCTTCGGGACCGTCTCCGAGCACGCGGCTGGGATGGACGAGGTGATCCGGCGGGGGAATGCCTATGCCGAGGCCGGCGCCGACTGCATCTTTATCTTCCGCCCGGGCGACGCGGCGACGATCGGGACGCTGGTCCGCGAGATCCAGGCGCCGCTGAGCGTGCTGGCCAACGAGACAACCCCCGCGATTCCGGAGCTCGAGCAGCTTGGCGTCGCGCGCGTCAGCTACGGCTCATCGTTCGGCCGGCTCGCGATCTCGGCGGTCCGCGAGCTGGCGGCAGTGCTGGCGGCACGGGGGGATCCCGCGCCCTTGCTCCGGGGTGGATTGCAGCGTGCGGAGCTGCAGGCCCTGCTTCGCGGTGAGTAGGAGCCGATTCCCATCTGCTGTAGCCCCATGCGGGAAAGGGCGTCACAAGAGAAGGCTACGCTCGATTCCGCTCTCGCCACCTGGCCAAACGCACCCGGACTGGCGCAATGACACTAGCTGGCCGCCGCAGCAACGATGGCCCAAGCGCCGCATCAGTAAACAGAATCATGTCGCCAACGGTCTGTTCGATGCCGAGGCGCCGCGGTAGGCCCGATCGGTTCAGTCGCCCGAGCGCGCCACGAAGCTCCGAAAGGACCTCGCCCGCCGTCGTGCCGACAAGAGCATCGCCCAGCTCGCTTGCCCGGCGCTCTTCTCCATCTCCGGCAAGCCGCTGCCGAAGCTGTTCGACAGCCTCGTAGAACTCATTCAGATCAGCGAACATGGCGTTGGCTTAGTCGTCGTCCAGCGCGTTGAGGCCAGCGCGGGCGCATTGCATGTCCTGCTCCTCGTTCGCCCCGCCGGCCACCGCGATCGCGCCGAGGACGAGCGCCTCGTGCACGATGGGCAGCGCGCCAGCTCCAGCAACGACGCGACCCTTGTTTGCGACCACCAGTGCTTTGAAGATCGGGCGATGCGCCTGCTGGGTTAGCTCGTGCGTCCCGACGTGGAAATACGTTGCCGTGTACGCCTTGCTGAGCGCGAGCTCGGAAGCGATCGGCTGGGCCCCCTCCATGCGCATGGCTGCGATCGGGGCGCCCTCACCGTCGACGACTGCCACGGCAACCGCCAAGCCAGCCCGCTCGGCGTAGGCGCGAGCGGCATCTACCATCTCCCACGCCTTTTCTTGAAGCGGGGGGCCAACGACCGCCTTGTTCTTGCGGAAGAACGCGGCGTTGACATCGATCGAGCCGAAGTGCTCATCGGGGAGCTTGATGTCCAGGAAGATCGCATCGACCGGGCAGACGATCTCGCACTGCTCGCATTCGATGCAGATGTCGGGATCAACGTAGAACTGCGACGCGTTTGGCGTGGTATGGATGCAGGCGACCGGACAAACCTCGACACATGACCCGTCGAGCGTGCATAGCTCCGTGATGATGTATGGCACGGCCGCCTACCGGTCCACGGCGAGTGGGAGATCGGTCCGGATCAGCTTGGCTACGTGGACTGCCGACCCGTATTTCGGGGTCGTAAGTCGTCCCTCTGCGTTCACCGTGCCGAGCCCGGCCTTCGCTGCCAGGCGATCCGCATCGGGATGGTATTCGGCGGTCGCGCGGTAGCCAAGCTCTCGCATGTACGCGCTCAGGACGAAGGTGGCGAACAGCGCGTTCGTGACGGGCACCTGGCCGCCGATTCCCTTGGCCGTGCGCGGATCTTCATCGGCCTTGACGACGCAGACGACGGCGAATGGGTAGTCCTCGCCGTCAGGATTGTCGGCCGGATCGAGCTTGGCGATGCCAATGAGGTCCGCGCCGAGGTAGTCCGCGAGCTGCTTGAGGTGGTCGGATGTTATCTCCGGCGTGTGGAGATCTTCCTTCGTTGGGAAGATCACACCCTCGGGCGCGTTCAGGAGCATGTCGTTCACGGTGTTCGCCGTGTCGAAAGGCTCATGGTTGATGTAGTAGTGCCAATAGGGATCGTCGGCGCGGTTCTTCCCACCGAAGGGAAGGGTAATAGGTCCGAGTCGCAATGCCATGCCTAGCCCCGCTTGACGAAGCGGTTGGTGTTCTCCTTGAGCGGGAAGTAGTAGCCGACCTCGCCCTCGACCTTTGCCTTGGCTGCACCGTGGTCCGCCGTGCAGCCGGCAACTGTGCAGGCCTCTTCGCCTGGCTTGATGCCGGTGTCGTATCCCATGAACCGGACGCGCTTGTTCTTCACGACGCCCCAGAAGCGATCGTCGATCGCCTTCAGCGCCTTGACGACGACCGGCCGCGCAGGGATCGGCGTGTTTCGTAGCGTCTGGATCGCGGCGGTGTGCCACCAGCTATTCGGCTTGGTGAAGGGGCAGATCGTGGCGCACGTGAGGCAACTGCTCCAGAACTCGTGGGTGTACGGGCGCAGCTTGTAGCAGGTCAGCCAGTTGATCTTGAACTTCTCGACGCCGTTGAACACCATGCGGTCGCCGAAGGTAATGCTGTTGGTGGGGCAGGTGACGGCGCACTTGCGGCATCCATTGCAGAAGTCCGTTACGCCATTGTCAACTGGCTTGCCGGCGATGAGCGGCAGGTCCGTCATGATCGGGTCGGGCATGTGGATGCGGGCGCCGAACTTCTCGTTGATCACCAGACCGTTGCGGCCAAGCTCGCCCATGCCGCCGGCAAGACCGGCTGCTTGCGGATTGGCCACGCCGCGCAGCGCGGTGTAGCCGAGCTCGCGGATGTAGCCCTCGAGGGCCTTCAGGATCATGTTCCCCTTGATCTGGGAGACGTGGTAGGCGGAATCGCCGATCTGGTGGCGGTGCGCCTGCAGCTTGTCGTAGTCCCACGCCGTCGTCACGACGATCAGGTAGGGGAACTTCCTGACGAGATCCGCCGGTCCGTCCGCTTCGTATTGGTCGCCTGCCGTGCCGTCCTGCACATAGCGGTTGCCCGCGTACATCATCGTGGGATGCGCCTGGGCGATGGTGACGAAGTCCGCCCCCATGTGATACGCGACCGCTTTGAGGTGCTCGGTCATCGCCTTCGGGTCGGAGACCTTTACCCGCTCCGGATTGACCTTGCCCTTGGAGGTCTGGTTTACGACTGTCGCGATGAAGTTTCGCTTGTCGTTGAAGTGATTCGGAGCGGTGACGCGCGTCAATGGATCGTGCGAGATCGTGTTGTGCTGATAGTTGAACAGCGCCTTGCCGAGCTCGCCGCGCGCGTTCATCGGATGGGGTGACTTGTCCATATTGATGTTGATGACTGGGCCGACGACGTGAACCGAACGTCCGAGGTTCGGTGGGCGAAGCACCTCGGGGCCCGGCTGCTTGAACTTCGGGTCCGATGGCTCTTCGGGGGGCAGGTGGGCCCGCTCGATCGGCGGCGGCTTCGAATTAGGGTCCCCGGGCTCTTCCTGGCGGGGCCGAGCCTTCTCAATCGTAATGGCCATTGCGCATTCCCCTTTCCTTTATGGGCGGCGCGGCCAAGCGCGCAACTTTCGTTGCCTTATTACATCGTTTTCGGCCGAAAAGCAAGCGTCATGCAGAAATGCGCATCGGCCGCGCTCCTCAAAGGCGGCCGATGGTGGCGCAAAGACGTGTGGCGAGAACCAGGGCGGTTCGGGTGGGTTCGCTCAAGCGTACGCGGCAAGAGCTGCCTCGGCGCACTGCTGGTCCTGCTCGTCCGTGCCCCCGGCCACCGCGATCGCGCCGACGACGTTGCCACCTTCGACGATCGGGATCGCGCCGCCGCCGGGCATGATGCGGCCATTGCTCGAGACGACCAGGCTCTGGAACCAGGTTTGACTCGCCACGCCGGCCAGCTCGGAGGTCGGTTGCTGGAAGCTCGCAGCCGTGTACGCCTTGTTCATTGCGATGTCGACCGTGACCGGGCGGGCGCGGTCCATGCGGCCAAGCGCGACCATCCGGCCGCTTTCGTCCACGACGACGGCGGTGACGGCGGTGTTGAGCTGAGCAGCCTGGGTGTGGGCCGTTCGGACCATCTGGATTGCCTTATCTCCGGGAATTGCCATCGTCGTTTCTGGACCTCCTCAATCGTCAAGAATGAGCACTCGTTGGGCAGCGTTGCCGTAGCACAAGAGTCAAACAGGGTGCTGAGGTCGCTGAATCACTGCGCAGTATACTCGCCGTCCGAGCGAGTATCATTCGGCGCTAACTCGGTACCCCGCGAGCCGTTTCCCGGCGGCACGCCCGGGGCCATGGGCGTCATCCGAAGGCCAGCGCTGAGGTGAACCGATGACAGCAGCATCCGATTTCGCGGTTCTGGGCCGGCCCATTCAGCGCGTCGAGGGTCCGGACAAGGTGACGGGCCAGGCGCAGTACGCGGCCGACATCCTGCTCCCGAATACGTTGTGGGCCAAAAATGTGTTGAGTCCGCTGCCGCACGCCCGCATCGTCTCGATTGATGCGACCCGTGCTCTACGTGTGCCCGGCGTGCGGATGGTGCTGACCGCTGCGGATATTCCGTTCAAGCGGATCGGGCGTCGTCTGAAGGACTTCCCGGTGCTGGCGAAGGATCGGGTGCTGTACATCGGCGAGCGGGTTGCCGTCGTCGCCGCGGACAGCCGGGATGCCGCCGAAGAAGCGGCGGGGCTGGTCGACGTTGAGTACGAGGAGCTACCAGCCGTCTTCGACGCGCTCCAGGCGATGGAGCCTGACGCCCCGCTCCTCCACCCCGAGCTGCGCTCGTATGTTGGGTTTCCCGAGTACGTCCCCGCGGACTTCCGCAACGTGCACGCCCGCATGGAGATCAACCGCGGGGCCGTTGCGGAGGCGTTTGCGAAGGCGGATGTTGTGCTGGAGCACACCTTCCGTACGGGAACGATGCACCAGGGCTATCTCGAGCCCCATGCCACAGTCGTGAATATTGATGAAGGCGGCCGGGTAGAGTTCTGGCACGCGAACAAGTCGATGTTCCGCACCAAAGATGAGATGGCGCAGATCATCGATCTGCCGGCAGAGCGTCTGCTCTTTCATCCGATCAGCATTGGTGGCGACTTCGGCGCGAAGGGCTCGCCGGGCGACGCGCCGGCTGGCTACCACATCGCCCGGGCGACGGGACGGCCGGTCAAGTTCATCATGACCAACCAGGAAGAGCTGACGGCAAGCACGCCGCGGCACCCAGCGGTGATCAGAATGAAGTCGGGCATGATGCGAGACGGCACGATCGTGGCCCGCGAGGCATTCGTGGTGTTCGACAGCGGCGCATACGGCGCCTTTCGTCCCAACGTCAACGATGGTATGCTGCCAGGCGCCAACCAGGCTGCCGGGCAGTATCAGATCCCGAACGTCCACATCGACGCGCGCATGGTCTACACGAACACGATGCCGCGGGGATACATGCGGTCGCCTGGCCAACCACAGGCCGTATTTGCGGTCGAGGCGCACATGGACCTGCTGGCGCGCGAGCTCGGGATGGACCCGCTCGAGCTGCGGCTCAAGAATGCGTTGCGAAATCCCGACGGCAGCGAGTCGACGATCCCGGCGCTGTTCCGGTCGGCTGCCGACGCCGTGGGCTGGGGTACCCCGAAGCGGCCACTCGTCGGACGAGGGATCGCGATCGCCAGCCGCAACATGGGCGGCGGCAAGGGCTCGTGCGCAATTACGGTCAATCCTGATGGCACCGTTACTGCGATGAGCGCCGCGCCGGACGTCGGCACGGGAACGACGACGGTGGTCGCGGCGGTCGCCGCCGAGTCATTCGGCATCCCAATCGGGGACGTGCATCTGGTGCGGGGGAACACCGACGATCTTCCGAACGACACCGAGGCTGGCGCGAGCCGTATGACGAACGCCGCGGGCCATGCGACGATCGCGGCCTGCGACACGGTCAAAGAGCAGCTTGCGCCGCTTGCGGCGGCGATGCTTGGCGCGGAGTCAGCAAGCTGGAGCAACGGCGGCTGGGTTGCGCCTAATGGCGGACGGGTATCGCTGCGCGACGTCGCGAGCGAGATGGTAAAGCCCGGTGATCCGCGCGCGGAGACAAAGGTCACGATCGACGTACCGGCGGGCAAGGAGCCTGATCGCTCCGCTCAGGCTGCCGAGGTCGAGGTGGACCCGGAGACCGGTCAGGTCCGGGTACTTCGGCTTTCCACCGCTCAGGCGATCGGAACGATCATCAACGAGACATCGCACCAGGGACAGCTCGACGGGTGTCTGGTGCAGGGCTACGGCTTCGCCCTCACTGAAGAGCTTTCGATCGAAGAGGGGCGGGTGCTTACGGTCCATCTCGGCGATTACAAGCTGCCGACGATCGCGGATGTTCCGCCCCTGACTACGATCAACCTCGCCCATCATGGCGATGGGCCCTTTGGCGCGCAGGCCATTGGGGAGACGCCAGTCGTCCCGGGTCCCGCGGCGATCGCCAACGCGGTGGCCGACGCGATCGGCGTGCCGGTCATGGAGCTGCCGATCAGTGCGGAGCGGGTGCTCGCGCTTCTCGACCAACGAAAAACTCAACCATAGAAAATCAACTCGGGACGTGCTGCGAGGAGCTGCGGCCGTGCGGACGGAAGCCACGCAAGGGAGGAGCTGAAACAGATGGGAGTCGTGACCCAGGAACGGAATCTCGAGACTCCAGACGGGCTGATGCGCGTTTACCTGGCTCGCCCGGAGGGCGGATCCGCTGGGCCTGGACTCCTCGTCGTCCACGAAGTGTTTGGTCTGACCGAGCACATCGAGGACGTCTGTCGGCGCTTTGCGGACGAGGGCTTCGTCACCGCAGCGCCGGACCTCTACCACCGCCTGCGCACGAAGACCGCGCCATACGACGACGTGCCCACCGCGATGGGCATGCGCAAGCGGCACACCGAGGCGCAACTCATGGAGGACCTCGACATCGCGCTGCGATTCCTGGCGGCGCGGGGTGAGGTCCGGTCCGGACTGTGCGGTGCGATCGGCTTTTGCTCGGGTGGCCGAGATGCCTTCACGCTTGCGACCCGGAGCTCGGACGTGCTTGCCCTGGTCTCGTTCTACGGGCCCATCGCGGCCGATGAGCCGGAGCCGCCGATCGCTCGCGCAGCCAAGCTCGAGGCGCCATCGCTCTTCGTCTTTGGCGGCAAAGATCCCCTGATCTCAGCCGAGCAGGTCGAGCGCGTCCGCAGCTCCCTCGACGGCCTCGGCAAGGAGTTCGAGATCGAGGTCTATCCAGACGCCGGCCATGGCTTCTTTTGCGACGCTCGCCCCGCGAATTACAACGCGGAAGCCGCCACGGACGCCTGGAGCAAGACCGTCGACTTCCTCTATCGCTACCTGGACTTTTAGGCGAGCGAGAGCCGTGAGATCCAGCAAGAGCTATTTCTTGAGTGCCTCCATGTCCAGGAGGAGCTTTACCTCGTCGGACACCGTCCAGGTCTTCTCGCGGTGGTCAGGGTCGCCGATTCCGAACGCGAACCGATCAATCGTGCCTTGAGCCGTGAATCCGCGTTTGAGGATCTCTCGATCGACGGCCTCGCCACCAAATGCGGCCTCGAGCTCGACCTCCTTGGTGACGCCGTGCATGGTGAGCGAACCGACGATGCAGTACCCGTCACCCTGTCGCTCGATGCGCGTCGTCTCAAATCGAATCTCGGGGAATTTGTCCGTCTCGAAATAGCTCTCCCCGCGAAGGGCGTCGTCGCGGCGCGGGATGCCAGTGTTGATGCTGTTCGCGTCGACCACGGCGCTCATGGACCACTGCGTGGGGTCGTCCGAATCGAGGTTTACGGTGACGTCCGCCTTCTCGAAGAAGCCATGAACGGTGCTGATCCCGAGGTGGCGGGCGCTGAACCCGATGTTTCGATGGTTCTGGTCGAATTCCCAGGGCATGGCAAATCTCCTTCGAATGACGTGCGGCTGACGTGCGGCCAGATTAAACCCGATCCGCGATCGAATGGCGAGGAGCGCCCAAGCGGTTTCCGGCTAGAATCACGCACCAGACTCGCGGGTACCTTGTGGAGGTTGCATGGCAGCGGCGCCAACTTACTCGATCATCGGCAAGCCAGTTCCGCGGGTCGAAGGGCGGGACAAGGTCAGCGGTGGCGCGCAGTACGCGACGGACGTCGTACTGCCCGGCATGCTCTGGGGCAAAAACGTGCGGAGCCCCCACGCACACGCCCGCATTGTCTCGATCGACACGGCGCGCGCGAAGGCGCTGCCCGGCGTGCGCGCGATCATCACCGCGGCTGACCTGCCACGCAAGCTGGTCGGCCGCGCTGTCAGCGACTACGAGGTGCTGGCCAGCGAAGCAGTCCGGTTCGTCGGCGAGCCGGTCGGTGCGATCGCGGCGGACACCCTGGAGATTGCTGAAGAGGCGGCGCAGCTCGTGCAGGTCGTGTATGAGGAGCTGCCCGCGGTGTTCGACCCCGTCGAGGCGATCGCGCCGAACGCGCCCCCGGTTCACCCGAATCCGCGGTCCTACCGCGGTTTTCCGGCCGACGTGCCGGAGGAGCTGCGCAACGTGTGCTCGCGCCTGGTCGTCGAGCGGGGGGATCTGGAAGCGGGGTTCGCCCAAGCGGACGTCGTCGTGGAGAACACGTTTCGCACCCAGGTCCAGCACCAGGCGTACCTCGAGCCCTACAACTGCGTCGCACGCATTACTGAGGATGGCCGAGCCGAGTTCTTCGGCCTGAACAAGATTCCGTTCGCGCTCCGCAACGAGCTCTCGGAAACGCTGGACCTCCCCAAGGAGCAGATCGTTGTGCGCGCCGTCCACATGGGCGGCGAGTTCGGCGCGAAGGCCAGCCCGGGCGATGCACCGGCTGCCTACTACCTCGCGAAGGCGACGGGCCGGCCGGTGAAATTCATCAACAGCTATCAAGAAGAGCTCATCGCGGGGACACCGCGCCACGCGGCCACGATTCGCATCAAAACCGGCGCGAAGCGCGACGGCATGATCACCGCCTGGGACGCGCAGGTGTTGTGGAACAGCGGCGCATACGGCGGGCACAAGCCCCCGATTTTCAATGGCAACCTCGGCGGGACCAACAACGCGGCGGGCTGGTGGGCCATCCCTAACGTGCGGATCGAGGGGTTGATGGTCTACACGAATAACCCCCCCTGCGCGTACATGCGCTCGCCGGGGCAACCCCAGACGGTATTCGCGGCCGAGGCGCAGATGGATCTGGTGGCGCGTGAGCTGGGGATCGACCGGGTCGAGATCCGCGCCCGTAATCTTCCGAGCGATACGTTTGCGGCCGAGGCCGTCCGTCGCGCGGCGGAAGCGGTCGGCTGGTCCAAACCCAAGGCCCCTGGCGTCGGTCGCGGCGTCGCCGTCGGCGCGCGCGGTACAGGGGCGGGAATGGCAACGTCTGACATCACGCTGAATCCGGACGGCACGATCACGGCGATCACCGCGGTGCCGGATCAGGGAACGGCCGGCCTGACCGTCGTGGCGCAGGTCGTCGCCGAGGTATGGAACGTGCCCATCGACCGCGTCAACGTGGTCCACGGCGATACGGACATGCTGCCGGTCGACGTGGGCTCGGGCGGGAGCAGCATTACCAATTCCGCCGGCCACGCGGCCATGGACGCAAGCCAGCAGGTGCAGGAGCAGCTCGCCCCGCTCGCCGCGCAGCTCCTCGGCGTCGCAGAAGCCGAGTGGCGCGACGGCGCATGGCGCGCCAAGGGCAGCGAGGGCGGCCGGGCAATCTCGGTGGAGGAGCTCGCGACCGAGGTAATTCGCCCCGATGATGAGCGCGCCCACGCGCAGGTCTCCAAAGCACCGGAGCGCAGCCCGAATCAGCTCTTCTGCGGCCAGGCGGCTGAGGTCAAGGTGGACATCGAGACCGGCCAGGTCCGACTGACGAAGCTGGTCACGGTTCAGGATGTAGCGACGATCATCAATGAGGTCGGTCACCAGGGCCAGATCGACGGCTCCGTCGTTCAGGGCGTTGGGCTTGCGTTGATTGAAGAGATTGACCTCGAGGAGGGACGGGTTACCACCCAGAATCTCGGGGAGTACAAGCTCCCGACGATGATGGACATCCCGGAGCTCGTGACGATCAACGTGCACGCGGACACGGGGCCCGGCCCCTTCAATGCAAAGGGCATCGGCGAGACGCCTCACGTCCCGACGGCGGCGGCGATCGCGAACGCGGTCGCGGATGCGATCGGCGCGCCGATCCGCGAGCTCCCGATTACCGCGGACCGCGTGCTTGACGCGATCGAGGCGGCGAACCGTGGACGGTAAGACAGTCGCCGACTTCCTTCGCGACTACCCAGCCGAGATTGAGCGCGCGGTAGACGGCCTCTCGGACAAGCAGCTTCGATGGAAGCCGAGCGGCGATGACTGGTCGGTGCTCGAGGTGTGCTGTCACCTGCGCGACGCTTTCGAGATCGAGGCCATGCGAATCCGGGCGCTGCTCGCCGCCCCCGGGATCACGCTGCCCGCGTTTGACGGCCACGCCTACGTGGCCCACCGGCTCTACAACCTGGACTCCTTAGACCGCGTTCTCTCCGGGCTGGAGAACCAGTGCGAAGACCTGGCGAGCCTGGTTGGTGAGCTCGACGCTCATGGCTGGGCGCGGTCGGGCGTGCACGAGGAGGCGGGGCCGATCACCGTCGGCTCGCGCGCCGAGGGGCTCGTCGAGCACGGGGGCGATCACCTCCAGCAGATCGAGACGCTCCGGGAGCAGATGCCCCGGCGCTAGCCCAACTTCCGCACCTCGGGGAAGATGGTGATCGGTTGTGATCGGTATCACTCGTTAAGCCATAACCAAAAGCCGGTCGATATTGTCGGCGTGGAAATAGTGACGACTATCGGCAATACATAGAGG
>ORMF011655506.1_pt1 | contig 59758 bp, 64 predicted proteins | sample 1779871 | NCBI WGS metagenome assembly ORMF01 (sample SAMEA104232316, study PRJEB22302) | groundwater metagenome | biome: forest; feature: aquifer; material: groundwater | place: USA | collected 2011-08-07 | depth 5.4 m | reverse complement strand
CAGCATTTATTTGAAACCTCAATCAGAATTCTGGTAGTAGCCAAAGATGCTGCACAAATTGAAAGAAGACTTTCAGGACTGCTTGCTTCATTTGGTCCGATGAGTAGCCCATATCAGACCATAGCCACCAAAGCCTCGTTACTACCATTTAATTCAGCTAATAAAAGATATCTGCAATTTAAGGAGCGACGATTATCTGAAAGTTATGCTTTTAATCAAAACCCTATCCTTTCAACCTCTGAGATCTCAGATTTATATCATTTTCCATATACAGATACTACCAAGACCGAAGGAATGCGTAAGGTACGTTCTCAAGACCTCCCAGCACCTTTAAATTTAAAACAAGAAGTTACTAATTTAGACGTTATTGTTGGTGTAAATGAATATGCCGGAGAAGAAGTACCTATTGGTTTAACTGAAGAAGATCGAGAAAAGCATCTATACATGATTGGTGCTACCAAAACAGGAAAAAGCACCATCCTAGCCAACATGATCTACCAGGATATCCAGAACGGTAAAGGTATAGCTGTCATTGATCCTCATGGAGATTTAATTGAGAAAATTTTAAGAACTATCCCACAATCCAGAATCAAAGATGTAGTGTATCTAAATCCAGATGATGAAGATTATCCAGTTGGCTTTAACTTATTATCTCTCCCTGCTAAAAGCAACTTCTCAAGCTCCAAGGAAAAAGACTTTTTAATTGATAACTTAATCTCATTATTTCAAAAACTTTATCCTCCAAGATTCTGGGGACCAAGAATGGAACATATTTTAAGAAATGCTTGTTCTACTGCTTTAGAACTGAAAGATTCAACTATCTTTACAGTCCACAGATTATTAACTGATACACCTTACAGACAACAAGTTGCCAATATCCTACCAAGTATTACTTTAAAAAGATTCTGGCAAAACGAGTTTGGGAAAGCTGGAGATTATCAGCAAGTAGATATGACCTCACCAATTATTAACAAGATTGGGAAGTTTCTTGATTCTACAGTTACCAGAAATATTGTTGGACAACCAATCTCAACAATTGATTTTGATGAAATCATGAATCAAGGCAAGATTTTACTGGTTAAAGTATCTAAAGGTGAGCTTGGTGAGGACACAAGTGAGATGTTTGGTATTCAAGTAATCAGTAACATTCAATTAGCAGCTCTCAGACGCGCTAGAATACCCGAGAAACAGCGTAAACCATTCTATTTGTATGTAGATGAGTTTCAAAATTTTGCTACCCCTTCTTTTGCTCAAATCCTATCTGAAGCCAGAAAATATAGGCTCTTTGCAACCTTGGCTCATCAAACAACTTCCCAGATTGAAGATACAGATCTTTTAGAAGTAATTTTGGCTAATGTTGGAACTATTGTTTGCCTTAGAACTTCAAACCCGACAGATGAAAGCTATATCCTCCCAATATTCTCACCAACTGTCCAAAAGCATGAGATTTCCAATCTTCCTGCCCATCATTTCTATATTAAGATCAATGCAGATGATCCAGAAGATGCGTTCTCAGGAACTTCTCTTGATTTTACCCAAGAAGGTACTGAAAAGACCAAAGATTCAGTAGTAAAACAATCAAGAAACACTTATGGAAGAGCAAAAGAAAACGTTGAAAAAGAAATTGAAGATCACCTCATTGCTAATCCAAAACTTAAAAATACTCCTAATGTTCAACCAGAATCTAAAGAAGAACAAAAGACAAAACCACCTAAGCCTGAAGTAAAACCTAAAAAGAAAAGAATTATGAGTGGTAAATAACTATGGCAAAACTTATAGATGATACTCAGTATTTTAAACAGAACTCAAATTTAACTCAAAAAGAACAGGAAGTCATTAAACTTAATTACAGATTCAGGTTTTTTAATAGCAACCAAATCCAAGCACTTTTAAATCATAAATCTGACAGCAGATTAAATGGATGGTTAGTTAAATTAACCAAAGAAGGATATTTAATCAGAGATTATAAAAGAATCTGGGGAGAAGGAAACAAACCAGCGGTTTATGGGTTAGATAAAAAAGGAGCGAAATATCTACTAAATATCCTAAAGATTAAAAGTAGATATCTATCAAACATAGCTGAAGAAGAAAATGTGTCTTCAGTCACGGTTAATCACTCAATTAAAGCTCTAGATTTCTATCTTGCCATCAGAGATTATGCCATCTCAAAAGGCCACAGTATTGATTACTACACAGAAAGAGATTTAGATAACGAAGATTACAAAGTAATCTTAAAACCAGATGGATACTTTAAATACATTACCAAAAAAGGTTCAGCAGATTGTTTTATTGAAATAGATTTAGAAACAGAAACCAGAGCTACTTTTAGACAAAAGATAGCCAAATATCTAGATTATTACTACTCAGATAAATGGAAAAAGCACTTCAAAGAATTTCCTGTTATTGGAGTTGTATGTATTACCCAAACTAGACTTGAGAATTTACTACTAGATACAGAAGAAAAACTAAAAGAATACAATAATCCACCAGTTGAGATAAAATTTACTACGTTTGAGCGGATCAAAGATGAGGGGTTAGGAAGTGATATCTGGAAAGTTACATTTTCAGAAGAATTTGATTCTCTTCTTTAGATCAACGAATTTGCGAAGTAAACTAGATGCATTTTTTTGCAACTTTATCAATTTCAATCTGTTCCTCCATTATCCTTTGAAACAATCGACCATTTATATGCCACCTACCCGTATTGGGATCTTTTCTTACTGCATTAACCTCTGCTAATGAACTAACATCACCATCTAGAAAATTCTCTCCCTTTAATAACCCAGATATTAATGCTCTTTCCTGAGCACTCATAGCATGTCTAAAAACTCTTTCATAAGTATGGGTTGCAACTTGGAACACTTCTCGTGTTTTCCAAAAATCTTCTTCTGTAAATTTTAGAATATCTTTAGCTTCGTAAACATCTCTATGTATTGCATAATCTGAAACACGAAATGGATCAAACATTGCAGCACACAGATTATTTATTTCCATAGGTCTCCCACCTGTGAATTCATGAACAGCTTCAACGGCTCCATCTGTGAACTTTATAGGAGTTTCTCGTAAGCCATGCCGAACCAGTCTTGCAGTTTCTTCTAAAGCTAGTGTACGAATATATTGAGAATCAAAACTCTCGAACAGACTCCTGAACATTGGTTCATGCTCATGGAACCGATGCAATACCACCATTAGTCTTATGCTTGGGAACTTGCTAATATCTGCTATGTGCTGCAGCATTTCCGGTCTTCCCGAATATCCAATTACCTCATCTATCCCTACAACGGCATGTTCTCCTCTTGCATTCAGATAATCATTAAGATATTCAAATGCACCTTTGTCGCTATCTATAATGTCTTTCTTTACTTCTTCTCTTCGGGGTCTATCGTAGTAACTTGGGCTACCTTGATCTACGTTCTCTTTATCCACAATTAAATCTCGTACATGATCTATGCCAAATAATTTTCTAAAACCTTCTGGCGATGACTCACTCTTGCTACCTGCATAATGACCAACATCGATATACATTGCTGACTCATCCTGAAAATGTGCTTTTGCCACTGTAAGTATCATGCTAGTTTTTCCAATTCTCCAGTTTCCTCTAACGAGCACTGGTGTTCCCGTCCCCAGATCAGCTACAATAGCTGCTTCTTGATCTAATCTAACAACACTTTCTGTTCGAGGATGCAGACTCATGAATTCTTCCCATGCTTTATGAAATGGAGATTCACGATCCAAATGTGGTGGTACTGGCCGTACGGGATTTTTACCCCCTAAGTGTTCTTTGCTCATAGGAACGAATTATATCAAAAATAGTACTCAATATAAACCTATAGTTCTTGCAGTCTAATCACTCTGAGCTATAATTTCTATTAAACACTTTCTAAAATGATCTGTATGCGGTAAAAAAGCCCACCTGTTAACATCTATGACATGAGTATATCCGTTTGTATCTCTTAATAAGTTGTGAGGTGCTAAATCGTCAGGTACCAAAGGCGAGTTGGCTTTTAAGTGGTCTCGAATCTCTTGTTCTGTTGGACCACGTAATTTAATCGAACCTGGGTTGCCAACATGAACTGGGATTTTGTTTACTACTAACTCTCTAGCTCCATTTATACCTTCAATTATTGCCAGGGGCCTTTCTGCTTTAATGCCCAGACGTAAAAGTTCTAAAAGTATTGCTGCTTCCCATACAACCTGCTCTTCAACTACAGGATTTCCAACGATATAAGTATATTTTTGCCCAGACCTATCACCACCCCAAAAAGGATACCCTTTTTCAAGACATCGTGGCTCTTTAGTTAAAACTCTTTCCGGAGATTTAACCACAATTTCGGGGCTTACCCCATCTGATAAAACTTGGACTGCTACCACCTGTCTAAATTTTCCCATCTGGTTGGTTTTTGCCCAATTATCTCTATTAAGATAATCTATAGGAACAACACAGGTGGGCAGTATTGTTGCTTTTTCTCCAGAGGGAAGTACATACGTCTTATAAACACCATATTCACCAAGTACTTCCCAGGCTCCCTTACTGTGAAGGTCCGTGATCTCTATAGAGTTCTTAATATTAAAGTCTTTTTCTTTCATAAGTTATTAAAGGGCATAAAAAAACCTCCTGCTAGGAGGTTGCGAATCCACTTAAATCTCTGTAATATGGACTACAAAGCAACCTCCTTTCGAAAAGTTTGCATTTGCATCATCTTATTATTTGAAGTCTTTTTTAGTGACATACAGAGCTAATTATACACTTTTAATACAAAACATCAAAATCTAATTCTCCTAAACTATCGAGTTAGTGGTGCAAGCTTTCATTACCTAAAGGAATTTTTAAAACTCTTTTGAAATTGAAATTTTTATCTGGAACTGCTAATTCAATTTCATTGCAGAAAAAAGACCCCTCTGAGATTTTATCTTGAAGCTCTTCCATTAACCTTGCAGTTTCTTCCGCAGTAATAAACTCGGCAATGGTCATATGGGGCGCTCTATCTTTTCTAGTTAGCGGTGAGTTTTTGAATATAGAGGTTCCGTGAATAAGTTCTCGAAGCTCCATAAACATATCTTCTGGAGTAATCGCATAAGTAACCCCAGGATAAGGTGGAAAATCCCTCAAAGGACCATAATGCATTTCAAACGGTTCAATAGACTCTAAAGCTTTCCTGAGTTCTTCTAATTGCCCATTCGTTATGGGAGAAGTAAGAGGCTCGCTCAAGCTAATGTGAGCTGGGGCAATTGACGCAGATTTGGGATCATACTTTTGTCTTAATTTATTAACAATTTCCATAACATCAGATGGAGGAAAAATAGACAGAACTCCAAATTTATACTCATTCATCCACTCTTCCCAGCCAGTTGTCTCGGCGTATTCAATTTGTGTCATGAGTAAAGTATAGCAAAATGTACTATAATTCAGATATGACTGATAATAAAGATTTAGATCCTAAAGCTGTTGTTAAGCAAGGGTACGATCAGATCGCTGAGAAATATCTAGACTGGGTTAAGGGTGTTCGAGTAGTAGAAAGAGAACAATATACTAATATCCTTTTAGATAGTCTTCCCGAAGGTTCAAAAGTTTTAGAACTTGGATGTGGGGCTGGTGACCCAACAACTAAAAAGCTGTCTGAGAAGTTTAAAGTGACAGGTGTAGACATTTCTGACACTCAAATCGAAATGGCTAGAAAACATGTTCCTAATGCTGAATTTATCAGGGAAGATATGACCAAATTAGATTTTCCAGATGGATCGTTCGACGGAGTAACAGCTTTTTACTCAATAACTCATATTTCCAGAGAACAGCACCCTGCACTACTCAATAATATTGGTAAGTGGATACGGCCAAATGGGGTATTAGTCTTATCCATGAGTAAGGGTTCTACTGAGGGGATGACTGAGCCATGGATAGATGATAGACCAATGTATTTTAGTGGATTTGATCCAGAAACTAATAAAAAGCTTGTTCAAGACGCAGGATTAGAAATAGTAAGTGCTCGAGAAGAGACAGATTTAGAATTTGGTCAACCCACTACTTTTCTTTGGGTTGTTGCACGAAAGTCTAGTTCTGCTTAACAAGAGTAACTTTACCTCTAGTTTTACGATTTTCATCATTTGAGTAATAACCCTCAAGCTTCGATTTATTTACAATATCAAGATAAGTAAATCCCTCATGCATCCCACCAGAACGGGAATTTGTTAGTTTGGTGTTTCTTGGCCTATTTCTATAGGCATATACTAAAAACCATTTGCCATTTTCTTTTTGCTTAAGCTGGGCAAAAAAACTTTCAAACGAGGAATCCACACCAAAATTTCCTTCAACAAATAGAGATGAATAGGTTTGTTCAATGATCGCTTGTCCATTACCAGTTGTACCACCGTTATAAGAACTTTGATAAGTTATATCCCATGTTCCATTAATATTTGGATACTCATGAAAACCAACTAATTTACACAATAAGTAACTTATCTTCTTATTTTTCCACAGCCATTTGTCCCATGCTATAAATAATCCATAAATTATAAGACTTACAGTACCTATAGAGGTAATCATTGGGGAAAAGTTTTTATTAAAAAATGTATCAATCCATTTGCCAACCAAATAAATAGCTGCAACTAACAAAACGATTGAAGTTATATATTTTTGTTGATCTTTCATAGGTTATAGAATTTTCTAAAATTGGCGTTAGCATGAGTCTCATCATTCAGAATTAATGCAGCATTTAAATATTGAAGGTTATTAATAATATGATTTCTAAAGGCAATAAAACTTTGTGGATTCCATTCTGTTTGAGAAATGACATTTTTATCTCCAGCTACGGTCATAAAATTAGGATCAAAGTTGCTTCCTGTCATGTGAGATAGGATATTGTTTAATGACATCATCAAATCGTTTGAAAATGATGTATCAGTATAACTATAAATCATACACTCAACATAAAATGAAGGAGCGACTGCGTCTAGATTCCAATTATTAACGTAATTTTTAACCATCCTGACTACTCGTTTGTAATTATTGTTTGTTCTCTGATTTTTTGCTTGTCCACTGCTAATATGAGTTTTTGGGTAGTTCCTAATTTGTTGTGCGATTACGATTGGTTCATTAAACCTATTCAATGTAACACCACTTGCTCTCAAAGCTGGCACAATATCTGCTTTTCTGTTTGCTAAAGTTACAGTAAGACATTTTCTACCAATTGTGACTCTACCTCTGTAGCTTGAATTAGTTTCCAATTTAGATTTAATATCATAAAAAAGATTACTTGAAGTACCAATGCTTGGCAGGAAACCTAGCAAAGGTCGCTCTATAGCAACAATATCTACGTCATTAATGTCAGAAATTGAAGTATCATTAGCATAACTACCTTGTAGGAAGGTCTCATAACCTTGTTGAAGTAAGGATCTTATATTATTTTGGAGAGCTGAAATCTCATTAACTGTAGTTTGTGAGACGCCCCTTGATACCTGATCTACTAAATATGCTGAAATGTAAGACATAGTTTAGGCTCATTTGCCAGATCAATTTTACCAAAAACTTGAGCTATAAGATAGAAGAAGATGGGTCTCTAGTGCCTTACTTATTGGTGGATCTTCTGAGTAATATTGCTTGTGCTACTTTTTGCATCTCATCAACTAAAGCTTCAATGTATTCAGTATCATTCATTTTCTCTGGTTTAAGGTTATTTTTAATATACTCTAAAACTTTAGCGCGATCAGAAGCAGTTACTCGCAAGGTTTCACTGGTCATACTTTCAAAAAGTTCCTTACAGAACTTATAAGTTGGGTCATTTGCTAAGTCTATATCGTTCATATGCCTGCATTGTATCAAAAGTCAGTGTTCCTGGGCAAACTATCTCGAAAGATTGTATAATTTACTTGTTATGGGGTTCAAAGAAGATACTGCTAAGAAATTTAAGAAGGCTCGAGAAGAGCAGGGACTTACACAAGCCCAAGTTGCTAAAATGGCAAAAATCAGCACTAATTACTACGCACGAATTGAAAGAGCTGATCCTGAACCAAGAGGGAATATTGTAGATAGAATTGAGAACGCCTTAGGGCTTAAATAAGACGGGCATTCATTCGAGCTTTCTTTCATTTGAATTTTTTAATATAATACGACTTAGAATAGCGAATGCCCTCAGGTGAATAATTTTCTGTTTCTAGCTCTTCTTGCTCTTGGTACGCAAGCATAATTTTATAAATCCAAGGCAGAAAGTGTTCAAAAGAAAGTCGCTCAGGGGCACATTGCTTTCTGGCCACGAATTTCAGGTAGAATAGAGGACAGCTCGAACCTTGTAAATTTGATATAATCTGAATATGAACCAAAAAGGTCTGATCGGCCTAATTCTTCTAATAGTAATTTTGATAATTGGTGTGGGAGCTGGCGCGTATTACTTTGGTAATGTAAATAACAAAACGCAACCCCACCAAGTAAGTATTCCAGCGCCAACTGATTCATCTTCTCAAAATAACCCGACTTCCTCTCCAATTCCTTCTCCGGTAGTAACAACAACAAGTAAATCTGTTCAGTTGCAAAAAACCACAGCTGTTTCTGGTAATGAAACAATAAATTTAATATTTCAAATTCCCTCCAACTGGACATTGCAAACAGTTGCAAAAACATCTAACCCTTCAGATCTTATTAAAAACTGTTCAGATTTCGTCATGACTAGTCCCTCCTCTACAAAACTTGTCATAAGCCCAATCTGTGGCGGCTGGTCGGCAAATTATTCTCCTATTCCTCAAAATCAGGTAACTATTATGGGAGATACAATCAGATATTCCAATTCTGGTAATCAGTATACATATGTGGACACTGATAGAACTTCCAATAAAATGATGGATTCTGTGCTTATTAAATATGGCAATAACTTTATTCCAACTCATATTTCATTATCTTCCACTGATAATCTAGATATTCAGACATCTGATCAAATTATTTCATCGCTTAAAGCTTCTGCTCAGTAATTCTTTTTCCTTTTCTTTGAAATAATTAATTGCTACAATGAGCGCGGTTATTTCTTTATTATTTTCTGGAGATGTTAGATAGGTTCGAACTTCGTCCCAGATGGTGCACCAAAAATAGATAAGTAACTCTCTAAGAATTTGGACCTGGATCCTTTGCCATATGGTAAGTTTTTATAGCCTTATATTGTTCTAAAAAATCCACTTGAATTCCTCCAAGCGGCTGATGTCCATTTAAGAAAATAAATTTATTTTCTAATATCCAGCCCTCCAGTCCCTCTTGAGAAATTAACCCATGTTGTTCTTGTAATCTTGTTCGTCCTTCTAGTAGGCCTTGAAAACTTGATTTAACTTGCACAAATACTTGCCTTAACAGATGAGGCTCTGTTGGTACTGTATCAACCAAGATATCAATCATGTTCCGATCACCTTCACTATGAGGTGGAGCAATTTCTGCCGCCCTGACTATAGAAAGTCTTATTAATGCTTCTCTTGTTCTTCGTTCTGATTTCAGGCCTATTTCTTGTTTTATTTGTCCCAGGGTTGGTTTTCCGCCGGTTATTGCCCGTCTTTCTTTTCTTCTATTCGCCTTTCGTAGGTTATTTTTTTTATTTTTTACACTTCGACGTTCTAGGTCTTCCAAGATTTCATCTTGAGATTTTCCTGTTGCAATTTGTCTAAAAAGATGTTCTAGCCTCTCGTTACTCATAAACTATAAGTCTATCATATTTCAGAAGAGTTTTTTATTCGCGAAAGCCCGTGGAGGTTTCCTAAACGTCGTATCCCTGCTGTAATTACTCGCTCCTCTCGTCCGCACAAGTGTAAATGATATAATCTTAGGCATGAGGCAAAAAGAATACTTTCCTTGTTTTGTTGATCCAAATAAAATATGTGTCCAAAGTTGCCCGGCATTTTCTTTTAATAGATCAAAGCTAGAGGCTATTTCACAACTCACAGGATCAGATATTCCTGAGGTTAGCAAAACAGTGAAAGCACTATTTGATACGTTAAGTGAGTTTGAGAAAGCTAGAGTAAAAAGAGATAGAAATAAAGCTCTTCAAGACAACAAAACCCCTTGCCTGAATCCTCCAGGATTAAAGTTCCAAAGTAGGTAAACCTACATAATAATTCTTACAAACTTCTGATTTGACCCTAAATTGCCAAAGTAGTAGAATAACAGGTATAAATTATGCCTAGTTTAATTAACGGAAGACAAGTAATGGGAGCTTTTGAAGACAGCATTGAATATGCTGGTGAAGCTATTGGTGATTTATTCAAAGAAGTCACAGGTTCAGATGTAAAACCTCAAACGAATGAAGGTCCTGCAAAAGGACATTCTGCGCAAGAACAACAGACAGCCAAACATGAAGCTGGAATGCCTGCAAAAGGGGAAATAATTTTTAATCAAAAATCCGAAATCAGGGCGGCGGAAATAGCTTCAGAAATGATGTCAGCATACAATGAAACAGCCAGTAAACCAACCGTGGATGATCAAAGAGAGAGAATAAATACCTTAAATAATCTTCAGGCAGATTATACAGGCAGTGTTGATGCGCAGGGTAATGTTACTACCTATCATGCAGCTAATGCTGAAAAAGCAGAAGCAGAAAAAAACAATTCAGCTTATCAAATTCAACAAGGCAAAGGGGAAAAAATGGATAAAGCAGGTGGAGAAGGATTTGAAATGAAAGAAAATGAGTTGGGATTAGGCGGAGAAAACAAAAATCACTTCACAGCAAATGTAGGATAAATACCTTAAATAGGATTTCTCCTTGACTATCCGAACCATAGATACTACGCTTTAGTTATGCAATCTAAATGGTTCCATTTAAAAGAATCCGCCATTCAATTAAGACGCCAGGGTAAATCAATCAGAGATATCGAAAGGCATCTTAAGATTCCTAAATCTACGTTAAGTGGCTGGCTAAGAAATATTATTTTGACTGATATTCAAAAAACAAAATTAAGGAATACATGGTTAGAAAATCTTTATAAAGCTAGGTCACGAGCAGTTATATGGCATAACAAACAAAAAGAAACTAGATTAAAAGAAGCAGAGAACGAAGCTTTCGTAATTCTTTCAAAAATAGATGTAAATAATAAGGAAGTTAAAGAACTTGCGCTGTCAATGCTTTATTTAGGTGAGGGTTTTAAAAATAAACATGGAACTGGAATGGGTAATTCAGACCCTTCCATTCTTAAATTCTTCGTGACCATGCTACTAACCCACTTTGCAATCGATATTAAAAAAATTAAATACTCTCTGCACTTGCGCGCCGACCAAAACCCTGAGACATTAAAAAAATATTGGTCTAGAGAGCTTAATCTCCCTTTAGAAAATTTTACTTCTGCTAGCATAGATATTAGAACTAAGGGTAAACCTAGCTATGGTACATACCATGGAGTCTGTGTTATTGATTGTGGTAACATTGCCTTACAAAGAAGACTTATGCATCTTAGTAGAAGGTTCTGCGAAGAAAGTACCAAGTAAACTGTAGGGCAGTTAGCTCAGCTGGTAGAGCGCTTTCTTGACGTGAAAGAGGTTTCACAGGTTCGATCCCTGTACTGCCCACTGGCTTGACAAATTTAAAAGCAGAGTAGTAGGATATTTATCAATGAATAGAAATTTACAAACTTGTTGCACAACCACCGCCTTAATTGGCGAGGTTGTGTAGTGTAAATTATTTAAAATTTACACAAATGCAGCCCCGCCATGGCGGGGTTTTTTGTGGAGAAAAATATGGCAGGAAATGAATTAGATTTTAAACCAAATATGGCGGTCGCTGAACTTGCTAACTATGTAAGTAACAGCGGTGAACCCTTTGTCTTTCATAAAGATAACGTGGGTGAAATTATGGCTGAAGGAAAATGGCCTTTTGCGGATGTACTTTTGAGAATGCAGGCATTTGAAAGAGACAGAATAGCAGAAGGTGTTCAAGTATTAACTTTTAAACCAGATAGGACTTATGGGTTTACAACCACTGGATATGGCAGAGGATTATTTAGTCAAGTCACAACCACTATAACCCAAACGGGTGTAGTTTTTGTAGGAAAAACTTAAGCCCCGTTTAAACAGCGGGGCTTTTTTTATGCAGATGAAAATAAATTATGAAAGGAGGTGAGAAAAAATGACAGAAACAGAAAACATGAGAGATAGAAGGAATATGCAACCAATACAAAAATTGGTTGATGAATATCATCCTGACTACCCAGCTATTCAACCAGCTGAGATAGTAAAACCTAGAGAAGGAAAACATCCTTATTTAGAAGCACAGGATAGAAGAATAAGGGAAATCTTAACACGAAATCCTAAAGCTAATATTCCACATTATCCTTGTGGCTAAAACTAAATAGGGTTAGAGATGAAAGCTAGCTGTCTTTAACCCTAAAGGGTTTTCTGTTATATTGAACGCATATGAAAAATAAAGATGAATCATTAAACAATTTAAGACACTCTTGCGCACATCTTTTAGCTGCAGCTGTTTTAGAGCTTTACCCTGACGCAAAAAGAGCAATCGGTCCTGCAATAGAAAATGGATTTTACTTTGACTTTGAATTTTCAAAACCAATAACAGAAGAAGATTTTTCTAAAATTGAGGAAAAGATGAAGCAAATTCTACCTTCATGGACAAGTTTTGAAAGATCAGAGTTAAATCCAGATGATGCAAAAAAGCAGTTTCCTAATAATCCATACAAGATTGAATTAATAGAGGAATTTTCTAAAAATGGGGAGAAATTATCTTTCTATAAATCAGGAGATTACTCTGACCTTTGTGCGGGCGGACACTGTGAAAACCCAAGTAAAGAAATCGGTGCATTTAAATTATTATCTTTGGCTGGTGCATATTGGAGAGGTTCTGAGAAAAATAAAATGCTTACAAGAATTTATGGTACATGCTTTCCAAATCAGAAAGAACTTGATGAATATTTAAATATGTTGGAAGAAGCTAAAAAAAGAGATCATAAAAAATTGGGTCCACAACTTGAGCTATTCTTCTTTCATGAGACAGCCCCAGGAATGGCATATTGGTTACCTAAAGGAGTAACTATTTATAATGAATTACTAAATTTTTGGAGGGAAGAGCACTCCAAAAGAGGCTATCAAGAAACTTTTTCCCCTCTCTTAAATAAAAAAGAAATATACATAACTTCAGGACATTACGATCATTATTGGGAAGATATGTTTGTAGCTAATATGGGTGAGAATGAAGAATATGGAATCAAGGCAATGAATTGTCCAAATGCTATGACAATATTTGCATTTAAAACCAGGTCATATAAAGATTTACCCTTAAGAATATCTGATACTGATCCATTGCATAGATTTGAAAAATCTGGGGTGTTAAATGGCCTTTTTAGAGTTAGATTATTTAGACAAGATGATGCTCATATCTTTGTAAGTGAAGACCAAATTGAGCAGGAATTTAAAAATCTTTTTGAAATAGTAGAAAGATTTTATTCAATTTTTAAATTGGAATATTCATTTAGACTAGGAAAAAGACCGGAAAAGTTTATGGGAGATCCTAAAACTTGGGATAAGGCTGAGGAGGTTTTGGAAAAAATATTAAAATCATCAGGCAAACCTTTTGAGATTGCAGAAAAAGAAGGAGCTTTTTACGGACCAAAAATTGATATTTTAATGAAAGATTCCTTAGGAAGAAGTTGGCAAATGGGAACCTTACAGCTTGATTTCCAACAACCAGAAAGATTTAAACTACAATACAGTGATTCGACAGGCGGAAATAAAACACCAATTGCAATTCATAGAGTTATATACGGGTCTTTGGAAAGATTTATAGGAATATTAATAGAACACTTTGCTGGAGCATTCCCAACTTGGCTCTCCCCAATACAAGTACAAATTATACCCATTGCAGATAGGCATTTGGATTATGCACAAAAAGTACTCGAACAATTAATGGGTTCGACAGGCTCACCACATAGAATACGAGCTGAGGTTGATTCCAGGTCTGAAAAAATGCAGGGTAAAATTCGGGATGCTCAAATGCAAAAAGTTCCTTACATGATAATTTTAGGAGACAGGGAAGAAGCAGACAAAAAAGTTGCTGTTCGTACCCGAGGAAATGAAGACTTGGGGGCAATGGAAATTGCCGACTTTGTGAAAAAAATTACTATAGAGATAAGTGATAAGAAATAAGTGACAAGTTCAAGCTATAACATATTACTTATCACATTTCACCTATTACTGATAAAAGGATTGAATCTAAATCATGATTGTGCTAGAATTTCTTAAAACCTAAGGAGGGTTTGTTTTAACTGGCCAAATTTTATCGTGTTAATGGGACTATCCAAGCTCCTAATTTAAGAGTTATAGACTCGCAGGGAGAACAATTGGGAGTAATAACCAGGGCTGAGGCTCTGGAAAAGGCAAAGACAGCTGAACTAGATTTAATAGAGGTTGCACCAAATGCAGATCCTCCAGTTGCTAGAATTGCCAACTTCCAAAAGTTTAGGTACGAGGAAAATAAAAAGGAAAGGGCCTCTAAAAAAGGCGATGGCGCAGGGGGTTTGAAGGAACTTTGGTTATCCCCTAGGATAGCTGAACATGATTTGCAGGTAAGATTAAACAGGACAGAGGAGTTTTTAAAGTCTGGCCATAAAGTTAAATTAACAGTTAAGTTTAAGGGAAGAGAGATGGCTCACCAAGAATTGGGCCACAAAGTTTTGCAGGAAGCATTAACTTTGTTGGGTACTGGAGTAGGGGTTGAGAGGGAACCAAAGTTTGAGGGAAGAAAGTTATCGATGATTGTTGGGAAGAGTAAGGGCGGAATGAAAGAGGATAAGAATGATGAAGATAAGAGTGATGAATCAAAAATGTTAGAGACTCATCACTAGATACTCTTATCCTAGATACTAAAATTATGAGCAAACAGAAAACTAAAAAATCAATATTAAAAAGAGTTAAAGTTACCTCCAAAGGTAAAATTTTGCGTAGGCATCAATTAGGTGCAGGTCATTTAAAAAGAAATAAAAGCAAAACTGCTTTGGAAAGACAGAAAAAAACAGTTGAATACTTTACAGGTGAATCCAAGAATTTCAAAAATTTGCTTGGAAAATAAAAGGAAAATATGGCTAGAGTAAAAAGGGGTTTAGTAACCCACAGAAAACATAAAAAATTACATGAACTGACAAAAGGCTTCAAAGGCGGTAGAAGCAATTTAGTCAAAGAAGCAAAATCTGCGCTTTTACATGCAGGGGCTTATGCTTTTGCAGGTAGAAAAAGGCGCAAAAGAGACATGAGAAGGCTTTGGATTGTTCAACTTGGAAATGCAGTTCGTAATGAAGGATTAAGTTATTCCAAATTTATTGCCGGGTTAAAATCAAAAAATATTAATTTGGACAGAAAAATCTTGGCTGATTTGGCTGTTAATCACTTGGAAGATTTTAAAAAGATTGTTACCCAAGTACGCAGCTAGTGTGTTAAAATCTTGGCTGTGGAAGATAAATTATCCAAAATAAAAACAGAATATTCAGGGGAAATTTCTCAAACAAAAAGCTTGAAAGAACTTGACGTACTTTTTTTAAGACTTTTTGGTAAAAACGGGGAAATAACCTTGTTTCCCAAAAACTTTTCCAAACTCTCAAAAGATGAATTAAAAGTAATTGGTCCTTTGTTTAATTTAATCAAACTTGATTTGGAAAAAGAAATTGAAAGTAAGCGTAGCTTGATTAGAGAAGAAAGCTATAAGAATTTAGAAAAAGAGACATTAAATTTAGATTCTGGACAAGCCAGAATGACAGAACGAAAAGGGCATTTGCACCTAGCCACTCAATTTAAAAAAGAGATTGTGGATTTGTTTGCAAAACTTGGATTTGAACAATTTGACGCCCCTCATCTTGAGGAAGACAAGTATAATTTTGAATTTCTGAACATCCCCAAAAATCACCCTTCACGAGATATGTGGGACACTTTGTACATCGATGTTAAAAACTTAAAGGTGGAACCCGGATCCATGTTGCTTAGAACTCATACTTCTAATTTCTGGCCCAGGCTTATGGAAAAAGCCGCGCCCGCAACGCCTAACAGTCTAGGCTTGCATGGCGGGCGGGGTAAAACTCCAATCAGAGCTATGAGTTTTGACAGATGTTTTAGATATGAAGCAGTTGATGCCAGACATTCTCATACTTTTAATCAGTTTGATATTGCAGTTGTGGGAGAAAACATCACAATGGCAAATTTAAAATATCTGACAGATTATTTTTTAAAAGCCATTTTGGGAAAAGAGGCTAAATCAAGGTTTAGACCAAAGTATTATCCTTTTGTGGAACCAGGCGTAGGAATTGATTCGCTTTGTGTGTTTTGCCATGGCAAGGGTTGTAAGATCTGCTCAGGAACAGGCTGGTTTGAAATAGCTGGTGCTGGAATGATTCATCCAAATGTTTTTAAAGCAACAGGTTTAGACCCCAAAAAATATACAGGACTTGCCTGGGGATTTGGACCAGACAGAATGTTGATGTTAAAACACGAGATTAAAGACATTAGATATCTTTTGGAGGGAGATTTAAAATTTTTAGAAAATTATTAATATATGAAAGTTTCGCTTAATTGGTTAAACGAACTGGTTGATTATCAACTTTCTTCAGATGATCTTGCATCTAAACTATCTTTAACTTCAATTGGGGTTAAACAGCAAACCCAAGATTATTTGGAGTTGGATTTAACTTATAACCGTGGTGATTTATTATCACTTCGAGGCGTAGCTTATGAGGTAAGCGCCATCACCAACAGTCCATTAAAATTTTTATCCCAAAGAGTGGAAGATTTTGTTTGGGTCGGTCAAAACCTCCCAAAAACTCCTGTTGAAATTGCCCAACCCGACCTTGCCCAAATTCAATGTGTGGCCAGGATTGAAAATTTAAAAGTCGGGGTATCCTCCCAAGAAGTGGTTAAAAAATTAAATGATTCAGGCATGAGGTCTGTTGATAACATCACAGATATAACCAACCTAATCATGCTTGAGTTTGGTCAACCACTCCATTCTTTTGATGCCTCAACTGTTAAGGATGAAACCATCATAGTTAGAAGAGCCAAAGAAGGGGAGCAAATTACTACTTTGGATAACAAATTAAGAAAATTAACTGCAAATGATATTGTTTTAGCAGATACCCAAAAACCATTGGATGTAGCAGGGGTGATGGGAGGAAAAGATACTGAAATTAAAGATTCAACAAACACTATTTTACTTTCTGCCTCCTTGTTTAACCCCATCATGGTAAGAACAACCTCCAAGAAGTTGGGACTGCACTCAGAAGCTTCCAGAAGATTCCAACATGGACTGTCACCTATGAGACTACTCCAAGCTCTAGATGCAGCAATTAGACTATATCAAGGCTTAGGAGGTAAATTAACTGCTATAACTTTAACCGGTGATTTTAGTCAAGTTGAAAAAGCTATTAATTTAAGTATGGAAAAAGTTAATAAGTTATTAGGTCTAAAATTGGATGAGGCAGTAATTACTGATTGTTTAAAAAAACTCAGCTTTTCTGTAAATAAAATAGATTCAGACCTGCCTGCCGGCAGGCAAGGTATTTTAGAGGTGCATCCTCCATATTTTAGGTTGGATATAAATATTGAGGAAGATTTAATAGAAGAAATCGCCCGCATGTATGGGTATGAAAAAATTGAAGGGGCTAAACTTCAAGACGAAGACATACCCAAATTGGATCAATCTTTGCCTAATTTCATTTATACCCTAAAATTAAAATTAAAAGAGCTTGGACTAACGGAGGTAAATACATATTCCTTCTATTCATCCGCCGTTTTGGAGGCTATAAAAAGCCCTAAAACAGATGTAAAAGACTACCTTAAAGTCGCAAACCCCCTCTCTTCTGAAACAGAAACATTAAGAATGGATCTTTGGCCAAATTTGCTAGAGGTGATTTCTAAAAACATCAAAAAAGGATATAAGGATATCGGGATATTTGAGGTAGGAAAAATATATTTTAGAAGCCCTGAAGGAAAGCCAGCTGAAAAATACACCCTCTCCATTGCTTTAATGAATGACTCAGATAATCCTTTGGAAGAGTTAGTGTCCATTTTCCAAAAACTGTCTCTTGTAAATATTAATCCAGCAAAAGACCTGCCTGCCGGCAGGCAGGAAACTTCCACTCTTTTTCACCCGAAAAGGATTTTAGATATTCAAAAAGATAATCTTAGAATTGGGGGAGCAGGGGAAGTACATTTAAAATTATTAAATAAACTAGGAATAGAAAAAAGGGTGGCAGTTTTAGAGATTAATATAGAAAAACTAGTTTAGCTTTCTTTAAGAATAGCAGCTTTAAGTTTTCCGTCTGCATAATCAAATTGGAATACCACATTTTTATCAGTGTTGTTTGTGATATATAAATTTTGCTTTGTGCTTGAACCTTTAGAACTTGGGTTGCTGTATATAGATACCCCATATTGTTTATCAATTTCAGGTATAGCCATAAAATTATGGTTAGTTGGGGCTACAGCAGTAAGTCCTGCATCTTTGGCTACCCAATACATTAAAGAAGCTAAATGACAAACACCATCTCCAACCAAGTATCCATCTGTTTTAAACCCCTCAGCACTGTTAAAGTGAGCTTGGGTAGTTTTAACCAAAGAATCTTTATATTCAGATGAAACATCATCATGGTAAGCAAAAGTCTTATTTGGTTCAAGTGTAAATTCAAAGTGGAAAGGCTTTTTAACTTCATCCCAGGTAACTTTATTATCGGTCTGTACTAAACCTCTCATATAAGCTAAGTTAAGTAAAATATTATCTTGAAAAATATCACTTACAGATTGAACTGGGTATCTATTTTGTAAGGATATTTCATGTGAAGCCAATGTTTGAACAGGCACAGATGGGGTTATCATCTGACCTAAAGTCATAATAGCGGCTGTTGCAATGGGAACTAATTTATCAGGTATCATAAGTAAAAATGCAGGTCCTTTATTAGACCTGACTAAGGAGTATTATAACATACTATAAGATACAAAACAAATATTTAGAGGGCTACTGTGACACCAATTGAGGTGGAATGAGAAGCACCATTATTATCTTCCAAAGTAACTGAAATATTGTGAGAACCTTTGTCTCCATTTGGGAATTCTACATGAAAAGCATATGGTTCTGAGGTTTGAGAAGATTTGGAAGATCCATCAATAGACCAAGTAACTTTTTTAACACCTGCAGGAGAGTTAACTCTCGCCAATACATCAAACACTCTTGGTACGTTAGCACCATTTCCAACGTTAACTATCTCTATAACTCCACCTGTTCCCGCAGCAAAACCAGGCACTCCAGCACAACCTTTTGTGGCTCCCACCAGCCTGGCATCCGGTGCTGTAATAACCCAAGTATCAATACCTATTTGCCATTTATTAGCTCCTGTAGGATCATCTTCCTTCAAAACCACCACATCTTTTTCTTCATTATCCTCATTATCATTGGCAAGTCTGTGAGGGTTGCTTTTACAAACTCTTAAATGTTGATACGCAGATGATTCATTCTTAGGTTCTGTACCTCCTACAAAGTATTCTTTTCTGGTTGGAGAACCTCCATGAGGCTTACCATTCATTAATCCATCCACATCCATTTGGAAAACTTTGGAAGGTTTTTCAAAAGGCTCATTTGGTTTACCCTTTAAAACCTCTTTCATAATGCTTGCCCAAACAGGGGAGGCACCTGTCACACCTGAGGCAATTTTCGGATCAAGAGGAGTATTGTCGTTATTACCCACCCAAACTCCAACCACAACTGAAGGAGTATAACCAATTGTCCAATTATCTTTTTTCTGATCTGTGGTTCCTGTTTTTACAGCCACTGTTTTGCCTGGGATATTTAAAAAAGATGAGGATCCAAAAGCAGCGGTGCGAGCTCCATTATCTGACAAAATATCAGAAATAATAAAGGCTATTCCTTCATCCAAAGCTTTTCTACCATCAGGCTGCTTATATTCAAATAGAACTTTTCCCTTTGAATCTTCCACCTTTAGAATCGAGACCGGATCAATCTGCTCACCTTTGTTGGCAAATACCCCAAATGCTGAAGTTAAATCCAAAAGTCTTACCTCACGCCCTCCTAAAGTTAAAGAAAGGCCTACTGAGGAAACATTTTCTGCTGAAGGCTCCCATGTCGTAATACCCATCCTGTAGCCTTGCTCCAATACATCTTTTACTCCCACCAAAGCCAACATCTTCACAGCAGGGATGTTGTATGAATTACCCAAAGCATATCTGACTTGCACAGGACCATGAAACTGTCCATCATAGTTTACTGGATTATAGGCAGGTAGATTTGCACCACCAGGAAATTCTGTTTTTACATCCATTAAGGTGTAATTGGCTGTGTAGCCTTTTTCCATAGCCTTAGCATAAGTAATTGGTTTAGTTGCAGATCCTGGCTGTCTTTCTGATAAAGCGGCATTAACATTAGGTTCAAAAACACAATTCACCCCTTCAGAACAACCTTCAGGCAAGGATTTACCAAAATAATCCTTACTCCCCACAAAGGCTAAAATTTGACCAGTTTTAGGATCTAAAACAACTGCTGCACCATTTCCAATCTTGGAGCTATTTAGTTTATCAACTTCAGCCTTAACGATTTCTTGGGCTTTTTCCTGAATTTTATAATTTAAGGTTGTGGTAACTTTTAAACCACCTTGTTCAACTAACTTATCACCAAATTGATCAATCAATTTTTGTTTTACGTACAAAACAAAGTGAGGAGCTTTAAAACCCAATTCATTTTGTTTGGTTCTGTATGTTAACTCAACACCTTCTGCCTCTTTACCTTGCTCCCGGGTAATATACCCATCCTCAATCATTCTCCTTAAAACTTCTTTTTGTCTTACCCTTGCAAGTTCTGGGTGAGTCCCGTAAGGAGAATATACTGAAGGTCTTTGAGGTAGTCCTGCAAGCAATGAAGCCTCAGCTAGATTCAATTCTTTGGCATGTTTACCAAAATATAAATTAGCTGCAGCCTCTATCCCATAAGCTGTACCGCCATATGGAATCTCATTTAAGTACATCTCCAAGATTTGGTCTTTGGTAAAGGCTTTTTCAACCTGGATGGACATTACCAATTCTTTAAGCTTTCGGACTAGGGAAGTATTTGACAAGCCATACTCTGAAAGTAAGAAAGCATTTTTAACCAGTTGTTGAGTTAAAGTAGAACCTCCACCTTCAACTTTTTGATGAAGGGCTAAATTAAAGACAGATCTTAAAATTCCAGTCACAGAAAAGCCTGAATGTTTATAAAAATCCTTATCTTCAATTGAGATTGTTGCTTGTTTTACAGTATCTGGAACATCAGATAATTTAATAGGAGTTCTGTTTTGACCTTCATATATATCATATAAAAGCTCGTTGTCATGATCATAAATTTTGGTTGACTGAGCCACAAATCTTGAGGTTAATTCTTCAGGAGAGGGGACTTGGGTGGCAAAAAAGATCACAGCTCCAAAAAGTCCCATTAAAAAAAGAATTACTACTATTAATAGTCCATTAGAAAACTTGGTTAAGAATTTAAACTTCCAAAGTTTAGATGCTGCTTTTCTTGCTCTCCAGGAAGGTGGGGCCATAGCCATATTATATAGATTATACCCCAAATATATGTAATATTGTAAATTTGAATTCAGACCTATAGTTTGATATAATACTCTAATGATTGATGGCGAGCCCCTACAACCAAATGATGAGTTACTAGCCTCACAAAGAGAACAAGCCGCAGATGTTGTAGAGGCTTTTTATTCAAGATATGGTCATATCCCAGGTGCTATAGGTAGATTTGGTCTGGCTCTAATGATAGAAGATGGCAATAATGCACTTGCTGAGTATGCCGAGAGCATTAGAGAAGTTGTTGCAAGTGGCGGAGAAACAGTAGCAAGAATAGTAGACTTGGGCCTTTCAACAAGCTACGTTTACCATCACCAATTAGCACATATTCGTTGGGGAGAAGTACCTATTATTGATGATACAGCAATAGAACAATTAGATCGTGAAGATAACACGAATAGAGGGTTAGGCCGTTTTATGAGAGGCTATAGAGATGGATTATTAGAAGAATGGGTCGTTAAGCAATCAGTTGAAAGTTTTGATGAGTTAGGTGAGAGTTTAGGTGGACTTGTTTCCCACTTCGCACATGAAGAAGGCTTTAGAGACAAAAGAGGCTTTTTTATTGCAGTAATTTATGGAGCTTCACAAGTAAACAAGGCTTTCACAATCCAAGAGACAATCCCTCAAGATTAAAATAGCTAAAAAAGAAAACTATTTCTCAATTGTTTATTGGTCTAATAGCTGATCTATTTGATCAATTGCGGCGATTTGGGATCTTGTTGCAGCATTTTCTATTTGTTGCCTTATCACTCTTTCTGCTTCTCTTTCTTCAGCAATCTCGCGAGCTTTTTTAACTCGATTGGCAATCTCTGGACCATCTGTTAAAGAACGGTATGCTGTCAACCATAAACCACCATCAGTTAAATCTGCTCTACCCAACCCAGTATCTGAGGACACAGCAAGACGCCTTTTTTCATTTTCACCAATTTCAAATCTTAATACCAAGTATTCTTCTTGCCTAACAGGCGTAGCCGGTATTACTAGGTCAACTGGATCTACTCCATTGATAGGCTGATTAGGTGCAATCATTAATCGATGCCAATTATGTGTTCTTACGACTAAACCTGTCCCTAGCTTTGCTACAATTCCTTGTAATTGTTCTTCTTGTCTTGCCCGAGTCAGTTCTTCAATATATTCAAAGGCTTCAATAGCTTTAGGCCCATGAGGAATATCTGCAGCAAAAAATCCAGCTAACGTTGCAACAGTAACTGTACCTATCCTGTCTGGTTGTCTTCCTCCATCTGCTAGGGATTTTCTAACTTCTCCAAGAGCAACATCGGGCCCAGGAGTTAAAAGGAGAGCTCTGGTATCACCCTTGCCAAAAATAGCACACATCCGGTGCCCTAATCTGACATTTTGAGCCTCGATCTTGGGTATCACTTCGCTCATTCGGGCTCTTACTTGTGGGTTAATTTGAACTCTTGTAATGGGGATTTCAGTAGCCATACTATCTTATAGTAGAATTTTATCAACTTATAGGGTGAAAGTCAAATTAGAATTATTTATTTAATTCAACTCTTCTTAAATCCCAAAAATCAAAAAGAATAGAAGCAATATAAAGAATAAATAAACTTCCATTAAAAATAGGGAAATTGCCAATTAGCTGTGCTGATAAAACAGAGGTCATTTCTAAAGATAAGCCAATTAATAACATTAATAAACCTGTTGTTATGTGAGCTAAGAACCTAGAATAAGTATTTTTGTAATCAACTTTCTCATATGTAAAAGCAAAGTTTCCAAAGCAAGCGGTTACAGCCAAAATACTAACTGCTGCAAGAAGACTTCCTATAACTGATTTGTCTGTTGCAACAGGGGAGTTTAATAAAAAAATTTGGGTTTGATGATAGGCAGGAATAAGAAGCACAACAATTAAGATATTTTTAACCAAATTCTCAAGGTAAATCTTCTTCATTAATATAAGATTACCACTTTTTTTGGAAAAAACAAATCCAAAAACCCTCAACAACAACCCAAGCTGAATTTAATATAGAGTAAATAAATTACCCAGATTTACTCAAAACTTTACACATTAATATTTGTACTCAATATTTATAATTTAGCTTGTCAGAAAAATCTTAATTATTGTGATTGAGTACTAAAAGTAATCATGCATTTTAGGGTATTTTTAGGTAATTTTGTTCCAGAAATTTTGACTAAACTATAGAGTATCCGATTTTTGAACTTTTAGGCCTCTAGCATTTTGTTAATTTAGCTATTTTTTTACAATTCCTCTATTAATGCGCTGAGATGGAGGAGGGGTTGACAAAGTTGATATAGTAATATATACTTCCGCTCTTACTAGCATATTTACTATTCTGCCCCATAGTTAAAAATATAAACATGTTAAAAAAACTTTGGGGCGTTGCAAAATTTTTAAATCTCTCAGCTTTAGTTATTGTCGCCCTACTCGTGGCGCTTAATTTAACCTCCTTGAGAATAGCTTTGGCAGACGAACCAGAATCCTCACCTGAGCCTACACCAGCTTCAACAACTCAACCTACAGAAACTCCGAATCCTTCAACTCAACCTGAACCTTCTGCTAGCCCTGAAGCTACAGAAACACCAAGCCCAGAACCATCTACTAATCCAACTCCTGAAGTTTCTTCTGAACCATCTGCTGCACCCGAAGCATCATCAACCCCAATTGAATCGGGATCAACTCCTGAACCTTCAAGCACTCCAAGTCCAAGTACCCAACCTAGCTCAACACCTGAACCATCAGCAACCCCTAGCCCAAGCAGCACTCCTGCACCTTCTTCTGTTACAACTTCTCCAGTTTCTCTAAATACCCCTTACAACTTCTCAAATATGAAAGTGGTATTTACAGGACTACCTCAAACTCCTGGGTCAATCACATTTACAACCAAAAGCTTAAGTTCATCTTTAGTTAATCAATTAAAAGCTCTCACAAATACTGTTTACGAAATAACATCTTCAATGAGTAACGGCTCATTTACTTATGATTTAACACTTCCTTTACCAGCTGGGGTATCTGGCACAGATTTTAAAGTTTTTTATGCAGAAGATTTGGATGGACTAAATGATCCTAACCAGGTTTCACAACAAATCACAAACAACGGGGATGGAACTTTTACTATCCATAACTTAAACCACTTTACTGTGTTCGTTGTTGTTAACCCAAATTCCCAAGCAAATTGTGACGGAGTCACTGTTGGTACAACCCCTGGTAGCACTTGTTTCACAACTGTACAAGCTGCAGTAAATGCTTCTTCTAACGGAGATACAATTAATATAGGAAACACTGGTTCACCTTATAACGAAACAGTTTATGTTAACAAACAGATAACTATCAGTGGGGTAGGAAATCCAACAGTTAACAGGTTTATCCTGCAGACAACTCCAGTAACAATAACTGGTATTACTACCAATCAAACAACAATTATTGAAACTCCAACTAATATTGCTTTAACAAATCCTGTTAATTCTGGTAATCAAAGTAATGTTACTGTTTCTGGAAACGGTGCCCCAAATGCAGTAGTTAACTACTCTATAAGTGGAACATCTGGTTCTCCTGTAACTGGTACTGGAGTTGTTTCCGCTGGAGGAGCTATTAATATTACAGGAATTAATCTTTCATCTTTACCAGATGGAGCTTTAACTTTAACAGTTTACTTAACATCTGGTTCCTTTTCTTCTGCAAACGTTAATGCCAATGCTTTTAAAGATACTACTGCTCCAGCTCAAGCATCTAATTTAACTATCACCAATCCTATTAAGATAAGTAATCAAGCAAGTATTTCTATTTCAGGTAACGCTGAGGCAGGAACAACTGTTAATTGGACAATCTCAAATGGTGCATCTTCTGTTTCTGGTTCAATAACCGCCACAGGAGCAGGTACTTTTTCTGTAACCGGAATTAATGCTTCATCTATACCTGATGGAACTTTAACTTTATCTGTAACCACAACTGATTCTGCAGGAAATACTTCAACTTCCTCAACTACAACTGCAACTAAAGATACTGTCACCCCAACTTTAACTGCTGTTGCTATTGCTTCAAACAATGCTAATTCTGCTTATGCAAAAGTTGGAAATGTTGTTACCTTAACCTTTACTTCCTCAGAAAGCATTAACACTCCAACAGTAACAATAGCTGGAAATACAGTAACTGCATCAAACACTGGGGGAAATAATTGGACAGCTTCTTATACTATGCTTGTTTCTGATACAGAAGGCGTTATTCCATTTACTATTAACTTTTCTGATACAGCTACCAACCCAGGTACTCAAGTAACTGCAACTACAAATTCCTCAAGTGTTACCTTTGACAGAACTACTCCTACCTTAACTGCAACAACTATCACCTCTTCAAATGCTAATGGTTCATACGCCAAAACTGGTGATACAATCACATTAAACTTTACATCTTCTGAAGGCATTCAAACTCCAACAGTAACAATAGCTGGGAATACAGTAACTGCATCAAACACTGGGGGAAATAACTGGACAGCATCATATATCATGGCAGGAACTGATACTGAAGGATTGATTGCTTACACTATAGCTTTCCAGGATATTGCTTCAAATGCCGGAACAACTGTTAATACAAATTCAACTATTACTTTTGACAGAACAAACCCTACCTTACTTTCTCATTCATTAACTTCTTCAAATGCTAATGCAAACTTTGCCAAAGTAGGGGATACAGTTACTTTAAACTTTACATCATCTGAAAATATCCAAACTCCAACAGTAACAATTGCAGGAAATACTGTAACAGCATCAAACATTGGTGGAAATAATTGGAGAGCTACATATGTAATGGCTGGAACTGATACTCAAGGTTTAATCCCATACACAATTGCTTTCCAAGATTTGGCATCTAACAACGGAACAACTATCAATACTAATTCATCAGTTACCTTTGATAGAACAAACCCAACTATTGCTTCTTCCATCACAACATCAAATGCAAATTCAAATTATGCAAAAGTTGGAGACACGATAACTGTAACCCTAATTGGAGATGAAACACTTCAAACTCCAGTTGTGACAATTGCTGGAAATAATATAACTCCAGTAAATACGACCGGAAATACTTGGGTTGCTACATATGTAATGACCTCCTCAGATACCCAAGGATTAATTGCATATACTATTGCATACCAAGATATTGCATCAAATGCGGGTACAGGCGTTAATACTAATTCTCCTATCACCTTTGATAGAACTGCACCTACCTTGACTGCTACCACAGTTACAACTTCAAATGCTAATCCAAATTATGCAAAAACTGGTGACACTATCACAGTTAATTTTACTTCATCTGAGAGTATTCAAACTCCTACAGTAACTATTGCAACAAATACTGTAACTGCATCAAACACTGGGGGAAATAACTGGACAGCATCATATGTCATGGCAGGAACTGATACTCAGGGATTAATTGCTTATACAATTTCCTACCAAGATTTAGCTTCAAACAGTGGAACAGCTGTTAATACTAACTCCACAATAACCTTTGACAGGACTAATCCAGCTGCCCCAGTTGTTTCTTTAACAAACCCAGTTAACCTGTCAAATCAGAATAATGTTTCCATCACAGGAACAGGTGAAGCCAATGCTACATTTGCCTGGAGCATCACAGATGGAACAAATACTGTTTCAGGATCAGGGACTGTTACTGCAGGTGGAGTGATTTCTGTTACAGGTATTAATGTAACTTCTTTGAATGATGGAACAATAACTTTATCTGTAACTTTAACTGATGCTGCAGGTAATAACTCTACAGCTGGAACAAATACAGCTACAAAAGATAGTGTTACCCCAACCTTAACATCAACTACTATTACAAGTTCAAATGCTAATGCAAATTATGCAAAGGTTGGAGATACAATAACCTTAGACTTTACCTCATCTGAATCTATCCAAACCCCTGTTGTCACAATTGCAGGTAACACAGTTACAGCGTCAAATATTGGTGGAAATAACTGGAGGGCGACATATGTAATGGCTGGAACTGATACTGAGGGCTTGATTGCATACACAATTGCTTTCTCTGACACTGCAGGTAATCCTGGCACAACTGTAAATACTAATTCCACAATTGTATTTGATAGAACAAATCCAACCCTATCTGCTATAACTGTCTCTTCCTCAAATGCTAATCCAAATTTGGCTAAGGCTGGAGATACAATCACAATCACTTTTACAGGATCAGAAACCTTGCAAACACCAACAGTTACTATAGCTGGACAAAGTGCGACTGTTGTAAATGCTGGTGGCAATAATTGGTCTGCTACTTATGTAATGGCTGGAACTGATACTGAGGGATTGATTGCATATACAATTACTTTCTCTGATTTAGCATCGAATGTAGGTACACCTATAAATACAAACTCAACAATCACTTTTGACAGAACAGGTGCTACAGCAGCCTTTACAGCTCCGTCTGCAAATTCAACTGTTTCTGGAAATGTGACCTTAACAGCCAACGCTTCAGATACAAATGGGGTAGCGTCCGTAACTTTTTCCTACAAAAGAAATGATGGGATAGACACTTTCAATACTATAACAACTATAAACTCTGCACCTTACACCACAAATTGGGATACTAATGCTTTGGCTTTGGATACTTATACTTTAAGAATTACTATTACAGACAATGCCGGGAACACTAACATTGTTGATCAAAATGTGGATGTATCAACAGTTATTGGATCAGGAAGTGTTACTGCCGGAACAACAACCGGAACCAGCACCATAATTACCTGGGTTACAGATGATCCAACTTCATCCAGAGTAATTTTTGATACTGTTTCACACCCAACTTTGGGAACAGCACCAAATTATGGTTATGCAAACTCAACAGTTGTTCAGGATACCTCTCCTAAGGTAATAAGTCACAGCGTTGCATTAGTTGGTTTGAGTCAAGGAAAAACCTATTATTACAGAGTTGTTTCTGCAGGTTCTCCTGAAGCTGTAAGTACAGAATTTAGCTTTACTACCCCAGCTGCATCCCCCTCTCAAAGCGGTTCAGGACCAAGTACCCCAGGTGCTCCTGGCTGTGATGATGTAAAACCTGGAAGTGCACCAGTGCTTTTATCTGTAAAAGTTAAAGGCGGAAAACTAGTTCTAACTTGGAGTAAAGCAAAAGATCCAGTTTCTTATTATTCCATCAAATATGGATTAGGACATGACAGCTATCAATTTGGGGTACCAACAACTGGAAATGTCACTGAATATGAAATAGGGGGATTACAACCTGGAGTTACTTATTACTTTAGAGTTAGAGCTGGAAATGGATGCAATGCTGCTGGAGAATTCTCAAATGAATTATCTGCAAAAGCTGGATATTCAATCTCAGATACAGTTGTTGAACAAGTAAGCAGGGCTTTGGGTGCAAAAGATGTTTCAGCTGCAGAATCTGATACAGATTTATCTGAAAATGAAGCTTCAGAATCTGCTGAAAGTTCAGCAAGTACCCAAGTTCAAGCAACCATTGCTCCAAGTGCTAGTGCTAAACCCCAAATAACCCAAGCTAACACTTTGAAAAATATTTTAACTACTGCAGGGGTAATCTTACTGGTTGCAGGTGGGGCTTTATACTACACAACCCTCAAAAGAAAAGTTTAAGTTCAGCAGGCTGGTAAGTTATTCTCTCTTTTGGTACAATTTCTAAGTTTCCGGAGGTGGCAGAGTAGTCAATTGCACCAGACATAGCTCGTTGACAATTTATATTCATTGAGATATTCTTTTACCGTAACATGTCATCCATAAAATATACTAAAGAAAAACTGGAAGACGCTGCATCTAAGGCTACCTCTATCCAAGGAGTTGCTAGAATAGTAATTGGAAAATCTGTTGGTGGAACACAACATCAACATCTAAAGAAAATGATTAAAAAATACAACATTGATACAAATCATTTCTTAGGATATAGGCATAATTTAGGAATAAGTTCTAACAAGAGAAAGTCCCCTGAACAGATATTTATTGTTGGGCAGAGACAAAAATCTTTTCTTTTAAGGAGAGCTTTAATTGAATCTGGTGTAGAATATAAATGTGTCGTTTGTGGAATCAATAAATGGAGAGATAAGGAACTTAATTTAGAAGTTGATCATATTGATGGGAATAGTATTGATAATAAGATAGAAAACTTAAGATTTTTATGTCCGAATTGTCATACTCAAACTAGCACGTATGGTTTTAGGGGAATAAAATATAAGATAATTGAATAATTAACCAGAGGTACCCAAGTGGCCAACGGGGGCTGACTGTAAATCAGCTGGTGTATACCTTCGAAGGTTCGAATCCTTCCCTCTGGACAGTACCCTTCAATGCTCTAATTACCTAAGATAAATATCCTTATTTTACACCCAATCTTGAGGAGTACCTTCAGTTACAAAACTATCTGTCCCACTAAAATCTGAGAACTTAAAATTTGTAACTGTAATTTCCATAAATACATATCCTTCATTTGTAGAAAGTTTCATTACAGGTGGCCAATTAGGGGTTTTAGTGTTGCTATTAGCGATTTCTAAATACTGATTAGAAAGTTGGTGTTTTTCATTTTCATCCTCTACTATTTTTGCAACTCCATTTAATTGAACTACTAATGGTTCCATGTCATGTCTAACTACTAGAGCAACCTTATTGTTTTGTGAAATATTTTTAAATTTTCTACTATCTTTGGCAATTACCATATAAATATGGAAGTTTTCACCAGTAATATAGTAAATTAAAGACGTATGAGGAGTATTTTCTTCAGAGACTGTAGCTATGGTTGCTAGTCTGTTGCTTTTAAGAAACTCCCAAGCCTTTTGTGCTTTTTCTTTATTCATTTATCTACATATTCTCCATTGGATCACTGGGGGAGGCATCAGCCTTTTGATAACTATCCTCCTCATCTTTTTCTGCATCCTCTTTAGTTTTATGGATGGTTCCATCTTTATGAGTCGGGGGAGAATACACAGTATAGAGTTTTAAATCTTCATCTCCTGTGTTTTTAAAATTATGTTTTGTTCCAGCTGGAACAAACACTACCTCATGTTTTGTAAACTTGGAAGGTTGGTCGTCTATAATAGCTTCTCCCTCTCCTTCAACTAAAAACAATAATTGATCTGTATCGTGGTGGGTTTCTTCACCAATTTCTTCTGCAGGGGGGATACTCATTAAAACCAATTGGCTATTTTGGCCAGTATATATAACTTTTCTGAAATTAGTATTCTCTTTGGCTAATTTTTCGATATTACCTTTAAACATATTTTACCTTTGCACTAATTACATTATGCACTAATTAAATGACAAGTGGTAGCAATAGTAGACTGATTGATTCTAAAAATATGTGACTTAAATCATATACTTAAAATCTAAGCGGTGTTAAAAATATTACAGAGATGGGAAAGGTTCTGGCAAAGCCGGATTAGCTGAGAAAGCTTGGAGACGATATTAAATTAAATATAATCTTGATAAAGAATTGTCTCAAGCCTCCCAACCCTTTGCCCATCTCTTTTTTGTATAATATCCAAGGTGGATATAAATATACAACAAAAATTGGATACCTTTTTTAAAGGATTTCATAATAAAAGGTGTAAAAAGGGTGAAATTCTAATTAGGGCTGATGAAAATCCTCCAGGAATATTCTACCTAAAGGAGGGGATTGTTAAACAATACGCTATCTCAGGCAAGGGTGATGAATTAATCATTAACCTCTTTAAACCAAACTCTTTTTTCCCCATGTCATGGGCGATAAATGATACTCCTAATGATTACTACTTTGAAGTTTTGACTGATTCAGAGATTTTCCAAGCTCCAAAAAATAAAGTTGTAGAGTTTATAAAAAGTAATCCTGATGTAATTTTTAATCTGCTAAGCAGAGTTTACAAGGGTACTGATGGTTTATTGTTGCGAATGGTTCACCTTATGGCAAGCAGTGCTTATACAAGACTCGTGACAGAACTACTCATTCAATCCAAAAGATTTGGTAAAAAAAGATTAGATGGGGCAGTTGAAGTAAAAATATCAGAAAAAGAACTAGCAGCAGAATCTGGTATGACTAGAGAAACAATCAGCAGAGAACTTAAGAGATTAAAAGATAAAAAAATAATCACTTTGGAAACTAAGCTTATTATTATTAATGATTTACAAAAATTAGAAAAAGAATTCGAACAGAAAGATTAATCTTTTACTATTTGTATGATTTAAATCATTGCATTACCCCCTCCCGAAGTTAAATAATGTCAGCAGTTTATGATAAACTCTCAAGTACCTCAAAGTTTATTAAGAAACACCCTACTAACTCCTCCCTCCATACTTGAGATTTTGACAAACCTCTCATCACCACTTATTAAGTATTCAACAATTTTTGATAGGGAGCTCATTGAGCAAGAAAAGCCAAGAAACAGTATAGCTTCTACCAATAAAACGCTTATAGCTTTTGAGGGAATAAGGCTTTTTGACAACGAAGAAATATTAGAAGTTCAAAGACAGCATATTATTACTCTTTTGACACCCTTTTTTATAGTTGGCGTTTTTTTAATTTCCGGCATATCTTTATTATTTTCCTTTTTTAATTCCAAATATTCTTTTGAATTTTCTTATTTTCCGTCGGCACTACTCTTTACAGCGGCTTTTATATCTTTTATCCAAATATTTATTATCTATACTTTTATGAGCTGGTTTTATCAGTTTTACATAATCACTAGTAAAAGACTTATTCATGTTTGTTTTTTTAGGGTCGGAGGATTTCATTTAGATGAGGTTTTTCATCATCAGACTAAACCTTTAGAAATTGACCGACATCCTCAAAATTTTATTCTTGACCTTTTGGGGATAGAGGACTTATATATTTACTTCCAAAGATTTGAAAGACCTGAGCCTTTTGTTTTTAAAACTCCAAAAGACCATATCAGACTAGGGGAGCTATTGGAAAACCACTCTTTAAAAAGGCAGGAAAATGAACATTAATCTTTATATCCAACTATTCTTTATTCTAACTTTTATTTTTCTTGTTTGCTGGCAAATAATACTGTTGTTGTCAATTAAGAACGCTTCCGCCTCATCCAAGGTTAGAGTCCCTAGCTTTTGGTTAGCATTGGCTGTGTTAGGAGTATTCTTTAGTTTTACAATAATGGGCTTGATGGTTATTTCTGTAATGACTAAACTTTTTAATGCCTGAAAAATACTTAATCTAATTAAGCTTACCCCATCTTGCATCAACATAGTCTGAAATTTCTTGTACACTTTTCCCCTCATCCAGCATTTGTTTTGAAATTAAAGCTGTTTTGACACAAAGGCCGCAATTCAAACCCATTAAGTCAAATGAGCCATCTTCTTTCACAAAACAATCCCTGTTATTTTTGTGTCCATTGTTTTTTATGCAGCCGCAATAACATTTTACTTTTGATAATACATTTTGAGGATTTTCATAAGCAATTTTATATGCTTTTGCAACCTCCTCGGTCGTAGGATGTTGTTTTAAAAATTCATCTAAAGGATTTGCTTTAGCTGTTTTTAGAGTACTAATTAAAAAAAGCCCCCCGACCAGTGTTAAAAATAAAGCAACAATTAATATTTTTTTAAACATGACCTGATATTAGGCTCTTTAAAGCTTCCTGGCATTGATTTAAATCACATACTTACCATCTTAGATTGATTAATTTGAGATCAAGTGTCATTATAATATAGCAATGGAACAAATACCGGCAAATAAACTTTTAGACTTATCCGGGAAGACTGCAATTATTACTGGAGCAGTGGGAATTGGCTTTGGTATTGCGTATCGATTAGCAGAAGCCGGAGCAAATGTAATGATTGCTAGCTTCAAACAACCTGAGATTGATGATACTTTGTCTAAACTGACAGAAAAAGGTTTTAAAACAAAAGGGGTTCAGGGTGATGTCTCCTCAGAAGAAGATGTAAAAAGAATGGTTGCAGAAACTGTGAGTGTTTTTGGAGAAATTGATATTTTAGTCAATAACGCAGGCATTTATCCCAATATTCCTATTTCCCAGATGAAGACGCCTGATTTTGAGAAAATAATTGATGTTAACTTAAAAGGAGTATTTCTTTGTACAAAGTATGTTTCTGAACAAATGATAAAACAAGGTAAGGGTGGAAAGATTATCAATGTTACCTCAATAGATGCTCTGCACCCCTCTATGGTTGGACTTGCTGCCTACGATGCTTCAAAACACGGTGTATGGGGTTTTACCAAAAACTCTGCCTTAGAGCTTTCTCAATATAAAATTTGGGTGAATGCCATAGCACCTGGTGGAATTATTACCCCAGGGGTACAGGATTTGCAGAAAAATACTCCAGCTGATCCCAGCGTAGATATGGCAAAGGTAATGGAAGCATTTATGGCAAAAATTCCCATGCATCGAATGGGTGAGCCGGATGAAATAGGTAAAGTTGCCCTTTTTTTGGCATCAGATATGTCTTCATACATGACAGGTTCCCAAATTGTTGTAGACGGTGGGGCTTTGCTTTCATAATTTTATATCTTAAACCCTGTTTATAAAGCTGTGATTTTGATCACACATCTCCTTGAAATAATAGTGTATTATATCCCTATACAGGGGATATACTTCGGTATAACTCAGTATAAGTATGTCGTACACACCAAAAGATACACAAGAAAGAATTCTTCATAGATTAAAGATTGCCAGTGGGCATTTAAATAAAGTTATTACAATGGTTAAGGAAGGCAAATACTGTATAGATGTTCTCCATCAGTCCCAAGCCATCCAAAAAGCCCTCAAAGAGACGGACAATCTAATGCTGGAAAACCATTTAAAAACTTGTGCAGCTGATGCAATTGGCAAAGGAAAAAAAGATGAAGCAGTTGCAGAAGTAATGCAAGTGTTTAAGAAAATGTCTGGTTAGAAATAAGGGGGAATAAATATATGAGTACGGATAAAATTATAGTTACTATTTTTAGCATTGTCGGAATAGCTTTTACTTATTGGTTCTTTTTGATGAAGAAAGAACAAGCAGTAGCTGTTAGTTCAGATTCTGTTGATATAACAGTCAGTGGAGGGTATCAGCCAGAAGTTATATCAATACCTAAAGGTAAAACAACCAAAATAAACTTTTTGCGTAAAGATCCCTCAAGCTGCTTAGAAGAAGTAGTGTTGAGTGGTTTTAAAATTAGAAAGTATCTGCCATTAAATAAAAAAGTCTCTATTGAAATAACCCCGCAAAAAACAGGAGAGTATCCTTTTTCCTGCGGCATGAACATGTTTCATGGAAAGGTCAGAGTGATCTAAATGGCTGAAATTAAAAAGACTTATCCGATTAAAGGTATGCATTGTGCTTCCTGTGTCAGAGTGATTGAAAGATCTTTGAGTAAAACCCCAGGCGTAAGTAATGCAGTTGTAAACCTGGCCACTGAACAGGCTACAGTCACTTATGACCAAAACATTTGCAAGGAAGATCAAATAGCCTCTGCAGTTGCAAATGCAGGCTATAAAGCAGTTATGAGTGATGAATTAATTTCTGAAGACCAAGAGAAAGCGGATAAAGCCAGGGAACTAAAGAAGCTACGATTAAAAGTGATTACCAGTCTCTCGCTGGGAGGATTAATTCTTTGGGGTAGTTTTCCAGGCTTAATTAATACTTCACCTGAGCTCTTAAGAAACTTTTGGTTTCAACTCTTACTTGCAACTCCAGTGCAATTTTGGGGAGGTTGGGATTTTTATAGGGCCACAATTCCTGCATTAAAACACAGAACAGCCAATATGGATACGCTTGTAGCACTGGGCACTACCGTAGCTTACTTATATTCTGCTTTTGTAACTTTTTTTCCTAATATAGTTATGGACTTAGGATTGGAAGCAATGCCATATTTTGATGTTGCCACAATTGTAATCGGGCTTATTTTACTGGGCCGGTATTTTGAAGCAAAAGCAAAAGGGCAGACTTCAGAAGCTATTAAGAAACTTATTGGTATGCAGGCAAAGACAGCCCGAGTAGTAAGAGATGGTAAGGAAGTTGATATTCCTATTGAACAGGTAATAATCGGAGATATTGTCAGGGTCAGGCCGGGAGAAAAAATTCCAGTTGACGGAGTAATTATTGAAGGTGAGTCATCAATAGATGAGTCAATGATTACTGGTGAAAGTATTCCGGTTGATAAATCTAAAGGGGATGCAGTAGTTGGTGCAACAATGAATAAATCAGGAACATTTACCTACAAAGCGACCAAGATAGGTTCAGATACTATGCTGGCTCAGATTATTAAATTAGTTCAAGAAGCCCAAGGGTCAAAAGCCCCTATTCAAAGGATAGCTGACTCAATTTCATCCAACTTTGTTCCAATAGTTATTATGCTCGCAATAGCTACATTTGCAGTCTGGTATGTTGTTGGTCCTACCCCAACTCTACTTTATGCGCTTTTAAATATGGTTGCAGTACTGATTATCGCTTGTCCCTGTGCCATGGGCCTTGCAACACCAACTGCCATTATGGTGGGGACTGGGAAGGGTGCTGAGCACGGCATTCTTATTAAAGATGCCGAAAGCCTAGAAATTGCCCATAAAGTAACCACAATTGTTTTTGATAAAACTGGGACATTAACAAAAGGAAAACCGGAAGTAACTGACATTATCACCACCAATAAAATTACTAAAAATGAATTACTCAAGTTGGCTGGATCAATAGAAAAAGGTTCTGAACATTCCTTAGCCGAGGCAATTGTTAAAAAAGCTGATGAGGAGAAAGTTGAATTGGAGTCAGTTAGTAAGTTCAAGGCGATTGCAGGACATGGCGTTGAAGGAATAATCAATAAAAAACAAATATTCTTTGGCAACAGAAGATTAATGGACCGGGAACATGTTGAACTTGGTTCTTATCTAGAAAAAATTGAAAGGCTCGAAAACGAAGGGAAAACAGTCATGATGCTTGGGATAGATAGTAAAATAGCTGGGCTTATTGCTGTTGCAGACACCGTAAAAGATACTGCTAAAGAGGGTATACAGGCTCTTAAACGCAAAGGGATAGAGGTTATCATGATTACCGGAGATAACCAGCGTACTGCCAAGGCGATTGCTTCCAATTTAGGAATAACCAGGATTTTGGCAGAAGTGCTTCCAGATCAAAAGGAAGCAGAGGTTAGGAAAATTCAATCCGAAGGGAAGGTTGTAGCTATGGTAGGGGATGGAATTAATGATGCGCCTGCTTTAGCAGCTGCGGATATTGGTATAGCAATGGGTACTGGTACGGATGTTGCTATAGAGGCAGCCGATATAACATTAATTAATAAAGATTTGAAAACGGTCGCATCAACTATTGAACTCTCAAGAAAAACAATGAGAACCATTAAAATGAACCTATTCTGGGCTTTTGGATATAATATTTTATTGATTCCTGTAGCCATGGGAATCCTTTATCCTTTTTGGGGAATACTCCTAAATCCAATTTTTGCATCTGTTGCAATGGCTACTAGTTCAATATCCGTTGTTTCTAATTCATTGCTGTTAAGGAGGGTTAAAATATGAACCTTTGGGTAATATTTCTAACCGGCTTAACTGTTGGAGGACTTACTTGTCTTGCGGTTCAAGGAGGATTATTAGCCTCAGTTATTACAGCGAGAGAAGAGGAGGAAGTTGAGAGTGGTATAAACAAAAGAAATACTGTATTTCCCACCCTGGCATTCTTAACTGCAAAACTTGTTGCCTATACAACTTTAGGTTTCCTACTTGGGGCGTTTGGAGGAGCAATCGGTATCAGTCAATCAGCACAAATCATCATGCAGCTTACAGCAGGGTTATATATGATCTTTGTTGCTTTGAATTTATTAAATATTCACCCGATTTTCAGATATGCAATCATACAGCCTCCAAAATTTTTAACAAGGCATGTAAGAAATCAATCCAAAAGCAAAGAATTGTTTGCTCCTGCTCTTTTGGGAGCAATGACTATTTTTATTCCCTGCGGGACAACACTAGCAATGGAAGCTTTAGTCATCAGCAGTGCCAATGCTTTTGTAGGGGCTGCAATCATGGCAACGTTTGTATTGGGTACTGCACCACTATTTTTCGGTATCGGTTGGCTTACAAGCATACTGGGGGATAATTTCAGAAGTAAATTCTTAAAAATTGCTGCAGTTGCAGTTATTTACTTAGGACTTACTTCAATTAACGGAGCATTTATTGCTTTAGGATTCCCTATAAACTCTCAAACAATTAGTGACAATATTCAAATAGATTTACAGCCAAAGAGCGAAGAGAAATTGTACAACGAAACAACAACCCAAAATGTTGAAATATATGTTACAGCAAGAGGATACTCTCCTAACTACATAAGGGTTAAAAAAGGACTACCGGTTAACCTAGCGCTTATTGGTAAACAGGCGTATAGTTGTGCCTCAGCATTTAGAATTCCTTCATTGGGTATTAGCAAAAACCTTCAGCCCAATGAAAAATATGCATTCTCTTTTACTCCTACACAAACAGGAAAAATAATTTTTACTTGTGCAATGGGGATGTATACAGGGGTAATTGAAGTCATATGAGCAAAATAGTCAAACTAAAATTAAAAATTGAAGGGATGCATTGCAGCTCTTGTGCCATGAACATTGATTTTGATTTGGAGGATTTAAAGGGTGTTAAAAAAGTAAAAACTAGCTATGCAAAACAGGATACAGAGGTAGAATATGATGAGTCAGAAGTTACATTGACTCAAATTATTGAACAGATTAAAAAAACAGGCTATACAGCGGTTATTATATGAGTATTCTTAAAAGGCTGGAATTGTTATACTGAATTCAATGTCTAGGGGTTTACCAAAGTTAATTTTCTCTATTGGTCTTTGTTTAGGAACCGGGATTTTAGGATCCCTTTTTACAGCTTCCTCAATTCCTACTTGGTATATAGCTTTAAATAAGCCGTGGTTTTCTCCTCCAAATTGGGTATTTGGACCTGCTTGGACTATTCTGTATGTTTTAATGGGAATTTCTTTATATTTGGTTTGGCGAAAGAAAAAGGTTCCTTCAATTTTCTGGATACAACTTGTTTTAAATACTTTATGGTCAATAATCTTTTTCGGCTTAAAGAACCCTGTGTTGGCTTTAATAGAAGTTATAGCTTTATGGATAGCTATTGTTTTCACAATAAAATCTTTTTACAAAATAAATAAGCTGTCAGCCTATCTTTTGTATCCCTACCTTGCTTGGGTCAGTTTTGCCACGTTTTTGAACCTTTTTATTATCATTCTAAATAAATGAAAGAGGCACTGGCTTTAATTGCTACTATCTTTGCGATTTTAGGAAATATCCCATATCTGCGTGATGTCATAACAAAAAGGGTAACACCTCATCCATATACATGGTTGGTTTGGACACTTGTATCTGGAATTACTTTCTTTGGTCAACTTGCCAAAGGTGCTGGTGTAGGAGCTATTCCTACAGGAGTAGCAGAATCTTTTACTTTGGTAATTTTTTTGTTTTCCTTAAGATATGGATTTAAATATATTACCAAAACAGATACATATTTTTTATTATCTGCACTCTTGGGGTTAATCCCTTGGGTATTAACTAAAGACCCAACTATTTCTGTTGTTATTGTTGTAGCGATTGACTTAATTGCTTTTATCCCGACATTACGTAAAACCTGGCGCTATCCTAAAACTGAAACACCAATACTTTATAGCATGAATGTATTACGTCATGTTTTAACCCTTTTTTCTATGCAGGCATATAATGTTGCGACCATGCTACATTCAATTTCGATGATTGTGACAAATTCAATTATGACAGGTATGATCCTGCGTAGATATAAAAAGTAGACAAATGGATAGATACATCAATAATTGAACCTTCTTTGATATAATCTTTTTATGAGTGCCCATTTAAAAGATTTTCATCATTATAAAGGGGATGCTCTTTCTCCCGCTGAGAAGGTTGAAAGAAAGGTGATCGAAATGATTTCTTCCTCAAAAATATCTGATGCTGAAAGAGAAGACTCAGCGACATTTGAATTCATGCATGCTTCTGGATGTATGCAAATTGGCAGGTTGCTTGCCCAGAAAAGAAACTTGGAAGTTGATATAGCCAGTATTGCCTGTATGCTTCATGACATTTTTGTAATCGTAAATGGAACCTATAAAAATCACGGGGTAGAGGGTGCTCCGGTTGCTAGACAAATCTTAGAAGAGGTAGGAGGATTTAGTGAAGATCAGGTAAATACAATCACTCAAGCAGTAGCACACCACAGCGAAAAAGAGGTTTATTCTAACGATCCATATACAGAGTTAGTAAAAGATGTAGATGTTTTTGATTGCTCTTTATACAGAAACGCCGAAGGTTTTTATAGACTTCATAAAAGTGAAGATATTTTTAAGGAATATGTTAAAAGAATTAAAAAAGTTAGAGCGGAACTAGGTTTAAAACCAGAGGAGACATTTAGATAATGGATGAATGGTTTAGATGGGAGAGGGAAGCTGCAATCCATCTTCTGTTCCCAACTCTTGAGGGTTCTATGAAGCCTTTGGAGGAATTTTCAGGACACGGATTTCCTACTACAATCTTAATTTTTAGGAATGGAATTGTAACTTGGTGTGTTAAGAATACTGAATTTTATGGATTAGGATCTAAGTTGCTCAAGATTTATAAAGATGAAAGTAAAGAACAAGAAATGGTTCAAGAAGCTCTTAAAAGATTAGATGTTTTAAAACAAATTGAGACAGAAATTAAGGAAATCAGCATATCTGATTTAACAAATGAGCAGCTAACCAAACTTTATAATAATCTTCATGATGCTTTTATTAACTACTATGGAATTGGAGCTATCCAAGAACCTTTAGCAATGCAGGCAGAGGTAGAATTTAAGGAAAAATCCAACTTATCTCATGATGATATTGCTCATTTAGTTGCTCCAGAACAATTGTCATATATTCAAGAAGCTGATAACTATCTTTTAGAGACTAAGGATATCGACGGATTTATTAGAAAATATTACTGGATTGATAATAACTACACTCAAACGAAGGTTTTGACTAAAGAAGAGGCGGAAAAAAGACTAGCTAATATCAAACCAGTTCAAACATCACAAACTCCTTCGAACTCTAAATTTGATTCAGAGTCACAAAGACTAATGCAACTACTTAAAAATTTTGCAACCTACCAGGATGATAGAAAAAGAAATATCTTACAGTACCTACACTATTTAGAAGTTTTGCTAAAAGAGGTAGGAACAAGAGCAAATTTGTCCATAAGCGCAATGAGGGATAGTTTCCCTCACGAGATTCAGGCTATTTTAGAGGGAAAGGTTACAGAAGATTCTATAAAGAAAAGAGGAGAAAATTGTTTTGTGGTTTGGAAAGAGAAAGGTGAAAAACCTGAAATATTGGTTGGTGATGAAGCAAAAGAGTGGGAAGAAATACTAACTATACAAAAAGATAATTCTCAGATTGTTAAAGGAAATTGTGCTTCCAAGGGAAAAGTAACTGGCAAAATAAGGATACTTTTGAATGCATCAGAAAATGACAAACTGGAAGACGGTGAGGTGCTAGTAACCTTTATGACTTCTCCTGATTTTATGAGTGCAGTTAGAAGATGTTCTGCTATTGTGACTAACCTGGGAGGTATTACTTCTCACGCTGCTATTATCTCAAGGGAACTTGGAATCCCCTGTATAGTAGGCACTAAGAACGCTACAGAGGTTTTAAAAACAGGAGATGTGGTGGAAGTAGACGCTGATAAGGGAGAGGTTAAAATCCTTTAAATGAGCTTTGTTAAAAAATTCAGTGAAATATCAAAAGAAAGTGTAAGTTTAGTTGGAGGTAAAGGTGCTTCTTTAGGAGAAATGACGAGTGTTGGCATTCCAGTTCCCCCTGGTTTTGTAATAACTACAGAGGGGTTTCAAAAGGATATTGAACAAGAAGCCTTGGCAGCTTTTGATGAATTAAATGCTGAAAAAGTAGCTGTCAGGTCATCTGCTGTGGCGGAAGATTCTTCTTCTGCTTCATGGGCAGGACAATTGGAAACTTATCTTAATATCACAAAAGAAGATTTAGTAAATAAAATTAAACAATGTTGGGATTCCATTAATTCAGAAAGAGCAAAGGATTATGCATCCCAGCAAAATCTATCAGAAGATCAAATGAAAGTAGCAGTTGTTGTCCAAAAAATGGTGGATGCAAAGTCAGCTGGTGTTATGTTTACAGTTAACCCAATTAGCCAGAATAAAAATGAAGTGATGATTGAATCTGCTTTAGGCCTGGGAGAAAAGTTAGTTCAAGGAGAGGTTATTCCTGACAATTTTATTGTTGATAAAGAGACTTTGGAAATAAAGAATAAAGATTTATCAGGAGATAAACAAACTATTTCAGATGAAGATGTTAAAAAATTGGTTGAGCTGGGGAAGAAAATCGAAGATCATTATGGAAAACCTCAAGATATAGAATGGGCGATAGATAATCAAAATGAAATCTGGATTCTTCAATCAAGACCAATAACTACTTTGTAGACTTTAGTACATAAGAATTTGACTAATGTTTATAAAGTAGACATTAACCTATAGTTTGCATATCAAAGCTAAAAATATTATAATACCTAAGATATGGCAAAAGAACCCGACTCAAACCTTCCCTTATCAGTTATTAACTGGCCAACTAAGGCTACCTCTATCGATATTGCAAGAGTTAGGGGATATGTAGCTGAAGGTTTTTTGCCTGATGTTAGCGCAGCTAATGTGCTTGTTGAACAAACAGGATCTTTGAGAGATCTTCAACTGGCCCAATTACGGGAAGGGTTTGTAGGAACTGCTCTAGAACTGGCGAGGGCAAGCTTTGATCTAGATTACAGTTTTAATTCTTATCAAAATCCTGCAGTAAGATTGCTTAAAGCAAGAGATATTGAGACAAGGGGACCAGAAATGCCAGTCCTGCTTAATCCAAAACTTGATCCAAATTTAGATAAATTAACCCCTATTGATCCCGATTTTAATGCAGATGTATTAAGAGCTCTTTTAATTAGTCAAAATTTCAGGCAATGGCAAGACGAGGTTCAACTCTTGCAACAACTTCAAACATTAGGCCCTTTAGGCCTAGTTGATTTAGAAGCAAGAGAGTTGATTAAGTCATTTAGAAAAATCCACAGTGGTAAAGAGCTTGGGAAAACGGTTGAATTAGGCAGACGAAGATTTCATCAACTATATGAGGCTATTTAACTTTAAGGTGAGCCATTTAGGCAAACATTGATAAATTCTTTTTCTGAAGAATCACAAACCTGTTTTTTCTTGGGTAAATCTTTCCCAAAAACATCATTTAATCTATGTCCCAAAAGGGCATAACAAAAGGTTTTGGTATCTTGATCCAACAAATTACAAAGCTGTTGAGGCTGATTTGTTAAATTTCCTCCCCAGAAATCTATAATCACATTCTCGGCTCCCTCAATACAAATTTTAAAATATTGCTCAGGTACCATCTTACAAAGATCGACAATTTTTACAGGATCTCTTAAAGTTTGTCCTGACACATCCCTACCAAAACTTTTATAGCAAACAGCAATCATCTCGGGGGGAGATTTAGCACATTGTTCCACGACTTTTGAATGATTATAGTTGTATATATCAAGCATTCTAGAAGTTTGCATTTGGTAGCATTCATACAAAACATCATAATCTTGGCCAATTGCATTACAAGGGAAGTGGGGATCATCACTTACCCATTTAGTCTCATGAGCCCTGACTGCACCCTTACCTTGGACAACCAATATATTTTCCATAAACACCCCTCCATAGCAAGAGCGTCTGGCAAAATCAGTATCCAGTTTTCTGCACAAATCAAGCGATTGCAGGATATCGTAATCCATATATGCTGTAAATCCATGTCCAATTCCGTGCAAACACTCAAACTTCTCAAAATCAGTATTAAAACTCTTACATAGTTGAGTTACAGCCTCAACTAGATTCTTCCCTCCATTTTCAGCAATAAAGGCCTCCATAGCCCCGTGCAGATAGCCTGAATGACAGTTAAAGTCTGACTCTGTAAATACCTGCTTACCCTCTAACTTATAGGCAGTTCTGCCTGTTAGGTGGGCTTCCTGATGACAATCAATTTTAGACCCACCTCCTGAGTCTTCAACTAATTTTTGCATAAAGCGTTTTCCTCCGATAATTTGGATCCAAAAATTTAATTCTTCCTCTTGCTCTGCAATTTTTACCCCGTTAAAGGTTTTTAAATCCTTGTTCAATTGAGAAGGGAAGAGTTTATAAAAGGTTTTTTTAAAAAAAACTTCTAAATTGTTCTTAAAATTAGATGAAGTGTTTTTAGGTTTTTCTTTTTGTTTGAAGGATTTATCAAAAGTTACCTCAATTTCACCATTAAATTCAGGTTTTAGATGATCATGAAAGCGGAAAGTACCTGATTTAGTAAATTGGAATTGCCAAGACTCTTTGGGTTTAAGCGGCTGTTTAGGGTCAAAATCCGGGTAGATTGCATGAGTTGGATGGATATCAGATGCAGGCCAACGATCAGTATCATCATTATTTTCAAACTTAATAATATCTCCTTGATTAATTACTATTTTTTGAGTATCAAATCCATCTTTGATCATTTTTATTTCATAAATTTTGCCACTCGCTAAAACTTGGTTTGTTAAGTTTAAGGATAAAAAGATAAGTAAAACTACTTTCAAAACAAAGGACATATTAATTATTATAATGGAAATCTTCAGTGAATTTATTGTCTATTATATTGCTTTTTTAACTGCTCTAGATATTGAAAACACTCTGAAGAATAGCCTCCTTTAAGGGAACTACAAATTTGGGGAGATTTATGCTGCCACCCCGGTGCTTCCTGAAAAATTAATTCTCCGGCAGCTGATTTTTGACAACTGACTACATACTCCTCAATCCCTATTGATTGACAGCCTGTGGTGATTTGATCAACATCTCCTGTTGATGCTAAAGAAAATCCCAATGAGTCAAAACAAGCTTGTTGAAATGGCTTTGAATCAGAGGTTAAACAGACTTGAACCACCTCTTCAAAACCCATTTTAAATCTGCTCAAAAGCATGGATGGCTGATTTCTACCGCAAGCTAAAGAGTACATATAACCAAAATTTTTCTCCAAATTATTACAAGGGTACAAAAGATCATCCTTTTTATAAAAAGTGTCCGGAGCAGAACGGACAAACTCCATAAAAACCCCGTCAAAACAATATTCTTTTCCCAAAGTAAGTTTTCTGCAACTTGCGAGTGCGCTTTTTAAATCCTTAACTGAGTGATAGCTGGCTACACCATGACCTATTCCATGAATACAACTGGCAGCTGGTCCGGAAGGGTTACCATTTCCCAATTTTAAACAAGCCTTCTGCGCATCCAGCAGATGATCCAAATTTTTCGTGAAGGCTTTGTCCAAAAACCCGTGGTAACACCCAAAAGCAAATTCAGGACTACATTTTCCAATCCCGTCAAAACCTGTCTTCTCAAAAAGAAGACTTCCTGATAAGTGTGCTAAATCATGGATATTGCCTGACGAACCAACCTGGTTTTTAAAAGTAGTTTTTATAAATTGCCAGGTGCTTTCAGCTCCATTGCTGTCTGCAAATTTCTCCAATGAAGTAATCTGCTCTTTTGGAGAGGATTTTGCAAAACTGGCTGAGTCTAAATTATATGCTGATATTGTGGGACCTTTTAATTTGGTTAAATATTTGTTTAATGCGCTTTTCAAGCTTTTTATCCACTTCGAAAATTTGTTTGTTTGATCCTCTGCTTCCACAACCTGAGAACCACCCTCACTAGTTACTAAAATTTTCCCATTTTGGTGAGGATTTAAATGATCATGGTACTTCCACTCACCAACCCTTTTTGGTTTAAATGTCCATGACTTACCACTTTCAATTGGCATTTGTGGGTCAAACTCACTAAATTGAGTATGCGTGGGGTGGGGGTCTGAGGCTGGCCAGTGAGCAATTTGATCCTTATTAACAAATATTATTGTTTGGTCTTGGTCAATGGTCAAACTATCTGGCAGAAAACCCTCTTCAGTAATTTCAACAACAGCAACCTGGGTGTGGGCATAAGTGACAGGCAAAAATAAAAAGGAAAAAAGGAAGAAAACAACAATAAAACTGGGGAACCTGAGATTACTCATTATTTTTGGCTATATAGGCAAAGAGGAATAAACCTAAATATATTTTTTTTAGTATAACACACCCACTAGTTTTTACTTTAGCAAATCAAGGAATCTATCAAATAAACTTCTGACAGTTGATACTCCAGCAACACTTCCTGGTGTGGCATAAGTTCCGGGTGTTCCATATGAAGGCGTAGCGTACTCAGGTGTACCGTATGGAGCAGGAGTAGTATATTCTGGAGTACCATATGGAGGAGGGGTTGAATATTCAGGTGTCCCATAAGAAGGTGTGGAGTAAGAGGAGGCTGGTGTCGCATATGTTGAAGGGCTGGTATAACCTGGAGGTGTTTCGTAACCTACTGGTGCAGGTGTCACATAACTTGTGGGAGAATAATAATTTGGTTGACTTGGGCTAACATAATTATTAGGGCTGGTATACCATGAATTGGAAGGAGAAGTGTATACGGCAGGGGAGGGGTATGTCCCAGGAGTTGGGTATGTTGGAGTGGTATAGCCACTTCCAGGTGTTGGATATGAATAAGCAGGAGTATTGTAGTTTGGTGAAGCATAACTACCTCCTGGGGTTGGATAAGAATAGGCGGGTGGTGTGGAATAAGTACCACTGGGGGAATAATATGGTGTGGGGTATGTACCAGGAGTTGAATAGGTTGATGTCGGTGTTACATAACCGCTACCTGGTGTGTAGTAAGGACTGGTATATGTACCTCCTGGAGTGTAGTAAGAAGGAGAATAATAAGTAGGTGTAGCGTAATTTGGGGTTATGTAAGGGCTAAAGTAACTAGGAGAGGTGTAATTGCTTCCAGGAGGAGGCGTGTAGTATGAAGGGGATGAATATGGCGTGTAATATGAAGGCGTATTATACAAGGTTGGCGTATAATAACTTGGAGTGGAGTAAGCAGTAGGTGTTGAATAAGTACCACAGCCTGCTGGTGGACAAACAGCCGGCACAACAGGAGTTGAATATGCTTGAGGAGTTGAATATGTTGGAGGGGTTGGGTAAGTTCCAGGTGTGAAATAGCTTGGGCTGGTATAAGCTCCTGGGGGAGTATAGTAGGAAGGTGAAGTGTAGTTTGATCCTTGAGGCGGAGTAAAGTAATTTGGTGTTGAATATGTTGGAGGGGTAAAGTACACGGGTGTTGTATAACCACCGCCTGTATATGGTGTGTAGTATTGAGGTGTTGAGTAAGGTGGAGGTGTAGTATAGGAAGGCGTGGTGTAATTTGCGGCAATCCCATTAGATCCTGGTGTGTAGTAGAAAGGAGTCATGTAAGTTGGAGGGGTGTAGTAATATGGAGTAGCGTAATTTGTGCCTCCAGGAGGGGTATAATAATTAGGGGTTGCATAAGTTGGAGTTGGGTATTCACCTGTTGGGGTTGGATATCTACTCCAGGGAGTGTAGTAGGTTGGCGTCACGTAATTGCTTCCCTCAGGAGGAGTCTGATAAGAAGGGGTTGAATACATTCCAGGTGTGTAGTATTGAGGTGTAGTATAAGTTGAACCTTCAGGAGGGGTATAGTACACAGGGGTTGTGTAAAATGCTGTCAAAGACGGGGTCACATAAAGTGTATCCGCCGGGGGGGTGTAATAGGTTCCCGGCATATAAATTGCAGGAGGTCTTGGGGCATTTTCATCAAAGCCTTCACAACTTGCAGGATTTTCTTTACAAAAGTCATAACACCCGGCAGGAGAAGTACAACCACCCATTGATTCAACTGGTGCGTGAGTTACTTCTGTTCCTGGAGTGTAATATATGTATGGGGTATATGAATCTGTTGGTCTGGAGGCATTTACATCAAAACCTGGACAACTACTTGCCCCATTTACCAGATTTTCTTTACAAAAGTCATAACAATCTCCGGGTGTTGTACAGTTACCCATTTCCGGCCTTGGTTCAAAATGCCCGCTTAGGATTTGAGGCGTAACCCCCACCGGAGTGTTCTCCGAACAGGATGCTCCATCCCAGTATTTATCGCTTCCAATACAGGAAGCTGCTGTTTGAGTATCTGCTATTTTTGTACAAACTCCGCCCGGACCATGTGTTTCGCTATCTCCGCATGTAATTGGTACATATGCTCCATTTGAACCGGGTGCATAACTTCTGCACTGGTCTGGGTTTTGCTCACATTGGGTTATACAAGACTGTTCACTATTACAACCTCCTGGTCCTGTAAAATTACCTCCTGAGGCATTTTTACATTGCTCAAAATTCTGAGGGTCTGAACAAAAAGCACTACAAGTTTCAGGAGTTTGACAACCAGCAGGTCCCTCTGTAGTATTACCTCCTAAAAGTCCAACTTGATCTGCAAATTCACTACACTTGTTAGCATTAGACTGATTATCACAAAAAGTAGTACAGGAGTCTGCACTATCACATCCCAAAACCTCTTTGGCTTTTTCTATATATTCAGGCTTTTCAGGTTCTGCTGTATAACCACCTGGGATTTTATTTCTTTTTGACCAGGCATCACAAGCGGTATGATTTTCCGCTTTTGAACAAAAGTCCAGACATGCATCTTTGGAGTCACAACCAAACTCATCTTTAGCACTTTCAATAAGTTCCTGATCATAAGCTATCGGGTCTTCTTTGTAAAAACCCTGTTTTTTGGCAAAATCAGTACAGGAATTATAATGCGTGGGATCAGAACAATAATTAGTGCACTCATCTAAATTTTTGCATCCTCCTAAATCCTTAACTGGGAATTCTAAATTAAAAGATGAATTAGCCGAAACAGGTGCTGAAGCCTGTGAATAAGCTGAAGGAACTGATAGAAATAACAAACATAAAATTGATATTGCAATTAGTAAAATTCTAGCAGGGTAGAGTATTAATTGTTTGTCAGTTATCATGGTATTTTATTTAGCAACAATAAATGGATTTTTGTATGGCTGAAACGGATTAATGTATTGAGTTTCCTTTTTAAAGGGGTTTTTATATTCTGTTTTAACCTGAACACTGGGCCCTTTTTGTAAAAAAGAAAGAAAAGGTAAGTTAGGTAGTTTTATTATTTTAAAATAAGAAAGGCCAAAAACAACTGCTCCTATTATAAGCAGTAGAAGTAAGGGCAGAAAAAGATGGATTACTCCTTTTTGGTTATTCATTTTGTAAATAGATGTGATCTGTATCACATTATTTATCTATAATTAATTAAACGCATATTCTTATTATATTTGTCAAGGAGATTTTTTTTTATAAGCTTACTAGGGATTTCAATCCGGACAAACATTCATTTTGGAAAGGTTGTTCAATCTTCCTACACAAAACCTCTTTTTGGCTTTTATCAATTGGATCTGAAACAATTTGTGGAATAATCCTTTGGAAACATTCACCTTTTAAGTTTTGGGGTACATTTTGGCAAATAAACAAAGCCTCATCCCTCCCTCCAACAGAATAAAACGACCCGGCATTCACTACCAAGCAATTATCATACCAATTCGCTCCTTCCATCTGACATAATTTAAAAGATTGCGCAGGGTCACCGTTTGTTAAAGGGTGAATTTGCCTTGCCACATTATCCATACACCAAGCAGTATATTGATCATTACCCACACCCTGGCAAATTTGGGAGGTCTTGGATATATCATTGTTATTCATCTGGTAAATCCGAGCTGCCTGGTTTAACCAACACCCTTTCTGGTATTTCTCCTCAAAATGGTTGCAGGGAAAATAAGGGTCATCAGAAAGCCATTCTCTTTTCGGCTGATTGTCTGTACCCCAATCATGAACCCCGAATAGATTCTCCATAAAAGCTCCATTATGACAAGAGTTTAAAGCTTCAGGAAAATTTGTTTCTCCTTCATATATTTGATCGCAGGTTTCTACAGCCTTAGGCAAGTCATAATTCCAAATAGCCAGAATCGAGTGTCCAGCAGCATGAACGCACTGAAAATACCGCACAGGAGATTCTTTGCATTTATCTGTCATTTTCTTGATGGCATCAAAGCCCTGATCGGATGCCGCCTCGATAATGGCACCATGGTAACAGGCATATAAAAAATAATCTTTGCATTTTAAAATTGATTCAGAGCCATATTTTTGGTAAGCATAAAAGCCTATTTGATGAACTACTAAATGACCTTCACCGGTATGAGGAAGCTTGGAATGCTCCAAAATTTCCAGAGCTTTTTCAACATCAACTCTTTCTACTAATTTTCTGGCAGCCTTAAGGCGGATTTCCTGATTTTCGGTATTTAAGATGTCTTTCATCTCAGGTATTTCTTCCTGAGTTTGGGATTCAACTTTTGCTGTTTGTTTAATCAAAGTTGGGTTATTTTTTTCGGAATAAAAAGAGTATGTTACCCCTGCGGTTATCATTATTATAATAATGTATCGCAGGAAACTTTGCATTCAATCTTTCTTAGTCCAACGTGAGACAGGCGTTTTAACTCTGTTTAGCTTTTGACCAATCCGCAAAACCAAAGATAACATAAAGTAATATAATTTTCCATGGTAGGCTTTTGCACTTTTTTGCAAGAGTTCCATTGATTTATCAACCCCAATTTTTTTAGTGGATGCACCATGGTGATGAATAAATTTGGCAGAGGGAACAAAATACATAGGAATATTAAATTTTTTAAGTCTTCTGGCATATTCAATGTCTTCAAAAAAGATAAAGGTACTTTCATTTAAAAGTCCGACTTTTTTTAATATTTTTTGAGGAATCAATAAACAAGCCATAACAGCTCCTTCAATTTTTGAAGGATTTTCACTTTTGGGTAAAAACATAAAGTATGATCCTTTTTGTCCCAGGAAATATTCCTTAAAAGCTCCAGTCAGAGTAGGGAGGTGAAAGGCACTATCTTGATTAGATAAGTCAGGAAACACTAATTTACCCCCTAAGACAGCATTTCCTTTAAATTCATTTCCCCATTTTAAAATTTCTGAAATCCCATCCTTTAAAACACTTATATCAGAGTTCAACATTAAATAATATTCACCCAATGCAAATTTTATTGTTTTGTTATAGCCTTTGGTAAATCCTTCGTTTTGTTCATTTTTTAGGTATTTTATTTTAGGCTCGCCTCGCGTCGCGGGCGAAGCGGGTAAATAGTCTTGCAGTTGCAGATAGGAAGGGTCGATATCCCCATTATCCAAAACTATAATTTCCATAGTATCTTTATTAAAACCTGAATCTTGTTTTAAAAGGCTTTCCACCAATTCCTTAGTCAATTTGGCTGTGTTGTAATTAACAATCCCTATGGAAAGTTCTAAAGGATACTCAACTACTTTATTTTGTTTATGATAGATATCAGTCCGGCCTTTTTTACACAAAATATAATCCCATACACCCATTTTTTGAGGTTGTCTGCCAAATATTAAAAACTTTAAGGCTTCACGTAAAAGAGCAAACTTAGTTCTAAATTTTCCATACTGCATGCCAAACATAAGACGATTCCTAGTATGGTAATAATCAGTTAAAGTTGAACCAACCCCTGTTGATTGGGAAACTTTATGGTAAACAAATGTGTTGCCTGTATAGTAAAGTTTATACCCTTCATCAATTATCTTTTTATTAAGATAAGCATCCTCAAAATATAAAAAATATTTATCATCAAATCCTGAAACTTTTTCCAAAACTTCTTTTTTGATTAAAAAACAAGCACCTGTAATAAATTTAACTTCCTCCTCTTCGTTATATTGCCCAACATCTACCTCATCTATGCCTCTATGAATTGAGTGAATATTATCCCAATCAAAACTCCCACCCCCGTACCAAATAACTTTACCTATTTGGTCTTTGATATATCTATCTTTGTGAAATTCATAGCCTTTTTCAAAAAGAATTTTAGGGACAACCATACCAATTTTTGGATCCTTTTGCATTGTCTTAATTAATATTTGAAGCATTTCGGGATCTGCAATTTTTGAATCATTATTTATAATTAAAAAATAATCTGCTCCCCAAATACTCCCATAATCAAAACCTTTGTTTAACCCTTCCCCAAAACCTAAATTTTCTCCAGTTTGTAAAACATCCACATTGGGAAATTGTTTTTTTATAGCTTTAACACTTCCATCACTTGAGGCATTATCAACAACTATAGTTCGTAGTTGGTAGTTAGTAGTTCGTAGTTTGGATAATGATTCCAGTAATTCTAAAGTATTATCTCTACCATTATAATTTACGGTAACTATTGCAATCTTTTTCATGATTTTAAATTTTTGATAACCCTTGCATATAAATCCTAGCCCTTTGGGTTTTTGAAAGCAAAGAGAAAATAATCATCCTCAATATTAAACCAACTATTAAAAATAGTTTAATTGGAAAATATAAAATAGGGTAGTGTTTTTTTAAGAAATATTTAATGCCTTTTAATTCATTTAAAAACGAGGGACTTAGATCAAAATTAGTTGATGCACCGTGAAGGTGTACAACTTCTATTTGGGGGACAAACCAAACTTTAAATTTTGCATCAGCTATTCTTTTACACCATTCAACCTCTTCCATATGCATAAATAATTTTTCATCAAAACCTGAAGTTTTATCAAACACTTTTCTTCTCAAAGCAAAAAAAGCTCCCATAACCCAACCAACTTTGTGAGCTTTGGAAAAATAGCTTTTATTTTTAGGATGGAAGGGAGTAATAATTTTATTAACTAAGGGGAATAAACTTAAACCCAAAATCCAAAAAATTAAATTCAAAGGATTTGGCAAATTACCAGCCGAAGGTTGAAGTCTTCCATCAGAATAATTTAACCGAGAACCCAAAACATCACAATTTAAATTTACTCTAAAATAGGCCAAGGCTTTGTATAAACTCTCCTCGGTCACATATACATCAGAATTTAAAAGCAGAATAAAAGGATTTTTGGTTTGATTCATTGCCAAATTATTACCTTTGGAAAAACCTAAATTTTCTTTTGAAACAATAAGTTTTACCCAAGGATGCTGCTCTTTAATAGCAGTGGAAGATCCATCGGTTGAACCATTATCTAAAACTATTACCTCCACATTATTTTTTAGTTTTTTTTCACAAAAAACTTTTGAAAGTTTGAGCTTTTGTAAACATCTATTGGTAATGTCTTTGGTATTAAAAGATAAAACAATAACTGATAAATCTAACTCACCCATATTTTTGCCTTTCGAAAATGCTCCAAAGATTTTATACCACCCAAAATTAAATCTCTAATTAAAGGGGGGTATGATTTGTAAAAATGCTTCAGGTAAAAAATCCGCATGGCAGAAACTCCGTGTTTTGCAGCTTTGAGTCTTACCGACTTTTCAACTTTTATTTTAGAAGTTGACCAAAGACCAGAGGATGAACCTTTGTAGTGGATTATTTTTTCTTCAGCATAAAAATAAATCTTCCAACCTTTTTGCTTTAAGGAATAGCAGAATTCAATATCCTCTCCATTCCAAAAATAATCCTCATCCCAAAAACCAATTTGCTCACCTGCTATTTTTCTTACCATTAAAAATGCTCCTGTTAAACAATCTATTTCATGAGTGGTTTTAATATCCAAGTATGAAGCAGTGTATCCAGCAAAGATTTTTGAAGAGGGTAATAATTTTGAAAGTCCTGTAAAATAGCAAAAAGCATTCCAAGGTGTGGGGAAACCTCTGTGTGAAGAATAATCTAATCTCCCATCAGGTAATTCCACTCTACAGGTTAAAGCCCCAATGTCTGGGTTGCCTAATAAATATTGATATGATTTTTGGATAGCATCGGAAACTACAATTGTGTCTGGATTTAAAAATAAAATACTTTCAGCCTTGGCTTTTTTTACTCCTAAATTATTGCCTTTGGAAAAACCTAGATTTTCTTTACTTTCCAAAACTTCAATATCTTCTTTATACTTTTTTAATTCTTCCACACTTCCATCTGATGATGCATTATCAACCACAATTATCTGCCATTTATCTTCTTTGTTTTTGTTTTTAAAAATTGAGTCTAAACAATTAATCAGTAAATCTTTGACGTTGTAGTTTAGGATAATAATAGAAAGATCTGGATTCTCAGCCATGAAGATAATTGTAACCTGTCGTTACCAATTTTGCATCTGTTTTACCCAAATTTCTTCTTCACACTTTTGTAACCACTTCGGCTTCGCTCAGTGTAGACTCCAGTATGGCAAAACTGTGTCATCCTGAACCGAAGATGAAGGATCTCTCGCGAATGCGAGCACTACTGAAACAAGTTCAGAGATTCTTCGCTCCGCTCAGAATGACAATGGGTAAACCACCCTTTGTTTCAAAGCGAGATCTTTGATTTAAAAAAGGAGCGAAGTCGTGAGTCACAAAAGCAATTTGAGGATTTTGTGTGCAGATACCCAGCACAAAATACTCACATAGGGAGACCTGGAATAAAACTTAATGTTTGAGGGTTACTAGTCGAACGCTGCTTTTTGACCATGACGAGCGACTAACTGTGACGAGCCGACTCCTGACAGGACCCCGAACATATGCATTGACAGCCAAAAGTATGAAAAGAAAACTTATCTGACTCTGTGTCTTCTTTTGATTCGTAGTTGAGCCAAAGATTTTTCCAAAGCTGCTAAGGTTTCTGCATATTCTTCATTGGATAAGGTTTGTTCTAAAGCCTGTTCAGCCCGTTTTTTAGCCTCTTCAACAGCTTTTTCATCTATATCATCTGCATATGTTGCCAAATCTGTCATAACAGTTAGGTTATTGTTCACAATTTGTAAAAATCCGTCTCCGATTGCTAAAGAATCTGTTTTCCCACCTTTTTTAATAATAAGTTCACCAGGGGAAAGCTTTGCCATTAAGCTTGCATGATTGGGTAATATACCAAGTTGTCCTTGTTCAGTTGAAACATTAACTCCTGAAACTTCCTCATCAACCAATAATTTTTCAGGTGTGACTATTTTTAAATGTAGTTGACTCATATTAAACTTATTGTACCAAAAAACAGAGAATCTTTGAATCTATTGCCTAAAAGGCGTATAATACGCATGTTATGAATGAAGTTATCAAAGGTGTTGTTATGCCAGTTAAAGGCAGTATCGTGCTTAATATTCCGAATGAGCATGAAAAACCAGCAGGGATAATTGATATAACTCCAATAATGGAGGCTAAAGAACCTTTTCACACAGTAGTATATTCAGGAAATAATCTGCCACAATATATCCAAGCTACCAGCTCTATTGTTAAAATTGAAGATGGTCAAAATATAGCTTTGGAATCTATTCCTCATGCTACCAAAGATACAGGGGATATTGCTGTTGAGGTTGAAAATATTCCATTACCAGAAACAATCAGGAATGGGAAATACCAAGGCATAATTTCTAATGAAAGAGGAGCTGTTGCCTGGCAAGGAAATAGCAGGCTAATTATTACATCCTTAACATCACCAGTTCACCCTATAACAGGAGAACCTTTAGCTGCTCCAGTACACACAACTGCTTCCTTAGCAAATTCTATAAATACTTTGCCATCTCCTCAAGCAGTTGAACCAATCACTGCTTCAACAAGCCCAGCACAGCAATTTGATTTAGAAAATAATAGCTTCCTACAAGCCCCTGCAAAATTAGACGAAGCTGCATAATCTTTTCTTAAATAGGCTTATAGTAGATAAATTAGCGTTTATTTAGTATAATATAGCTATGATAGACACTGACAGACCTCAAATAACAATTGTTGATAGAAATAACGCTTGGAGATTGAAGTTTGCAGCTGCTCTTAGAAGACAAGGTTTTGAAACAGCCCTTGTTAGTCCTGGCAACGATCCTTTAGAAGAAGAACGGGTAAGAGGAAAAATGCACATTGTTCGTGTATCTGACTTAAACTCTCCACACCTTAGGGCAGTAGAAAGAATAAGTCAATTAGGCGGGCAATCTTTAGTTGTTCCAACAAGAGAACAAGTAAGAGCTGTATCTGCAGCATGTTTAGACTTAAAAGGTGCCTACACTGTACCTGAAGAAATGATAAGTCGCCCTGAAGTAGTAGCCAGAGCAGCTTTGTTGATGATGTGGGGTAGAGGCTAAAATTATTTGACAAAATTTCTCAAAAAAGTTAGATTAACCCATAAATATGAATGAAAGAACAAGTTATATAAAAAAAGCACTACTGACAAGTGCAATAGCTGGAGGAATCATTGGTGGAGTAATTAATGAAAGTTCAGAAAGTGCATTGAAAGTAGGCGCTGAATGGTTTATTGGTTTCAGCTTAATGCACGAAACAACTGCGGAACTGGATAAACTGTCAAAGGCTTTAATTGGTAGAAGGAAGATTAATAGCATATATCGAGCTGCCTGGGCTATTGTAGATTCAACAGTAGGTAGTGCGATTTGTGGACATGTTATAGGCGGTGCTATTGGTTCACCCGAAATACAAATGGCTACAATAGGATTAAGTGCTATTGTGGGATTTGCACACGCTGGTCTAGGCGTTATGAGAGAATATAGTTTTGCAAGAAGAAATCCGAGAATAACTTCAATTTAAAATTTCCAAAATTTAATTTCTTGGCTGTAAAACCTCCTGTGAACCTGTAATGTTTGATTTTTAGTGGTTAGTTATTTTATAATACCGTTTATGAATTTTTCTAGAGAATTTGAGGCAGAAATAGACAGAATTTGGCCACCTGATTCAACTTATGTTGTAGCAAAAGTCCAAGCTGAAGAAGATTTAGCTTTTACTTTACGAGATTTGAGAGACCCTGCAAAAACTGGAGAGGTTCTAACTGCTTTATATGAAAACCAACATGGTAGACCTTTAAGCGGAGTTGTTGCTAGAAGTCTAGCCATAGCAATTGATAACTCTGTTAATTGCTTTGCAAGCAGCACCTGGAGAAATAACGAAACTGGATCTACTTTAGCAGTTATGCAAACTACCCACAGAGCACTTCATAGATTACCAGGCATGGCTAAAATCTATAGAGAACCATTTGCTGCTGCCACAGAATCTCTTGAACAAGCTTTAGTCGCCCAGGGATTCATAGACGCCCCACGCATGACCGGTCTTTAAACTCTTGATTTCTTTACCAAGATTATTTTATTACCCTATAGTTTGATTTGGGGTAAGTTTTAAGCTAAAATTATCAGGATGTCTTTACCAAACCCTGAAGTTTTATCCTTATACGACCCAAGAACTAATACTACCCAAGTCGGGGAAATATTAGGTAGAAAATCCATCCTAAGACCCATTGATGAATTTGGAGAAGATGTTGAAAACATTTTGGCTTTAGTTTCCGGAGAAAGGGTTAGTCTTTTTTGTAAAAGGCCAGAAGGAGTAGTAACCCCACCCTCAACTCCAACTTTAGGAGATGGGACAGGTAAAAATGCAGGGGAATTATATGAAATTTGGAGAAGGCTGAATATAGCAGGATTACCAGTTGCTCCCCAAGCCTGGATTGCTAATAGGGAATCTGTTGCTTGTCCTGACTTAACGGTTGGCGGTGAGCATTTTTATGATAGAAGAGATTCAAAGTTAATAGGCAAAAGAGGAAGACCTTTACTCCCTACTGATCCAGTTTTTCTATCTATCAGCAGAGAAAACATCGAGGATGCTTTATGGGAAGTCATTGAAATAGCAAGTAGACAGGATATAGTTATACCATTTGATGATCCTATGGCTTTACTGGTAAAACCAAACGGAAATTTTAAAGTTTATTTATTGGACTTTACTACTACAATGTTTGACCATTCTTTACCCAGAAGAGCAAATATAAGTTATGCTTCCAGATTTATGCGTTATATGGATAATACAAGGAAACTTCTAGAAAAACATCTTTCAAAAAAAACCATTGATTTCTTCTTCAAATTTATTTGATACATAAAATATATATTGTCTCCAAAATTTTTTAGATATATTATAATTTTCCTATGGCAACAGATAATTCCAAAGCAATTAAAGAACTCTTAGAGGTCATTAAAAACAAGGTTGGAAGAATAGATGCCAGGCAGGGAATGCTTGAGATTCATGTGGGGTCAGTGAGAGATCAAATATCAGTAGTGAATGAGAAATTGGATAATCTTGATGAAAGAACTCACAATATTCAATCTTCTATAAAAGTAATAGATACCAAAGTCAAAGTAATCGAAACTAAGGTTAAAGAGATTGATAAAAGTGTAAAAATACTCGATAAAAAAGCGGATCAAGTTTTTAAACATTCTTCAGAGACGGATGATGACTTGCAGGAAACTAAGAAGAGGGTAGCTAGGATTGAAAAAGTTCAAGCAATTGCCTCATAAATCCTCTTGATTTCTTCTTCAAATTAGCGCAAACTCCAAATTTGACTTCTATAGGATAGAGTGGTTTAATTCTTAACTATGAGAGAACAATTGCAGGTTGCATATGTTGATGATGATCCTGTTTTAAGAGATACAATGTCAGCAATGTTTAGAAGACTAGTTGATTCCATTGAGGTATTCGCAAGACCCCAAGAGGTTATCGATAGATTTAGAGTGGATAATAGACCAAACATACTCTTCACAGATGGTCAAATGCCTGAAATGACTGGATTAGAACTCGCAAGAGCTATAAGGGAACAGCATCCTGCTACAACTATAGTATTAGTTAGTACAGGTATATACGGAGTTAATTTAGATGATCCAGATGAATTAGGAAGACATGGTATTGATTTATTTATACGAAAACGCGACTTTGTACCCTCTGATGCATTAGAAAGGGTAAGAGGATTAAGAGCACAGCAAGGAGTCTAGATTTCTACTTAACTTCGTCTATTGTACCCTTCATATAAAAGGCTTGTTCGGATTTGCTGTCATGTTTACCCTCAAGGATCTCTTTGAAAGCTCTGATTGTTTCTTTTAAAGAGATATATTTACCAGAAATTCCAGAAAATGCTTCTGCTACAAAGAAAGGTTGAGTTAACATTCTTTGGATTTTTCTTGCTCTTGAAACAATCAATTTATCCTCATCAGACAATTCTTCAATACCCATGATGGCAATAATGTCTTGTAAATCTTTATATCTTTGTAAGACCTTTTGCACAGCTATGGCAGTATCATAATGATCTTGTCCTACAACCCCTGGAGTTAAAGCTCTTGAGGAAGAAGCTAGCGGATCAACAGCAGGGAATAGACCTTGTTCTGCCAAAGATCTTTCCAAAGCAATTGTGGAATCAAGATGAGCAAATGTAGCAGCAGGAGCAGGATCTGTATAATCATCAGCAGGTACATAAACAGCTTGAACTGAGGTTATTGAACCTTTTTTGGTGGAAGTAATTCTTTCCTGCAAAGCTCCCATTTCTGTAGCTAAAGTTGGTTGATAACCTACAGCTGAAGGAATTCTTCCTAAAAGTGCAGAAACTTCTGAACCTGCTTGGGAGAATCTAAAGATATTATCAATAAAGAGCAATACATCTTTACCCATTTCATCTCTAAAATATTCAGCCATTGTTAGGGCAGAAAGTCCTACTCTTTGTCTGGCTCCTGGCGGTTCATTCATTTGTCCAAAAACCATAGCTGTCTTATCTATAACCCCAGAATCTTTCATTTCATGATATAAATCATTTCCTTCTCTAGTTCTTTCACCAACCCCTGCGAAAACAGAATAACCTCCATGTTCTGCAGCAATATTTCTAATCAGTTCTTGAATTAAAACAGTTTTTCCAACTCCAGCCCCTCCAAACAAACCTACTTTTCCTCCTTTAACAAAAGGTGCAAGTAAATCTATAACTTTAATACCAGTTTCAAAAACTTCTGATTCAGTTGATTGCTCAGAAAAAGGAGGAGCGTTTCTGTGTATTGGTAAAGTTTTCTTGGCTTTGACAGCACCTTTGTTATCAATAGTATCACCCAAAACATTAAATAATCTTCCTAAAACCTCCTCACCAACAGGTACAGAAATTGGGGCATTGGTATCTGAAACCAAAGTTCCACGCTTTAACCCATCTGTTGAAGACATAGCAACTGCTCTTACCAAACCCTCTCCTAAATGTTGTTGAACTTCTAAAACTAACTTTTCTTTACCAATTGCAGTTTCTAAGGCATTATAAATTGCTGGCAAATTTTTCTCATCAAATTGTGCATCTACAACTGGACCAATAATTTGTACTATTTTACCTTTACTCATATTTTTATTGCATAGCAACTTGGGCTGTAGTTATCTCCAATAACTCAGTTGTGATAGCTGCTTGACGTGTCTGATTATATGTTAATTTAAGATCTTCTACTAGTTCTTTGGCATTATCTGTGGCGTTTTTCATAGCAATCATTTG
>ORMF011976385.1_pt1 | contig 60044 bp, 55 predicted proteins | sample 1779871 | NCBI WGS metagenome assembly ORMF01 (sample SAMEA104232316, study PRJEB22302) | groundwater metagenome | biome: forest; feature: aquifer; material: groundwater | place: USA | collected 2011-08-07 | depth 5.4 m | reverse complement strand
CTCTTCGCGGGCGTATTCAACGCGCTGGGCAACGCGATCCTGAACACGATCTTGCTCGTCGTGGCGATGGACCTGGCCGATCCCGAGCGGCCTGGCGCGGGCATGGCGACCTACTCCATCTCGTATCAGCTCGGGGCGGCGATGGGCGCACCGCTCTTCGGGCTCATCATCGATCGCCTCGGCTTCGGCGCGATGTTCCTCGGTTCAGTCCTCGCGCTCGGCGTCGGCCTGGTCTGGACGATGTGTCGCTGGTCCGTGCTCATGCATCCAAAGGCGGCTGCGGCTGCCGGAGGGACCCGGATATAATGGAGCCCGACCCGCACGGGTCGTTCCCCGGGCGACGTAGCCAAGTGGTAAGGCATGGGTCTGCAAAACCCTGATCACCGGTTCGAATCCGGTCGTCGCCTCCAGTATTCGCGAATTCTCGCGCCACGGCGCTTCCTTCACGCCGCCGCGCTTTAGCCCAAGCCCCTCTCCGTTGGTCACGGGTACCCGAAGTCTTAGCACCATTCCGATCTGTAACCGTTCGCGAACTCCAAACCGTCAATTCCTAAGACTCTGCAAAAGTCGGCCAATAGCCAGCGTTGGATTGCTACACTGTGGCCAGCCGCGTGTTTCTAGCCTGGAAGCGGAGCCATAATGCAGGTTCTTGTTGTAGATGATGAGCCGGAGATCCGGCATATTCTGGCGAGCTATCTTGGGGTCGAGGGCTACCAGGTCACGACTGCCGCGGACGGGGCGGAGGCACTTGCTTGCATCGAGCGGGACTCTCCGAGCCTCGTCGTTCTCGATATGCGCATGCCGGTGATGGATGGTTGGGATTTCGCTCGCGAGGTTCACAACCGTGGCCTCGACGTTCCGATCATGGTCATGACAGCGGCAGGTGATGCCCAGCGCTGCGCAGAAGAGATAAGGGCCAGTTCGTACGTCTCGAAGCCGGTGAACCTCCGCCAGTTGATCGAGAAGGTCGACCGTCTTTGTGCCTAAGCCCAAACTCCCCTAACTGAGCGCCGTCGCGAACCGTCTGCCTGCGGACCCGAAGCGGCATCGTCGGTCGATCGCCGACGACCGGCGGCGCCGGCCCCGCTCACTCGGACCTGGGTCCGAGTTGGTGCGCTCCTCGCTTCGCAGGCCCGCCGCGTGGTATGAGTAGCCCGGCATCCAGCGAGCGCGTGCAGAGGCGAGCTTCCGGTGACGCTCATCACCTGTCCCGAATGCAGGCGGCAGATTTCGGATCAGGCGCCGGCCTGCATCCACTGCGGCTATCCCATCGAACCCGCGTTTGACGAAGCTGCCGAGCTACCGGCGCGCTCGGCGCCTGCCGCGGTGGTGCACCAGCCCCGAGCGCTGACCGCTGGCCTGAATCGGTCAACGCTCTCGGCCAGCGAAGTGGCCGACGAGCATTCGCTCGCAATGCTCTGGATGCTGGCGATCGTCGCGCCGCCCGTCGCCATCTACCTTGCTGGGAAGCGAGGCACGGTCGTTGTCATCAATCTGGTGCTGACGCTCTTCTACTGGTTTCCCGGCGTCATCCACGCGATGATGACGGTCCAAAGCTATGGTGCGGCCCGCGGCCACACAGGACCGCCGCCGCCCCTCCCGGCGCCGCCCTGGCTCCGGACGTACTTCGGGTTTCGGTCGGGCGTGTGGTGGAAGCAGGCGGTCGCGATCCTTGGCTACCTGGGACTCGCCATCGTCTTCCTGTACGGGTCTGCCTCGGTGAAGCTGGTGACGCTCGCCCTGATGCTCGGACTGTTCCTGGTTCCTCGCGCCATCCAGTGGCGGCGGGACGTTGCGACAACGTCGGCCTTGCGAGACGGGCTCAACGCGACCCTGGTCCGGCTGGATGATGAGCTGCCGTTCCTGCCTGCCGGCCCGAACACCAATCAGACGACGCAGACCTATGACTCTGGCGTCGAGCAGTACCAGCGCGGCGTCGAGCTGCTGACCGAGGTCACGCGCATCTGGTGGCCCCTCGGCAGCCTGCCAGGGTCGCATTGGCGGCGATTGGCTGAAACGCACGCGGCGCTGGAGACCGCCACCGGGCAGCTCGCCGCGGCCGTCGCGGCGCTCGATCGCATGGTTGCCGAGCAGCCGGGCGAGCAGTCGGCCGCGCGGAATGGCTTCGTGAGTGAGGGAGTCCCGAACGAAGCTCCGGCACCACCCCTGTAGCTGGATCGCGAGAATGCCACCAAGCTTCCTGCCTGTGCTTCAACCCATCGCGCCTATTTCCAAGCGTCTGAACATGATGTAGAGTCGCCTCAAGAGCGGGGAAGACCGCGCACCGGGCCCGGTGACCCATCTGCGTCATCTTGCGGGAAATGAGGAGTTCTGATGGCGGCACGGATCAAGCATCTAGCGATCAGCAGCGCGAATCACGAGCGGGTCCGGGAATTCTATGAGGCCGTCTTTTCCATGGAGTACGACCGCTCGATGATCGTGACCGATGGCTACGTCGGTTTGAACGTGAACCCGCGGGGCCGCGGCCGGCAGGCGGGCATCGATCACTTCGGGATCGAAGTCGACGACGTCGATGCCGTGATGGCCCGCTCGCGCGAGCTGTATCCGAAGGTCAACTTTCTGAAGCGGCCGAGCAACCGTCCCTTCGCGGGCATCGGCACGCACGATCCGGCGGGCAATGTGTTCGATCTCTCCCAGGCCGGGATGGAGAATCGGCGCGGCATCTATGCGGAGTCGCTCGACGAGCAGCGGCCGCGCCACATCAGCCACTTCCAGCTCCGCACCGTCGAGCCGGCGCTTCTGGCGACCTTCTACCATGACGTGTACGGGCTCGAGCGCACCGGTGGAGATCAAGGGACGTTCGCCTTGTCAGATGGGCGGGTCAGCCTGGTCATTGCGCCGTGGAACATCCTGGACTATCGGGACACGGGCATCGAGCGCCCCGCCATCGACCACCTCGGCTTCGCCGTCGAGGACCTCAATTCGTTCAAGCGCGAGCTGGACCAGCTCATGGAGAGCCGGCCGGCGCTCTTCCCACAGTTCAGCAAGGCAGACACCGAGGGCGCGCGTCGCTTCGAGCTCCTTTCCGAGTGTGCCCATGGCGAGCTGCAGCTCAACGACCCTGATGGCATCCTGCTGGACGTGGCCCAGGCCTAGCGGAGCACCAACGGTGCCGCGACGGTTGCGCATCGCCGGCTGCGTGATCTCGGTCCTGGCCGCCGTCGCCTGCGCCGCTCCAGCGCGGCAGGCGCCTGACACGACGACGGGCAACGCGCCGGCTGCGGAGCGGGCCGCGCCAAAGCGGCTGACGGCCGCCATCCGCGGCTATCCGAAGAGTGTCAGCGTCGCCATCGATGCAACCGGGGCGGGCTCGACCGCCGGCGTTCGCAACGTCGAGCAGATGCTCAACGACGGGTTCGCGGTCCTGGACAACGAGGGCCAGCTTCAGCCGCGCCTGGCGGAGGCGGTGCCCTCCATCGAGAACGGGCTGTGGAAGCTCTTCCCTGACGGCCAGATGGAGACGACGTGGCGAATCAGAGGCGGCGCCGTCTGGCAGGACGGCGTGCCCTTCACCGCGGAGGACGTGCTTTTCACCGCGACCGTGGCGCGGGACCGGCAGCTCGCCATCCTCCAGGAGCCGGCGTTCGAGGCGATCGCGGCTATCGAGGCCACGGATCCTCGGACTGTGGTCGTTCGGTGGAACAAGCCGTACATCTGGGCCGACAGCCTCCTCTCGTCCGCGGGCTCGGGCTCGATCCTCCCCATGCCGCGCCATCTCTTGCTGGATTCGTACACCGACGACCGAGCCAACTTCACCCAGCATCGCTACTGGGGGCCGGACTTCGTCGGGGACTTCAGCGTCATGGTGGCGAACATCCTTGCCGGCGCGGTGGAGGTGACGCTCGGCCGCGGGCTCTCCCTCGAGCAGGGGATGGAGGCGAGCGCCCGCTGGCGCGAGGGCCGCATGGAATACGCCCTCACCAACATCACCGCCCTGTTCCCGCAGTTCGTGAACGCGACCCCGTCGGTCGTGTCGGACGTGTCCTTCCGGCGGGTGGTTGTCCACGCGTTGGATCGGCAGCAGCTCTCCGATGTGCTCCAGGCGGGCGTGAGCCCTGTGTCCCACAACCCGCTGGTTCCCAACAGCCCGGAGGCGCTCGCCACCGAAGGGAACGCCGTACGCTACGACTACGATCCGCAGCGGGCGGCGCAGCTCATCGGCGGTCTCGGGTACACCCGCGGTACCGACGGGCTCTTCCGGGATGCTGCGGGGCAGTTGCTCGCGGTCAAGATCCAGACGACCAACGACGATCTTCGCGAGAAGATGCTGCCCGTCATCGGGGACTTCTGGCGCCAGGCTGGGGTCACGATGGAGCCGGTCATGATCGCGCGGCGGCTCTCGAGCGATCGCCAGATCCGCGCGGAGTTCGCCTCGTTCGACCTCACGCGCCAGCCCAACGACCTGACGCGTTATCACAGCAGCCAGGTGCCGCTGCTCGAGAACAGCTATCGTGGGAGCAACCGCACGCGCTACCGCAGCGCCGATCTCGATGCGCTCATCGACCGCTACACGGTGACGGTCCCGAAAGATGAGCGCAACCGGGTGCTGGGGCAGATGGTCCACCACGTCACGGACCAGCTCGTCATCATCGGCATCTTCTTCATCGCCGAGCCGGCGCTGATCAGCAACCGCATAACAAACGTGACGAGCATCAAGGGCGATGAGGCGCTCAATACCTGGAACGTCCACGCCTGGGACCTTCGCTCGTAGCTTCTGATCCCGTAGCCTCTGAAATTCGAGGAGTTAAGAAATCGATGTTCAACCCCCTCGCAGTCCTGCTTGGCGTCATGAGCCTGATTGTCGCGATAGGTCGACCGTCCCCTGTGCATGCCCAGGAGCCCGCTTCGACCGATGGTGACAAGCCAGGTTGGACCTGGGCGGTGCTCCAGCCCGGGGATCTCGAGCCAGACTTCTTCCTCGTTCGCGAAGAGCTGCTGGAAGCGCCGGGAGGTGCCTCGTATGTGGTTGTCTATGAGCGCCCGGCTGGGTCGCCTCTGGATGAGCCGTTCGAGGCCGGCAGCACGATCATCGTCGTCAACGGCCAGCTTGGCCCTGGCGACTTCGAACTCATTAGCGCCACGATGATGCAGAATCGCACCGGCCTGACTCGCGTGGTGGGCGCGCCCGTCGGCGACGAGACACACTGGTACGCCGGGCCGTGGAGCGCACCCGATGCCGACGACGAGGGGCAGGTTGTCGTCTCTCGGCAGGCGAATGTGGTCATCGCGGTGGGGCTGATGGGGTTGCCTGGGGCCGTGCGATCGGACGAAGTCGAGCGGTTAGCTCGTCTCCTCTGGGAGCGCTATGCCGGCGCCGGGCTGTCGACGATTGGAGAGTGAGCGAAGGCAGTATGCGGAACGTCGTCGCCGGGTTGTTCTGCACCTGATCATTGGCGGCGTGGAACGTGTGGGACTGGCGCTGGAGCTGAAACCGCGCGCGCCCTACATCTTCTGAATGTGGGGTAGGACCTCGCGTCCGAAAAGCTCGACGCAGGTGCGGGTCTGCGCCGGCTCCATCGAGCCGAACGGGATGTACGGGATGAAGAGCCCCGCGCCGCCGAGCTCTTGCTGTTGCTCCTGGATCTTGCGGATGACGGTATCCGGGCTGCCCGAGATCAGGTAGCCGTCGCGCTCGAGCAGGTCGTAATCGCGGACTTCGCCAGCCACTGGCCGGTGAACGTGCGGCTGGGACTTGTAGGCGAAGCTCCGCTCTGAATTGCGGACAGCGTTCAGCGCCCGGAGCGCTTGTCCCTCCGCCTTGACGTCGGGCGCTTTGAAGGCGGCAAGCGCGTGCTCCTCGCACTCCCCCCGCGCCTTCGCATCGGAGGTGCTGACGTAGACGTGCCGGCTGAAGCCCATCTGCGCCGGGGCCGGGGTCCAGCCGCAATGCTCCTGCGCGTAGCGCCGGAAGTACCCGAGGGTCTCGGCGATTTGGGACGTCGGCGACTGGCTTGTGATGAGGGTGACGTGGTGCTCCGCTGCCCACTCGATACTCTCGGCTGAGTTGGCGCCCATGACGATTCGCGGGTGGGGCTGCTGCAGGGGGCGAGGGAGGATCGAGACGACGTCATAGTTGTAGTGCTCGCTGTGCCACGCAAACGGCTCGTCGTCCGTCCACGCGCGAACGATCAGGTCCCAGGACTCCTGGAACATGCCGCGCGCCTGCGCGATCGTGATGCCGTAGGCGCCGTACTCCCGCGCGCCGCCGCGCAGAAATCCGCTGATCAGGCGCCCGCCCGAGAGCACGTCGATCATCGCGAGCTCCTCGGCGAGGCGAACCGGATGGGCGTGCAATGGCAGGCAATTTCCCATGAGGACGATCTTCGCGTGGGACGTCTGGGTCGCCAGGGCGGCGGCGGTCAGGTTCGGCGATGGGACAATCGCCGTCGTGCCGTAGTGATGCTCCGCACAACAGATCCCGTCGAATCCGAGATCGTCCGCTAAGCGGTTGATCGCGAGCCCTTCCGTGAACAGATGGCTTGCCCGCGAAACGTCGAACATCGCGGCCGGAAACGGGCTCGGGATGGTGCCCACGTTGTACGGCCAGCCCAGAATGTTAAAAAGCCAGACTTCCATCAGCGACACCTCTCCGGGAATGGCCCAGTGTAGGCCCCTATCCCGTTCAGGGCAAATCCTTGGGTATTGGCGGCCGGCCCGCTGGACCCGGGACCTACTCGCTGGCTAGACTGCGAGGACATTCGCGAGGCGACGCGGCCGGTCTTACCGGTCGCAACCGGGCCGAGCTAGCCCGCGATGGAGCGGAGGAGCCGTGAACGACCACCCCGAAGCATCAGAGCTGGTCGTCGGAGGGATCCACCTGGCGAAGGCGCCCGACGTCAGTGGGGCCGTCTTCGACCAGAAGGCGCTCGTGCAGCAGATCGTGCCCTGGCTGCTCCCCGGTGAGCGCCTGTTCGCGATCTTCGAATGCGGCGGTCCCAGCGCTGGGTTCATCGGGATCACCAATCGGCGGCTGATTTTTCATGACAAGACGCTGGCTCGGCGGCGTCGCGGGCTCACCAGCATACCGTACAGCCGCATCCTATCGGTGAGCACCGTCGACGAGGGACGGGGGCCATTCAGCCCGACGACGGAGCTTGTCGTGAAGACCAGTGCTGACGAGATCGACTTCGCCTTCCGCGGCGGCGACCGCGCTCACCGCGCCTATCAGCTCATCATGACGGCGCTGCTCGAGGCCTGAGCGCGCTCAGATCGCGCCCTGCACCCGGTAATAGCGCTCGGCCCCGGGATGGAAAGGGATGCCCGCGGGCGCGGCGTCATCGTCGGCGCGGAGGTCCTTCAGCGAGACCGTGCCGGGAACGTCCCATACGATGCCGTCCTTGGACTCGTCCAGGGAGCGGATCATCTGGTACGCGACATCGTTGGTCATGTCGGCGCGAACGAAGATCGGCCAGCCGCTGAAGCTGGCTCCGTCAATCTCCTCGGTGAGCTTGGGGAACAGGTCCCGCGAGATGGGCCCGAGTGGCCAGCCGATGGCGTTGAGATGGGCGGTCGCCTGCTCACCGAGAGGCAGGAATCGCATTCCCTGGTCGAGCGCGATCTTTCCCCAACTCTTGATTCCCTCGTCAAAGACGGCGTCGAGACTTCCGTTTGCCATGCCATCCAGCCGACTCTTCTGGCTCGGCGACTCGACGAAGTGGAGCCGGCCGCCCCAGGACTCGATGTCCTGGAGTGAGATGCCTTCGGCCTTCAGGACCTCATCGGCGACGAAGCGCGTCGCATGCGCGGGGTTCCGCCGAATCGAGACCTGGAGGGGATAGCGCACCTTGCGGATGTCCGCGATCGAGTTGAGTCCGGACTTTGGGCTCACCGCGAACGCCATGCGATCCCAGGACGGCATGACCGCGAGGGCACGGATCGGGAGTGCCTCATCGAATGGCCCGGTACCACGGTACGCCATGATCATGAAGGCCGATGGGTTCACCGCCGCCACGTCCAGCTCACCGCGAGCGACCGCGAATGCCAGGTCTGGGGTGCCGGTTGCCATGGAGATCGCGGGGTGGAAGCTCGCGTCATGGGCGACGCCGACCGAGAGCCGCAGGTCGCGGTATGGGCGCTCCGCCCCGGACCGGTCTGCCCCGAGTCCCTGCGCAATGCGATAGAGCGCGTCCGCGCGCGCGGCGCTCGCCCCGGCCATTCTCGGCTCCATTGCTCAACCTCCTCGCGTTCCCTCTAAGCGCAACGGGGAGCTGATTTGAGCCCCCCGCCCGTATGCCCCGCGGTCTCAGGCGTTGCCCTCGAGGCCTGGCTTGGTCATGTCCTCGGCGTTCAGGATGCGCTCGAGATCTGCGTCGGAGAGATCCGTGCGTTCCTTCGCAATCTGGCGGATGGTGCGCCCCGTGGCGAAGGCCTCCTTCGCGATCTTGGCCGCCGCGTCATAGCCGATGACTGGCGCGAGCGCCGTGCAGATCGCGAGCCCCTGCTCCACCATGGCCGGACCGTTCTCCGTGGCCTGGATGCCACGGATGCACTGGTCGGTGAAGTTGCGGATGCCGGAGGCCAGGACGTCGATCGACTCGAGCAGGTTGTGGGCGCTCACCGGCATCATCACGTTGATCTCGAAGTTGCCGGTTGTCCCGCTCAACATCACCGTCGTGTCGTTGCCGATCGCGTGCGCCGCGACCTGGACCAGCGATTCGGGAATGACCGGGTTGATCTTGCCAGGCATGATCGACGAGCCCGGCTGCACCTCCGGGAGCAGCAGCTCGAAGATGCCGGCGCGCGGGCCGGAGGCCATCCACCGGATATCGTTGCAGATCTTGAAGAGGCTCACGCACAGCACGCGGATCATGCCGCTGGCAGCGACAAGCGAATCCAGCGTGTTCTGGGCCTGGAAATGATGCTGCGTTTCCCACACCTGGACGCCGGTCATCTGGGTCAGCTTCTCGGCGACGCGCCGAGCGAAATCGGGGTGGGCGTTGATGCCCGTGCCAACCGCGGTTCCGCCGATCGGCAGATCGCCGAGCTCGTGCTCAGCGTACTGGAGCCGCTCGATCGACTTCGTCATCTGGCTGGCGTAGCCCTCGAACTCCTGGCCAAGGCGGATCGGCGTCGCATCCTGGAGGTGGGTGCGGCCCGTCTTGATGATCGGCCAGAACTCGCGCTTCTTCTCATCCAGAGCGTCCCGGAGCTCGGCGCAGGCGGGGATGAGCTCCTCATGAATCGCCGTCAGGGCGGCGAGCTGGATTGCCGAGGGGATCACGTCGTTGGAGGATTGGCCGATGTTCACGTGGTCGTTGGGGTGGATGAGACCACGCTCACCGCGCTTGCCGCCGAGCGTCTCGATGGCCCGGTTCGCTATGACCTCATTGGCGTTATTGTTGGTGGGGGGGCCGGAGCCGGTCTGGAAGATGTCGATGACGAAGTCCTCATCCCACTTCCCGTCGATCACCTCTCGAGCCCCCGCGATGATAGCGTCAGCTTTCGGGGCATCGAGTAGGCCGAGATCGCGGTTGACCTCCGCGGCGACGAGCTTGATCTGGCCCAGAGCCTTGATGAACTGGCGGTTGAAGCGAAGCTTGCTGACCGGGAAATTGAGCACTGCCCGCTGGGTCGATGCGCCGTAGAGCGCGGTCGCGGGAACGTTCATCTCCCCCATCGAATCCCGCTCGACGCGGGTCTGCTGCTCGGTTTGCACAGAGATCCTCCTTCGTTAAGCTGGTGGGGTTATTGGCCGCGCCCTCACCGTAACCCTCTCCCAGAGGGAGAGGGGACTTCGCATCATGAACGACGCATTTTCTCATCCCGTTCGGGGTCCCCGGACGGCCCGCCCCCGGGCGCACGAGGACCGGGTGGATCGACACTGGGTGGAGGCCGAAAGGGCTTTTCGCGGGCGTCGCGAGCCTGTGTCGCGGCCCATCGCGAAGCTGCGCGCTCTGGGCGCGCGGCGAAAGGGCGATTCTGGATGCAGAGTATAGTATGCGCCACGCGCGGGAGGCGACTCAGGATGGCCTTCAATATCTTTCGAAGAGGCTCCGAGCCGGACCCCGATACGGCCGCCCGGGTTCCCCCAGGGCAGTACATCACGCAAAAATGGCCGGTGCTGCACTACGGTTCGGTCCCGAAGGTTTCGCGAGAGACGTGGAGCCTTCGCGTCTTTGGCCTGATCGGTCGCGACCAATTCGCCCTGAGCTGGGCGGACCTCCTGGCGTTCCCGCAGGCCACCATTACCGAGGACATCCATTGCGTCACTACATGGACGCGACTCGGCGCACAATTCCAGGGGGTCTCCTTCGGCGAGATCCTGGCGCTTGCCCAGCCGCACCCTGAGGCGACGCACGTCATGATCCACGGCGAGCATAACTACACGACCAACCTCGCGCTCACGGACCTCGTGCAGCCCAACGTGCTGATTGCCCACCAGGCGGATGGGAAGGAGTTGGAGCCGGACCACGGGGGGCCGGTGCGGCTCGTCGTTCCGCACCTCTACTTCTGGAAGAGCGCCAAGTGGCTCAACGGCATCGAGTTCATGGACCACGATCGGCCCGGGTTCTGGGAAAGCTACGGCTACCACATGCGTGGTGATCCCTGGGCCGAGGAGCGCTATTCCGACTGACCCTGCGGCGTCCGGGGTCGGAGCCCGCCGCCCCGTTGCGCTCCCAAGAGCACACCAGGAGGGGAACGGGTGAAGAACGGCAAGATCGAGCGCATCGGCGTCCTCACCGGCGGCGGAGACGCCCCCGGCCTCAACGCGGTCGTCCGTGCTGTCGTAAAAAGCGCGCACAACCTCTATGGCTGGGAGGTTTACGGCGTTGAGGACGGCTTCGATGGCCTGATCCACCCCGAACGGTCCCATCCCCTCACGCCGGCCGACGTCCGGGGCATCCTTCCGCGGGGTGGCACGATCCTCGGGACGACCAACCGCGGCAACCCGTTCTCCTATCGCGATGACCCGAACGCTCCACCCGATGACCTGTCCAAGCTGGTACTCACGAACATCGAGAAGCTCGGCATCGATGCGCTGGCGGTCATCGGCGGCGACGGCACGCTCGCGATCGCCCATGAGTTTGCGCGGCTGGGCGTGCGCCTCGTCGGGATCCCGAAAACGATCGACAACGACCTCGTCGGTACGGACGTGACGTTCGGCTTCGATACAGCCGTCGTGACCGCGACCGAGGCGCTCGATAAGCTGCATACGACCGGCGAGAGCCACCACCGGGTCATGATCCTCGAGGTAATGGGGCGAACGGCTGGGTGGATCGCGATCGAGGCGGGGATCGCGGGAGGCGCGGACATCATCCTGATCCCGGAGATCCCGTATCGCTTCGAGAAGGCGGTCCAAGCGATTGCCGCTCGTGACGCCGCAGGCAGCAAGTTCAGCATCGTCGTCGTCGCCGAGGGCGCCGCGCCGGTGGGTGGCATGCAGATGCACGTGGCGGGCACGACGGGGACGGGAACGCGCTTCGCCGGCGCGGGGAACTGGCTCGGCGACGAGCTCAGCAGGCACACGGATCATGAAGTGCGCGTCACGGTGCTCGGTCACGTGCAGCGGGGCGGCAGTCCGAGTCCTTTCGACCGCGTGCTGGCCACCCGGTTCGGGGCTGAGGCGGTCCGGCTCCTCGAAGCGGGCGGTTTTGGGCGCATGGTCGCTTACCGGGGCTCCGAAGTCGAAAGCGTTCCGCTCGATGAGGTCGTCGGCATCGTCAAGCTCGTGCCGATCGACGGCGAGCACGCCGAAACCGCGCGCGCGCTCGGGATCAGCCTCTGTGAGTAGGGGGTGCCTTAGCGGCGGCGGCGAATGAAGGACGGCACGTCCATGTCGTCGCCGCGATCGAACCGCCCCGGCGGGGTGTCAAAACGGGTGCCGGGTGGGGAGCCAGCGGGCGGAATCGGCGGCGGGGTGAATGACGGGCGCGGCCGCACGGTTCGCGAGCCCGGCTGGAGGCCCGTCGCAATCAACGTGACGCGCACTTCAGGTTTCGCATTTGGGATGATGACGGTCCCGAAAATAATGTTCGCATCCTCGTCCACGAGGTCGCGGATCGCCTGCGCTGCCTCGTTGACCTCCATCAGCGTCAGATCTGGCCCAGCGGTGATGTTCATGAGGATGCCCTTGGCGCCCTCGATCGACGCATCCAGCAACGGGCTGCTAATGGCGGCCTGCGCCGCCTGGATCGCTCGGCCCTCGCCACTCGCCTCACCGATCGCCATCATCGCGGTCCCAGCGCCCGACATGACGGACTTCACGTCCGCAAAGTCGAGGTTGATGATGCCGGTCATCGTCACGAGGTCGGAGATGCCCTGGATGCCCTGGCGCAGTACGTCGTCCGCGAGCCGGAACGCCTCCATGACCGGTAGGTTGCGATCGCCAAGCGCCAGGAGGCGATCGTTCGGAATCACGATCAACGCGTCGACCCGGTCGCGCAACATTTCGACGCCCTTCTCGGCAACCCGAGTGCGGCGCGCGCCTTCGAACGCAAATGGGATCGTGACCACGGCGACGGTCAGCGCTCGTTCGTCGCGCGCGATGTCGGCCACGACTGGGGCAGCGCCGGTTCCCGTTCCGCCACCCATGCCGGCGGTGATGAAGACCATGTCCGCGCCGCGGATCATGCTGCGGAGGTCCTCATCGCTGGCCTCGGCTGCCTTTTCGCCAACGGCCGGGTCGCCGCCTGCGCCGAGGCCGCGCGTCAGCTTCTGGCCCATGACGAGCTTCTGGCGGGCTCCGGAGACTGCGAGCGCCTGGGCATCCGTGTTCAGGGCAATAAAGTCGACACCCTGAACGCCGGCCTCGATCATGCGATTGACGGCGTTGTTGCCGCCGCCGCCAACGCCGATGATCTTGACTTCCGTGAAGCCTTTGGCGCTGTCGGGCGTGTCGTCGTTCAAGAAACTTCCCACAACGGGCTCGGAGCGGGCCGCGGCAAAGAGACGGTCTGGATCGAACCCAGTTGGCTTAGACACGGTTAATCACCTCTCTTGCCAGTTGCAAATACAGGTTTGCGGCCTTATCCGCGCCGCTGAAAAGGAAGACCGACGTGCCCGCGGAACCGGCTTCCAGGATCTTGCTATTGGTGCCGATCTCGGTTGTGAACACCTGATCGCCCCAATGCTCGCGAAGGAAAGATGATACCGCGCGCTCCTCGCGAAGTCGACGGTCAAACTTGCTCAGCAGGATTCCCAGCACCTTGAGGCTCTGATTGAGGTAGAGGATTTCCTGGATGCTGTCCTGGAGCATTTGCAAGCCCTGGATCGAGAAGAAGCGGGCTTCCGTTGGAATCACCACCCAGTTTGCGGCGACGAGCGCGTTGATCGTGAGCAGCCCTAATGATGGGGGCGTATCGATGAGCACAAAGTCGAAATCGTTGGCGACGGGCAGAATCTGGTCCCGAAGCCGCAGCTCGCGGCCGAGCTTCGTCATGAGCGCCGCTTCCACAGTCGCGAGCGAGATCGTCGCGGGGACGAGCGAGATCGCCGTCTTATCCGAGCCCTCGACCCGAATGATTGGAAGCGCGACGCTGCGATCGAGCAGCGACTGTGCGACGGTGCTCTCAACCTGGGGTCCGACGCCGTAGGCCGAGCTGAGGTTCCCTTGGGGATCCAGATCGATAAGCAAGACCCGCTGGCCGAGTCGCGCCAGAGAAGCCCCGAGGTTGGCGGTGGTGGTCGTCTTGCCGACCCCGCCCTTCTGATTTGCGACTGCAACGACCGTCGTCATGCGGGTACCCAACCTTCGATAGGACGCAACCTCCGCTGTAGGGAACGGGCAGGCGTCTGGCGATGGTAGCACAGCCCCATCCGGGTGGGCAACGCGCGTGACGGTGCCATGCTAGCCTCGTGCCCGGGCCGGCTGGGGAATGCCGCGCCCCGAGTCTGCCGCGACGAGCACCGCGTGGATGTGACCGGCAAGCTTGATAAGCTCCCGAGCGAAGTGCACCGGGTCGTCGATCCCCTCTGGCACGACGTGCGCGAAGAGGCGAAACTCCGTGTAGTGGACGTCGCTCTGGGGGCGAAGCAGCGCGGCGAGCTCGCGCGCGCCTGACACGGGCAGGTAGGTGTCGCTCTGATCGTGCATGAGAAACGTTGTCGCGCGGATCCGATTGGCAACGCGCCGAGGGGAAAACAGCGCCAGTCGGGTCGTGTACTCATTCGGCATTCCCGCGATGATCCGATCGAGCTGGGCTGGATCGTGCGTCGTCAGCAGCACGCGGAGCTGAAGCCCCAGCGGCGTGAGCAGCTCGAGCTCTGGCGAGGTCAGGGGGGTGCCTTCGACGAACTCACGGCTCAGCAGGGCCCGGTCGCGTGCTCCGGGAACGGCGTCGATCGCATGTTTCACGAATACGGTCTTAGTCAGTGGGGCTGGGTGCCAGGCCACAGGTCCCTCCGGCGTCGGCATCGTCCCGGTCAGCACCGCACGCAGCACGTCCAGCCCATCCGCGTACACGCTGAACGCGTTGATGTACGCCACGCGGTCGGCAATCCGCTCATCGCCGGCGGCAATGAGCTCCAAAACCGCGCCGACGCAGAAGCCTGCGAAGCCGATCCGAGTCGGATCCACGCGCGGCTGGGCCTCGAGGTATTGGAACAGCGCAACCAGGTTATCGGTCTCCTCCGGGCGAATCTCACCTGCTAAGAGGGCGGGCGACTCGGCTACCACGGCCACGAATCCCGCGCGGGCGATCCCGTCAGCGAGGTTCACGACCTGCTCGTGACCGCGGGGCAGCGGGTTCACTCCCAGAAACAACACCATTGCGGCCCGCGGCGCGTCGCCGGCGGGCCAGTAGACGTCTGCGACCATACCGCCCGGTGCGCCCGGCACTGTGATCGTCTCCATTGTCGGGGCGGCCGTGATCGATCGCAGGGGGCGTGGAACGCTGCCGGGAAAGAGGTGCGGGATGAGCAGAAGCGCCGTCACACCAAGTTGAATGCTTCGATTCAGACCGACCGTGACTAGCAGCGCGATTGCGAGCAGCATCGCCCAGCGTCGCTTCATGAGGCGAGATCAGGCCGTCGTGGGTACGATTGCGTCAATTGCAGGCTGATCCGCCGTGAGATCAGCGCCGCAGGCCGCTGACGACGCCCTGGACCCAGCGTCCGAATCCGCCGCGCTTTGGCTGTGTCGCCGCATCGATGTTGATTTGGGCGAGCTTCGAGGCGAACGCCTCGATCGCCACGACGGTTGGGTGGGTCGCCGCATCGACGGCGAGTGGAATTCCCTTGTCGATCGTGTCCAGCAGCGCCTCTTCCGCATATGGCAGCGTCAGTCCGATGCGCTCGCTAAGCGTGTTCTCGATGTCCGACGGCTGGAGGTGTGGCTTGGGATAGACCTGGTTCAGCACGAGCACCCGCTTCTCCGCCGGCGTCTGCAGCGCGGACAGGACGTCCAACGTCGACTGCATGACCTTTAGACTCGACACGTCGGGGGCGAAGGTCAGGAGCAGGAGATCGCTCTGGTCGAGCACGCCGAGGTTCATCTCCGAGAACGCCGCGCTTGTGTCGATGATGATCCAGCGGTAGTGCGCCTTCAGCACCGGGAGCGCGGCCGAGACTGACGCTGGGCTCACAAGCTCCGCGGATTGCGGCGAAGGGGGCGCAGCGAGAATATCGACTCCGGAGGCGTGGCGCGTCATCATCGACTGAAGCATGTAGAGCTCGACCGATGATGGATCGCTGGGCAAGTCCGCCAGCGTTACGCGAGGTGTCAGATTCATGTGGACGCTGACGGCGCCCTGCTCCGTGGCGAGGTCCATGAGCAGGACGGGCTGCACGGTAAGGCGGCGCAGGAGCACGGCCAGGTTGACCGCCAACGTCGTGGTACCCACGCCGCCCTTGAGCGAAAACGCCGTGAGAATCTGGCCGATATTTGGATCCATTTCCGCGTCTTCATGGACCGGACGGATGGATGCCGGGACGCGATAGACGAGGGTTGTCTTGCCCGCCTTGATGATGTCCCCATCGGTCAGGGGCCGGAGGTTCGTGACCTCGTCGGTGTAGTTCAGCCAGGTGCCGTTCGCGCTCTCGAGATCCTGGATGGAAAACCCGTCGACCGTGCGCAGGATCTTGGCGTGGGGCCGGGAAACTGCCCGGTCGTTGAGCTGAATGTCATAGTCCGCTTCTGGCGAGGTCCGGCCGATGACGATCGCATCCTTGTTCAGGGGGAACGCAGAGCCCGCATCCGCACCAAAGTTCACGATGAGCCGGTACTGATCGGAGGATGCCCCCCCGCCCTCTGCGATGACTGGGGCGCCCGGCTGTGGCAATTCGCCGATTTCGAATGCATCACCTTGCAGGGTCTGGTCATCGGACGAGACGGCTTCCATGGTCGCGCTGGAGTCGAAGGAGGAGCCCACTGCCCGCATCGGCTGTGTCCCGCCGCTGCCTGCCGTCGTTCCGATGGCCGTTTCGTCGCTCGACGGTCGAGCGGGCAGGGGAACCGGCTCCGGCGGCTTGATCGCCTCGAATCGGAACGCTGTAGCACCAAACTTGATGTTGGCGTCGCCCGGAAGGGGAACCGCGCCGGTTACTTTCTCGTCCTCGAGGAATGTTCCGTTGGCGCTGTCGTTATCGACGAGCCATACGCTATCGTCCGAGCGAATCTCAATGCGGGCATGGTTCCGGCTCACGGTGCGGTCGTCGTCGATCCGAATGTCCACGCCTTCCGCGCGACCCACCGACAGGCTGCTGTAGAGCGGGATCCGCGTCTCGCCGTAGACAAGGTAGCCGGCCGGGCTGGGCTCCTGGCTCACGTCGTGCGGGGGAGCGGTCTCCGCGGGTGAGAGGGCGACCGCTGGGGGCTCTGGAGCTGCCGCGGGCGAGGGGGCCATAACGGTGCGCTCGTCCTCGCCCGATGGCTCATCGGGCTCCAGCGCGGCGACCATATCTTCGGGTTCAACGATGTCGTCACGCCGCAAATCTGGATTGACTTCGCCCTCGGTGAGATATGGCTGGGCGACGCTGTCGTCGTCGGCGTAGGCGCCCGACTCGGATTCGGCTTCGATAAGCTCCGCTTCCTCCGGGCCCTGCATGACGGTGCGCTCGTCTTCAAAGGACTGGCTGATCTCAGGCTGGCTATCCTCGGCCGAGCTCCCCATGTACATTGTGGCCTGGCCGGCTTGTTCGTCGTCGGCTTCGTCGATTGGCTCCTGGGCAAATGGGCTCTGTACCGCAACCGTACGTGCTTCCTGCATCTGGTCGGCGTCCGGAATCACCGTCGTCATGACGAGCGAGCCAACCCGGACGAGATCGCCGTCGTGGAGGTCGCGAGGTTCTTCGATACGCTCGTCGTTGACAAACGTGCCGTTCAGACTGCCCAGATCGATGACCGCAATCTCACCGCCCATGAGCTCGACGCGGGCGTGCTGCCGCGAGATGCCGGATTCCTGGACCACAACGTCGTTGCTCGCGGACCGGCCGATGGTAACGGGGCGATTCAAAGAAGCCGTGCGCGCCACGCCGCCTTCTGCCTTCCATACCAGCAGAGGCTCGGCTGCCTCCGCGGCGCTGACCAACGCGCGGCCGCAGCTGGAGCAGAAGGCCGCCCCGTCGGGATTCTCGGTTCCGCACTTCGGGCAGAGCATATTCGGCCTCCTATGGTTCCAGAATAGCCGGGGTGGTGAGGCATCGCGCCTGCCCCAGCGGCGTACGCGATGTCACAGCAGCGGCGGGGGAATGGGCTGCGGAGTTGTCGTATCGACGTTTTCCTCGAACGAGATGGTTTCGATGAGCTCGGTCAACTCGCCTTCGTCATAGTCCTCGCCGAGGACGCGACAGACGATCGCGCTGATATTGTCATGACCGCCCGCTTCGTTTGCGGCGGCGACGAGGGCGTCCGCGGCAGCCTGCGCCGAGAGCGGCACAACAATCTCCTGGATCTGATCCCCGGGAATCATTCCCCATAGCCCATCGGAGCAGACCACAACGACGTCGCCAGCCTCAAGAGCGCTCCGCGGGTATGTCTCCACGTCGACATCTGCGCGACCGCCGAGAGATCGGGTTACAACATTGCGCATCGGGTGCCGCTTCGCCTCTTCCGGCGTGAGTTTGCCGGCGGCCATAAGCTCCGCTACCCATGAGTGGTCGTGGGTGACCTGGTGGAGCAAGCCGGCGCGGCAAAGGTATACGCGGGAGTCGCCGACATTTGCGGCGGCGAGTTCGCCGGAGCAAATCACAGCGGCGGCGATCGTCGTGCCCATACCGGCGCGTTCCGCATTCCGAGTTGCTTCATCCCGTACGGCGTCATTCGCGAGTTGAAGCGCGCGCCCAAGGGCCTCCTCGATAGAGCCCGCGGGGTCGCCGTAATACTCAGCGGACACCGTTTCGATGGCAACGTGGCTGGCTACCTCGCCGGCCGCGTAGCCTCCCATCCCGTCTGCAACCAGCAACAACAGCCCGCGTCGCTCGAGCTCGACCTCGCGGTCCGGCCGGTACACGCCAAGCGAGTCTTCGTTATGCTCACGCCGCCGCCCGACATCGGTCCGCTGGCCGATATCCAGCGTCAGTTTCATATCTACCTCTCGCGGTCATGCTGCCAACGCGGCGCCTGATTCCTTCGGGGTTGCCACTGATCCGCGTCGGTCTGGTCCGCGTTGCAACCGGTCGGCCTGCCCGCTAGCCCAGGGAATCCTACCGCTTTTGCGCGACGATGAAATGTGAAATTCCAAACGCGCGGAGCGGTGTCCGCTCGGCCACGTCCGTGACGAGCTGCAGCACCTGGCCCAGCAGTGGTTTGCGCTGCGCTATGTTATCGAACCCGGGGTAGATATGCGAGCGGACCGGGAAATCGACGGCGAGGCCCACAAAAAGCCGCTCGATGCCCCGCCGGGTGTAGATGCGGACATGGTGGCAGAACTTGTTCCGGAAAAAGTCCGGCGTGTAGTTGATCAGGGGCAGAAGCCGGAAGATGAATCGCTCGCGGAAGTAGAACCCGTGCGTCTCGAATGGATACAACCGGTTCGGGGCGAAGATGATTAGCTTGCCGCCCGGCTGCAGGCAACGTACGGCCTCGCGAATGGTCTGGCGGTCATCATCCACGTGCTCGATGACTTCGTGCAGCATGATCACATCGAACGAGTTGTCCTCGAAGGGGAGCTCTTCTGCCGGTGCCCACGAAATGTTCGATAGCGTTCGCTGTGCGATTTCCACCTTCTCAGGGTCGATATCAACACCGTAGGCATGAGGCGTGAACATCTGAAATCGCTGGACGTACGTTCCGATGCCGCATCCTACGTCCAGAACCCGCTTCCCCTCGAGATCGACGTGCTTACGGATCAGGTCGAGTCGGCGCTCCTGGCCACGCCGCCAGACATAGCTGGGATGGCCGAGCGTGATGAACTTTTCGGGAGTGCTGACTGCCACAAATCCGCTCCGAGTAACGGTGAGGCTAATTTGTTGCAAAGAGTATCAAACCTGTGAATGCTGCACAACCACGTGCGAATACATTGCAACACAGTCATGTGCCTCGCCGACATGGATTCCTGTCAGTCGAGAGCAGCTTGTGACTCGCCGACGGCGCACCTGGTCGAGCGCGGCGAACCTCCTACACCGCGGCGGGGTGACGCACCCGTTCGTGGAGATCGATGGCGCTCTGGTAGGTCTTCGGGTCGAGCAGATGCTTGAACTTCTTCATGAACGCCGTCACGCCCGCGTGTGGGACCATGCCGTCGCGCACCATCCGGGTCAACTCGCCCAGCCCCATATGGCACTCACGGTAGAGCTGCACGTACCGATCGATGAACTCGTTGATTGGCAGCGCGGTGGGGAGCACGGGATGCAGGAAGTCAAAATACTGGCGGTCGTGTGTGATGAGCTGGTCCTTATACCGCTGCCAGTCAACCGTGCCCGGGAGCGGAGTGTGGATCGTGAACTGCGGGCACTCGATGCCAAGCCGTTTGTTGTAATCGATCAGGTGATCGAACTTCTCGTGCAGCCAGTCCGCGAACACGATCTGCGCGCCCCACAACTTGATTCCGACGCTGTGCAGGAAGGCGATCGCATCTTCATTGACGTTTACGCGGGAACCCTTGTTGACGAGCTTGAGCTCCTGCGGGTCATCTGACTCCAGGCCGACGAGAATCATGTCCAGCCCGGCTTCCGCCCAGCGGGCGTAGAGCGGCTTGTTCCGGACGATGTTATCGGCGCGGCATTGCATCCAGAAGCGACGGCGATTGCCGCTCTCGATCAGGGCGTTCGCCAGATGCCAGGCATCCGACTCGCGGTAGTCCTCGTTCGGCATGACCTGGATTGCAAGGTCGTCGACCATGTTGACGTACGAGCCGTTTGGAATGCGCAGTATCTCTTCGAGCGTGCGCTGCCAGCCTTCAACCTTGTACGTGCCGTGGTGAAACTGCCAGACCGAGCAGAAAGAGCACCGGTAGCGGCAACCCCGCGCGGTCTCGATCGAGTACGGCCGCGGATAATAGAGGAAGTAGTAGTGGTCGCGATAGGGGTCGCAGAGCGCACGCAGCGCTTGGGGCCGTTCGTTCATCGACGCATCGTTGTGCAGGATGAGGTTGTCAACCTTCCGGTCCAGCACAGTCGAGTGGAACTCGTCGTCCTCGCCGCGGTAGTGCACGTTGGGCACTCGGTCGAGGCGGCGCTCGCCGCCAAGCTCTGCGATGAGCTGGGGAAACACCCGGTCGCCCTCGCCGGAGACGATCGCATCGACCTCGGGAACGTACAGGTCGGTTGGTGAGAGCGAGATGTGGTGCCCCCCAACGACGATGGGAAGATCGGGATCGATGGCCCTCACGTCGCGCGCGAGCTGGCGAACGACTGGCACATCGGTGGTGTAGCCGCATTTGAGCGCGATCAGATCGGGCCGAAAGCGAGCGATATGCGTCTGAAGGTCGCCGTCGGGAGTGCGGAGATCGGCCAGCTCGCATGTGGCGACGTCGCGTACCGCTCCGGCGAGGTACTCGAGGCCCAGGCTCTCGACGCGAACGGGATCGTTGAAGCCGGTAGAGTAGCCGCTCTGCGGCTCCACGAACAGGATCCGTCGAATTCCCGATTCGAGATTGCGACGAGTGACGAGGTCCACCACGGTCCCTGTCCCCTTATTCCTGGCCCGTCCTGGAGCCACACGACTGCCTTCTCGGCTGGCGCTAGCATACCAGAGGTTTCGCGTTCCAGAAACGGCACCTAGCGCCGCGCCAACGGCTCGATAATGGCCGTCGCGTGGTCGAGTGTGACTAAGTGTTCGGAGATAAGGTGACCGGAAGGGTCGCCCGACAGCGCACCAGTACTATTTGATCGCCATTCTGGTCATATAGAGGGCTAGGCTAACAACTTGGTGAGGGTGCAAGATGGCTCAGTCTTCAGGGGTAATAGCGGCCATCAAAGAGGGGGACGCCGAGCGGTTGCGATCTTTGATCGCGGAGGAGCCGGGGCTTGCTTTGGCTCGGGACGAAAGCGGCGTCTCCGTGCTTATGCTCGCGCTGTACTCCCACCGGTCAGATCTCGCGGAAGTCCTGCGCCCCAGGGTGGGCCAGCTCGACATCTTCGAAGCTGCCGCGCTGGACGATGCCGCGCGGGTGCGCGAGCTGCTCACCGCCGATCCGAACCTCGCGCAGGCGTGGTCGAGCGATCGCGCGACTGCCCTCCACTTCGCTGCGTTTTTCGGCGGAGTCAGCGCCGCCGAATTGCTGCTCCAGGGCGGGGCTGATCCACGGGCAGTCGCGCCGGGCTTCGGCAATGTGCAGCCGCTGCATAGCGCTGCCGCCGGCGGGCACACCGCGGTCGCCTGCCTCCTGCTCGAACGTGGGGTTGACCCAAACGCGCGGCAGGGCGGTGGTTTCGTCCCGATCCACGCGGCCGCCGCAAATGGCAATCGGGATCTCGTTGAGCTGCTTCTGGCCAGCGGGGCGGATCCGCGGCTGGCGACCGACGACGGCCGAACCGCGATCGACTTTGCTCGAAGCCAGGATCTTCCGGAGCTCGTGCATCTGATGACGGGGACGGACTCTCAGCAATTACCATAAGTTGAGGGCGGTTGACGGCGCTCCCGCTTTCAGGCAGACGGGGGCCTGTGATGCGCCCCATTTTTGTTGATCCAGGAGGCCTGGTGGAAGACTGGTGGAAGATATGAAGCGGGGCCATGACGCCCCGGTTATCACGGTATTCGGAAGCTCGCGCGTGCGTCCTGGAGACCTGGGATATGCGGAGGCGCGACACCTGGGCGAGCTGTTAGGCGAGCGCGGCTGGACCCTCTGCAACGGGGGACATGAGGGAACCATGGAGGCGGCTTCGCGCGGTGCGAAGGAGCGCGGAGGTCAGACCATCGGCGTCACGATTAGCCTATATGACGACGGCAACCGAAATAGGTGGTTGGACCAGGAGATCGTCGCCGAAACCCTGTTCGCGCGACTCGAGCAGCTCGTCACTCGGGGTGACGCGTACGTCGTTCTGCGTGGTGGGATTGGAACGCTGCTCGAGTTGGCGCTGGTGTGGAACCTGGTTCAGTCACCCGAGTACGCCCAGAAACCGATCATTGTCGTGGGCGAAAGCTGGGATCAGGTGATGGTGGCGCTCCGTGAGGCCCTGCCGATGCACCGTTGGGAAATGCGCAGCATCACCCTCGTCCCAACTGTTGAGGCCGCCGTTCAGCACCTCGACGCGTTCCTCTCGCGCGTTGAGGCGAACACGCCGCATGTCGAACCCGACGAAGCGGTTCGCGGACTCGTCTAGTCATCTCCTCGTTTCACCGCCCGCCGCTCGCAGTGGGGGTTGGCGGCGCGCGTACCGCACCGACGGGCTCGTCGCCTAGCGCAGCCGGCTGAGCCGGTCTCGCTGGGACGATCGGGCTGGCCGTCGTTGGCGGCGGGGCCGTGAGCGAAGGGGGGACGACAAGCCCACGAGTTTCGGTTGGCAGAAGCCGGGGGGTGCTAGCCGCGCCGACTGGTGACTCGGCGAGGTCCCTCGTTGTTGCCGCGGCTGGCCGCGCCGCGACCTCGGTTGCCGTTGGCGCGCGCGGCTCAGGGGGCGGAATCGCCGCGCGGGTGGCTTGTAGAGTGGAGCGAGTTGACGTTGGCCGCGTCGCGGTCGGGAGCAAGCCCCGAACCACGGCATCCATGGTCTTGTTTAGGGTTGGTTGCGGTGGGACGGTCGGGATCGGTTGTGCCCGCGCATTGGTGTTGCACGCGGTGCCCATCACAAGGGTGGCGCAGGTAACAGCGACGGCAAACCCTGTGCTGGCACTGCGTCGCGGAAGGTTCGGACCCCTCATCCCTTTGGGTCCCATTTGTGACGTCGCTGGGGTGTCATCGGGGTGGGATGCGGATCGCCATCCCGACGCGGAGTGCCTCGGGGCTATTCATCTGGTCTCGATTCGCCTCGAAGATGATTCGCCACACAGTCGCATCACCGTACACCTGTGAGGCGATCGACGTCAGCGTATCCCCAGCCCGCACCGTGTACGTCTGGGCGCCGGACACCGCGGAAGGCGATGGCGAGGGGACTGAGGAAAGACTCACCAGCACCGGCCGTGCGACGGTTGGCGGGACCGGTGCTCGGGTTGGAACCGTGGCAGGCTCCTCACCGACACACCCAGTCAAGGCGAGACTGACCGTCGTAAGCCAAAGAATGCAAAGGGCGAGTCGCATGGGGAGGCCTCCGGATAGCCGTAGGGCGAATTATAGCGGGGGGGTCGCAGACTCCTGACCGACCGGCTGGTACCATTTGCCACCGGTAAGGAGGTCCCGATGGTTGACGTGCGCCCGTTTAGAGGAGTTCGCTACAACCCGGCGCAGGTGGGTAGCGACCTGACGTCCATTGCCTGTCCACCCTATGACATCATCTCCGCGACTGAGCATGCGGCGCTCCTGGCCGCGCACCCGCGCAACTTTGTTCGGCTCGAGCTGCCCGAAGATGCCGCCGGCGATGCTTCCCCATTGGCCCGATATGGGCGAGCCGCGGCGGAGTATCGGGGCTGGCAGGCCGATGGCACATTGAAGACCGAAGCCCTGCCCGCGCTCTACGCCTACCGGCAGCGATTCGAGATCGATGGCGCTCCGCGTGAGCGCCGTGGATTCATCGCCGCGCTGCGCCTCGAGCCATGGGACGCCCGCGTGGTGCGCCCGCACGAGAAAACGCACAGTGGTCCGAAGGAGGACCGGCTTCGCCTCATCCAGGCCTGTCGTGCCAACTTCAGTCCGATATGGGTCCTGTATCGCGACCCAGCGGATGGAACCGGCCGACTCTGGGACGTGGTGGAGGAGGCTGAGCCAGAAGCCACCGCACTGGACAAGGATGGCTGCGAGCACACGATCTGGGCAATCACCGACCCGGCGGTTTACGGGGCGCTCCTGACATCGTTGCATGATGGTTCGGTCTACATTGCGGATGGCCATCATCGGTATGAGACTGCGCTGCACTACCGTGCGGAGCGCCTGGGGGCCGACGTCGCCTGGTCGGAGGATGCGGCGGCCAATTTCGCCATGACCTATTTTGTCGAGATGGGCGATCCCGGTCTGATCATTCACGGCACGCATCGGATCATCAAGGTCGGCGGATCGCTTGACGCCGCGGCGATCCGCGCGGTGCTGAGTCGTTGGTTTGATTTCACGCCCCTTGGGGGCGATGCGCACACGCTGCTGGCAGAGCTGGAGCGGGCGGCGCAGCGTCCTGGCTTCGCCGTCTGGGCGCCGGCACTTGGACTCAGCGGTATCGCGGTGCTGCGGGAGCCTGAGGTCCCCCCGGAACGCGCCCCCGGCCGATCGGCCGCCTGGCGTCGCCTGGACCTAGCGGCATTGCATGCTCTGACGGTTGACGACCTGTTCCCCGAGGGGACCGCCGCGCTATTCGAGTCGGGCAGGCTTTGGTACTCGCGGCTGCTGCTGGAAGTCGTTCAGGCCATCGACTCGGGCGCGGCCGATCTGGCGTTTCTCGTCCGCGAGACGCCAGCCGAGCAGGTTATTGGCGTCGCGGATGCGGGCGACCTCATGCCGGAAAAGTCGACGTACTTTTTCCCGAAACCACTAAGCGGGATGGTGATGGCGTGTGTGGATGGCGAGGTGCCGCCACTCGTCGCGGGCTGACGCGACCAGCGTCCTCGTTCATCAATTGCGACACTTTTGTGTCTTGACTGTTCATAAAGACTACGATTCTGTTATGCCCATGTTGCAGTTTTTCGCCCGCGAGGTGCCTTTTGGTTAAGGTACACTCGATTTCAGGCACATGTTGCACGGACTGGCATTGAGCAGCGGCTCGCTCGATGGTCCGAAACTGGAGGGGCCGATGATCGCTGAGCAAGACCTGGTCGTATCGCTTGAAACACCAGAAGCGCCGACTCCGCAGGAGTCCGATCAGGTCGGAGACGCACTCCCGCTGTACCTCCAGGAAATCGGGCGTGTCGCCCTTCTCACGGGCCCGCAAGAGGTTGAGCTAGCGAAGGCGATGGAGGCCGGCAACCTCGCGAAACCGCAGCTCCAACAGGGACTGCTTTCGCCGGACCAGGTCGAGGAGCTTGCGGAAGCGGTTGCAAAGGGTGACCTTGCCCGGCGCCGCCTCATCGAGGCGAACCTGCGGCTTGTCGTGAGTGTCGCGCGGCGATACATGAACCGCGGGCTGCCGCTCGGCGACCTCATTCAGGAAGGCAACATCGGCCTGCTGCGTGCAGTCGAGAAGTTCGACTACACTCGCGGCTTCAAATTCAGCACCTACGCCACCTGGTGGATCCGGCAGGCGGTCACGCGGGCGATTTCCGACCATGCGCGCACGATCCGCATTCCGGTTCACATGGTGGAGACGATCAACCGCCTAAGCCGCACCATGTCGCAGCTCCAGCAGGAGTATGGCCGCGAGCCCACCGTGGATGAGATCAGCGCCGCGATGGAGCTGAGCGCGGACCGGGTGCGGGAGATTTCGAGCATCCTCCCCCAACCGATCTCGCTTGATACGCCAGTCGGGGACGACCAGGACACCTTGCTCGGCGATTTCGTGGAGGATCCGAATGCCCAGACGCTCGAGGAAGCCGGCGCTCGGGCGGTGCTACGCGAGCAAGTCGCCGAAGTTCTGGAGTCATTGAGCCCGCGGGAGCGCCGTGTTCTCGACCTGCGCTATGGGCTGGACAACGGCCGGCAGCACACCCTGGACGAGATCGGGCTGGAGCTTGGCGTAACGCGCGAGCGGATTCGCCAGATCGAAGCGAAGGCGCTCCGCAAGCTTCGTCACCCGAGCCGCAGCAAGAAGCTCAAGGCCCTTGCCGACGCCTAATCCTGGTCTGCGCGGATTTGATCAGCGCTTTGGGGCGCTAGAAATCCAGGTCAGAGGCGCCAAATTCGTCGTCTCCGCCACCGTAGCCGAGATCCCCTCCGTCCTCACCTGCCGCCATCTGGTCGATCATCTCTTCGTAGTCGTCGCCCAGGTCTTCTCCGCTTGCCTCGCCCATGCGTTTCGCCCATTCGGCCACCGAGCGGGGATCGTTGTAGTCGATGTTTTCGAAGCTCGAGGGATCGCTCAGGTCGTCCATCACGCTGTCTTCGGAGCGGACGATGGCGACTCGGGATGGCACTCGGCCCAGGTCTTTCGACTGGCAGTGGGGACAGGTTGGGTCGGCCACTGCGCTGAAGGAGCGGAAGAAGAGCTGGACCCGGCGGCCACAGCTGTTGCAGCGATACTCGTAAATGGGCATCTCGGTTATCCTTCGGCCGAGCGTTTCGGCGGGAGTATAGCAGCCACCTTTTGTCGTCCCGCCGCTTATGCAGGGCACCATATTTGGAGTAACGGTGGAAGCGATAGCCGGAGACGATCTCGCGCGAAAGCTAGTCGCGGCGTGCTACCTCAAGGGTGATTTCGTCCTGGCCTCGGGTCGGCGGAGCAAGTACTACTTCGATAAGTATCGCTTTGAAACGCGCCCGGATCTCCTGGCGCCGGTCGCAGAGCTCATCGCGGCGCGCATCACTCCTGGCGTGACGCGAATCGCCGGGCCCGAACTCGGAGCCGTGGCAATCGCGACGGCTGTCTCGCTGAGCAGCGGGCTTCCTTTTATCATTGTGCGCGGCGAGGCCAAGGAGTACGGCACCAGCAAACGCATCGAGGGGCCATTCGAGCCGGGCGATGAGGTCGTGGTGCTCGAAGACGTCCTCACCACGGGCGGGTCGGTTATCAAGGCCGCGCAAGCCGTTGTGGATGCAGGCTGCCGGGTGACCCATATCATCGGCGTCGTCGATCGTGAAGAGGGCGCCCGGGAGGCGATTGTGGCTGCCGGGTTCGGGCTGGAGGCCGTCTTCACCCGCTCGCAGCTCGAGCAGTGGATGGACTGATCGCGCCCTGCAGGCCGCCGTGCGTACTGGTGCCTGAGCCGGCGCGGCCCCGCCGGCTTCTCATGCTCACACGATGATCGGCACCGTCCTCTTCACAGTCTTACCGACTGTGCTTTCGTACATCGTTCTTTCGAGAACCGGGCTGATCCGGAACTGGCTGCTGCGCTTTTCGTTCGCGTGGTTCCTCGGCCAGTACGTCTCGACCGTCGCGGTTTTCGTCCTCGCCGTGCTCCTGGGCCTGGTGACCCAACAAGTGTTGCTGAAGGGGTCGATCATCTGGATCGACGTTCTCGTCGTGGCCGCCCTGCTTCGGCTTCACCCCACGATGATTTGGCGCCGGATGCGGCAGCTGACGCCAACGCGAATCAGGGAAGAAATCACTCCCGCGGTGCTCGCGGCCGCGGCAGCCCTCACGGGAAACCTGGCGGTCGCGGTTCTTGTCGTCCGGCCCCACCTTGCATACATGGACCGCCAAATCTATCGAAGCGAGGCGTACTGGGACCTATCCATCCATTATCCAATGATCCAGACCTTTGTCTTTGGCGATAACTTCCCGCCGGAGAATGAATCCTTCTCCGGCGTACCGATGACCTACCACTTTTTCTTCGATCTGCTCACCGCGATCTACGCCGCGCTCGGGCTCGACTTTGTCTCGGCGATGAATTTTGCCAGCGTGATGAGCCTGTTCGTGATGCTGCTGACGGTCATCGGGTTCACCATCGAGACATTCGACTCCCGATGGGCGGGTGCGCTGGCCGGGTTTCTCTGCGTCACGACAGGAAGTCTGCGATTCTCGCGCGATATCCAACAGTGGGCCAGCGATGGCGGCGCTCAAGGCGTGTTCGGCGAACTGTTCGGGAATCAATCCCAGCCCTATGGCTTCAGCGTTCTTCGCGATCGAGGCCTCGCCTACAACGGCAACATGTGGAACATCTTCTATTTCATCGCGGAGCGGCAGATGATCATGGCGGTCATCTACCTGATCTTCGCGGCCTGGGTGCTCTTGATTATCAACCGTGTTCCACGGCGCATCGCGGTCGCCCTGGGTGTGCTCTTGGCCCTATTTGTCCAGTGGCATCTCTACGTCACGATCATGGTGGCGTGCGCCATTGGATGGGTCGTCGTTTGGAGGCATCGGCCCCGCGGCCCCGAGGCCGCGTTGCTCGGCGGCTTTATCGTCGTCTTTGCGGCCCAAGTTGTTTACTTGAAGCTGCTCGCGGCCGGCCCATGGTTTCTTCCTGAGATCCACCAGTACCCTCGAATCAATTTCGAGTTCGCAACGCTCCTACCGGAGTTCCCCGGCTCTCCCCTTCATACGGTCGCGTTTTACCTCTATGGCTACGGGCTCCGCCTGGCTTTCCTCATCGGCGCGCTCGTCGTCCTATGGCAGCGGCGCCGGCCAAGCTTCCTCGTGTTCACCGGGATCATCATCCCGACATTCGTGTTGATCAACACGGTGCAACTCTCGCCGCTTTCGATCTACGACAACCACAAGTGGCTCAAGCCGATGAACGTCATGGTGGATATGGGGGCTGCCGCTGGGGTTGTCATGCTTCTGAGTCGCGCCGGGCGGTTCGCACGCGTTGGAGCGGCGGTCCCCCTGGTGATCCTTCTTACCCTGTCCGGCATCATGGAGCTGATGCCGTATCTGAACGTGACACCCCGGGTGCCATATGCGAGCTATCCCACCCCGGCCGTCCTTGCCATTCGCGAGCATTCCGAGCCGCGGGCGAGCTTTCTCGGAAAAGAGGCCAAGTTGCTTCACCTTGCTGGTCGGAAGATGTTCCTCGGCAACCCGAGCGATGAAATTGGCGCGACCTCGGTTGTGGAGACTGAGAAGTTCGACGTTGGCGTTCGCGAGGGTGAGGCAATCCGACTCTACCGCAGCGGCAGTGCCTCCGAGTTCTGCTCGCTCACCGCCGAGCAGCGGATCGACTACGTCGAATTCACGCTCCCCCAGACAATGCTGCCGTTGTTCGAGGCCGTCTACAGTTTTCCGCGATTCGAAGTGGAAAACGCGAAGGGCGAACGGGTGCTGTTCATCAACGCGCGAGCGGGCTGCCTGCAGGGACTTGGGAGATAGCGGCAGTAAAGACGTCGCCCGCGCGATCCTGCGCACTCGCGATGTTGGGTCAGGGTCAGCGGCCGGTGGCGGCGACCTGACGGTACACAGCCACCGAGTCCTGCGCGATGCGCCGTTGGGTGAACTGGTCGAGCGCGCGCTGCCGGCCGCGTGCGCCAATCGCCGCTCGAAGCGTCGGGTCCTGGCCAAGCCGCTCCAGCGCGGCGGCGAGCGCCGCAACGTCGCCTTCGGGAAACACCAGACCTCCGTCGCCGATGACCGCCGGGATTTCGCCGCAGGTTGACCCGACGACGGGGACCCCGGTCGCCATCGCCTCGGCGAGGATCCGTCCGAACTGTTCGATCCAATTTGGGCGGCTCAGGGACGGCAGGACCACCGCGTCGAGCTTCTGGAGCCACGCCGGTATCTCGCTTGACCTCACCGCGCCGACCAGCTCCATACGCTGTTGCAGCGAATGTTGGGCGATGCGATCCTCGACGCGGTCCCTCGTCGGTCCGTCGCCAACGATGACCAATCGGTAGTCCAGCGTGAGGCGTGCGCAGGCGTCGACGAGCATCTCTACGCCTTTTTCTTCGACCAATCGTCCGACAAATCCGATGGTGAATGGGCGTTCCGGCCGAGGCTCTGTCGGTGGCACGAAGCTCGCGGGGTCGATACCGAATTGAGGGATGACGGTGGCGGGGCCGCGGTACCCCTTTTCACGGAGCACGCCCTCGGCAGCGGCGCTGCCGGCGATCGCCCAACTCGCTGCGGCGTACGCATAGCGCTCCATCCAGAAGAACGGAATCGGATAGCGCCGATTCAGGTTCTGCCAGGTGAAGAACACCGTGGGAATGTGGCGCCGGTTGGCTTGCGCCAGGGCCAGAAATGTCGCGAGGTTATAGGGCTCTTCATCGATATGGAGGACGTCGGGCCGGAAGCGGTCGAGCAGCCGGCCCAGTTGCGGGAAGAAGAAGAGATGAAAGTTGCCGTTGACCGCGATGGGCGTGACAACCATCTGGTAGGCGTCGCTGTCGCGGCGCTCCAATTTCTGTTCGTACGAAGGGTCACGCCAGGACGGAGGAACGACCGCGATGAGGTCGACGTCCGGTAGCGCGGCGAGCTCGTCGAGCTTCCGCTGGTAGGCGCCTACGACGAGCGCCTTGGAAACAAGCATGACCCTCATGCGCCGAGCTGCTTGTAGACCTCGAGCGTCTGTTGGGCAACGCGGGTCCAGCTAAACTCGCGGGCCCGCGCCAGGGCAAGCTCGCGGAGCTCGTTCCGCATCGCGGTATTCTCCAGGAGCTCCTGGATCGCGGTGGCGATGTCGCGCACCTCGTACGGATTGACGAGGCGAGCCGCGTCGCCGGCGACCTCGGGCAAGGCCGTGATCTCCGACGTGATGACCGCCGCCCCGCACGCCATCGCTTCCAGGACTGGGATGCCGAACCCTTCGTACAGCGAGGGGAACAGGTAGACGGCGGCGCCGCTGTAGAGCGGCGCCTTGTCCTGCTCGCGGATCTGGCCGGTCACCACCACCTGGTCGTCAAGGCCAAGCTCCCTCACGCGGGGCCGCGGATCCGGATAGAGCGGCGAGCCCAGGAGGTGGAGCCGGCCGGCGATAACCAACTGGTACGCCTTGCGCGTCGATTCGGGCAGGGAGGCGTACGCCTGCAGCACCCGATCGACGTTCTTGCGGATGTCGAAGCCGCCGAAATACAGGATGTATCGCTCGCCGATGCCGTAGCGCTCCCGCACCTTGTCGATCAAGCGGGTGTCGGTAATTGGCCGATAGCTCGAATCGACCGCGTTCCCGATGACGTGGATGCGATCTTCCGGAATCCCGAGAAATCGCACGATGTCCCGCTTGGAGTACTCGGAGACGGTGATGATCGCGTCGACGCGTGGCACGGTATACGAGACCAGACTCGTGTAATACCGGCTCCGCGCCCGGGCGTGGTACTCCGGCATGACGATGGGAATGACGTCGTGGACGGTGACCACCGTCTTGGCGGGGAGGAAGAGTGGGGCCGAAAAGTACGGGCAGTGCAGGACGTCGATGTGCTCGCGGTGGCAGGTTCGGACGATCCCCACCTGTTCCCACCAGAGGTTCTCGAAGCGTTCCCCAAACGGGCGCAGTGCGCTGATGACCTCGGTATTCTGGAACCGCGCGGAGAGCGGAGGGAACCGTCCAACCGAGGAGCGCTTGAAGCGGGGACTCAGCAACACATAGCTATTCTCGTCATCGTGCTCGGCGAGCCCTTCGAGCAGGTGATAGACGTGTTGCCCCATGCCGGTGGCCGGGCGCTGGAGGAAGAGCGCATTGACGCCGATCCTCATGAGGTGCTCCCTTCGCACATGTCGCCCCGCGGCTTGCCCGCGCGCAACCGCGTCTTTCTGACAGGCGGTCGCCTAGCGGGCGGTTGCAATGATGCAGACGTTGTACGCGTCCCGACCGTGGTCTCGGGTGTAATCGTAGTCCATCATGCGTTTCCACAAGTCAACCAGGCGCGGCTGCTGGCCGACCCCGAACGGAAGCAGGTGTCCCCAGTAGGCGAGCGGGTACAGGAACTGCCCGACACGTTCGACGGATTGAATGGTGAAATGCGGGCTGAGCAAACTGGAAAGCTCCTCGAGCTGGTAGTGCTTGTGTCCCTTGATCGATTCCCGTCGGCCGCGGACCCTCCCAGCGAGACGGCGGAGGTTGGGCTTCATTTCGAGTGGATCGAGCCACCAGAACGTCCCTCGATGGGGCGTCGTGATGATGAGCGTTCCGCCAGCCCGCAGCACGCGCCGGATCTCACCGATGCAGGCGGTCTCGAGCTCACGTGGGAGGTGCTCCAACACCTCGCTAAAGACCACGCAATCAAACCATGCATCGGGATACGGGAGGGCGGCGGCGGAGGCCGCCGCGAGCTGCACGTCCGGGAAGCGGCGCCGACCGGCTTGGAGCGCCGCGAGGTTCGTGTCCACACCGCACGCGAGGTTGCTGCGACGCCGAAACGCTGCCGTGCCTGCCCCATCGTTACAACCGACGTCGAGCAGCCGGTCGATGCCCGCGGGCAGACGCTCGAACACCCAGCGCATTCGCTCGTACAGACGCTCATCACCCCCGGCCGTCGCGGCTGGTACACCCGCGGGGTAGGCGGCCACGTCAGTGGGTCTCCGCGTACACGCGTTCGTACAGCTCGATGAGCCGCGCCGCCGAGCGCTCCCAGCGATATTCGCCGGCGCGCTCGCAGCCGCGACCGCGAAGCTGACTGCGCATTGCCTCCCCACTGCAGACCGTCTCCAGTGCGCTTGCGATGGCCCCGATATCCTCGGGTGACACGAGGACCGCCGCGTCCCCAGCAAACTCAGGCAGTGACGACGAGTTGGCGCAGACCACCGGCGTCCCGCAGGCCATCGCCTCGAGCACAGGTAGCCCGAAGCCCTCGTACAGCGAGGGATAGGCGAATGCGCGCGCCCCGGTGTAGAGCGCAGGCAAGTACGCGTCTGGCACGTAGCCGGTAAATCGGATGTCCGAGGCGAACGCCGAACGCTCGGCCTCGCGATACGTCTCGTCCGAGAGCCAACCTTTGCCGCCGGCGATGACGAGCTGGTACGGCTCGTCCGCCTGGCGGCGGAAGCGGGCGAAGGCTTCAATCAAGCGTGGAAAGTTCTTGCGGGGCTCGATGACACCGACGCCGAGGACGTATGGCTGCTCCAGGCCATATTCGCGCCGCACATCCGCGACCGCTTCCTGACTTGCTGGCTGAAAATGTGGATCGACGCCGCCCGGGATCACAGATACCCGGTCCGGGTTCGCGTCCAGGAGGCAGACGAGATCGTTCTTGGTGTTCTCGGAGTCCGCGACGATGTAATCAGCCCGGGCGACCGAGCGGGGCACGACCTGCTCCAGGTAGGCGCGCAGGCGCTGGTCTGCGCACTCAGGGAAGAGCAGGAAGGCCAGGTCATGGACTGTCAAAACGCTGGTTGCGTGGCGAACCGGTGGGAGAACGAAGTCCGGTGAGTGGAAGATGTCGAGCGGTCCGGTCAGCAGGTCGACGGGAAACGGAATCTTCAGGCGGTGCCACATAACGTTCATGATGCGCTCGCGGAAGCGAAGCTCGCGGCTGCTGACGTTTGCCCCGGCCGGTAAGTCGGTGAGGCGGCCCGGCTCCGGCGCGGCGTGCAGAAGGACGTAGTCGTTCTGCTGGTCGAGCTGGGTCACCGCGTCGAAGAGGCACCGAACGTATCGACCGATCCCAGCCGATTGATTGATTGCCGCGGTGTATTCCACACCGATCCGCATCAGCGCCTCACGTGGCTGCCGCGGCGCGTTGACTCGCCGCGGCGGTCGGCGCCACACGCGGTCTCGCCACGAACCCGGCCTCTACCAGGCCGAGGATGAGCGCGAACTGTACCCCGATTCCATGCACGAACATATTATCGAACACATTGTGAACGCTGAATGTGACCATGGCTGCCAAAGCGCCAAGCAACAAGACCCGGCGGACACCACGGGGATCATTCGGCTCGCGAAGGCCCTGGCCGATTCGCCCGAAGACGGCAGTGCAGAATCCGAGGAAGACCGCGAGTCCGATGATCCCAAGCTCAGCAAACGTGTTCAGGTAGTAGTTGTGGGCGTGAGGAAGCGGCTCGGTCCAGTTCGCGTCCACGAAATAGCGGGGGTACACGGCCTCATAGTTTCCCGGTCCGATGCCCACGATCGGGTTGTCGAGGGCCATGTCCCAGCCTGCCTGCCAGAGTGCCATCCGCTGGACCAGCGCAAAATTTGTTTGCGTCAGCTCGACCCGCTTGACGTCAAACACCCCGAAGTTCTCGAAGACCGTCCCCACGCGATCGCTCAGCGACGCGGGAAGGACCCCAGCTACGGTCAGCATGAGGATGAGCGCGGCGACGCCTGAAGCTCCGACGAGCGCGCGCCGGCTCGCCGGGCCCCAGAGGAGGCCCATCAAGCCAAGCCCCAGAATCGATCCGAGCCATGATCCTCGCGATAGGGTAGCCAGGACGCCGAGTCCGATGAGCGCGGTGGCAAGAACGACGACCGTGCGCTCCTGGCTCGCCCAGCGGTCCCGGCTCACATGAAACGAGAAGGCGACACCGAGCGGAAGCAGCATGCCGAGATATCCCGCCAGCGCATTCGGCTGATCGAAGTTCCCAGAGGCACGCATGAAGGGCCCGACCGCGAACGACGGCGGCCCGAGGCCAGCCACGAATTGCACGAGCCCCACGACCGCCTCGCTCGCGCCCGCGAGCAGCAACGCGAGAATCGCCAGTCGCGTGTCGTCCGACCGGTGCAGCTCGGAGGCGGCATACACCGCGACGCCGACCATTTCGCCGAGCTTCAGGACCTCCTTGAGCGCGTTCGGGAAGTCCTCTGCCGTCATGGTTGACAGAACGGCGCACATTAGCAGAAGTGCCATCATCACGATTGTCGGGCCGATCCGGATGGTCACGTCGCGGTCGACGATGCGCCGCGCGATCCAGACGACCAGGAGAATCGCCACGAGCACCTCGGTGGAAGTAATGGAATACGTCTCACCCCCGACTTTGGTCAGCGACGAGTAGGGGATCGAAAAGGCGAGCAGCACCAGCGGCACGCGCGGATCGAGAATGACCAGGACCGCGAGCGGGATGGCTGCAACCGCGAGCGCGCCGAAGCCGATGGGCAGCAGGCCAACGGTGACGCCGATCGCGAGAGCGGCGAGGACCACCACCCCGGCGGTCGTGGTACCGACGCCCATTTACGCGTGCGAGCCCGGACGCGAGCCTGGTCGCGGCCCTGGCATCGAAGATCGCGCTGGAACGCTAAGCTGCTCGGCGTACCAGGCAATCGTCCGCGTCAATCCTTCGCGCAGGGGCACCTGAGGCTCCCAGCCCAGCGCCGCGCGTGCCTTGCCGATGTCGGGTTGGCGGCGGGTCGGATCGTCTGGCGGGAGTGGCTCGCGCGTGATCGGAGATGATGACCCGCAGAGATCTCGGATCATCGGATCATCTCAGCGTACTCGAGGACGGTGTGCTCCTCAGGGTTACCCAGGTTGTAGACCTCGCCGGGTGTATCTGGGCCAGTCATGGCGCGCCAGAGCCCGTCAACCAGATCGCTGACGAAGCAGAGACTTCGGGTCTGCGAGCCGTCGCCATAGACGGTGATCGGCTCGTTGCGCAGCGCCTGGGCCACGAAGTTGGGGACCACTCGGCCGTCCGCCGGATCGCAGCGCGGTCCGTACGTATTGAAGATGCGGACGATTCGCGCGTCGACCCCGAAGCCGCGGACGTAGACCATGCTGATCGCTTCGCCGAAGCGCTTGCTCTCGTCGTAGCACGCCCGCACGCCGTTCGGATTCACATTGCCCCAATACGTTTCGCGCTGGGGATGCTCGTGCGGGTCGCCGTAGACCTCGGAAGTCGAGGCGAAGAGGAAGCGCCCCTGGCAGCGCTGGGTCAGCTCCAGCAGCCGATGGGTGCCCTGCGAGTTGGCGAGGGCGGTTTCGACGGGATGGGCAAGATAGCTCTTGGCGCTGAGCGGATTCGGGCTGGCAGGGCTCGCGAGGTGGAAAACCAGATCCGCCTCGAGGTCGAGGGGCGCCAGCACGTCGTGCTGAAGAAAGCGGAAGCTGTCTCGCGACAGCAGGTGCCGAATGTTGGCCTGCGCGCCGGTCAGTAGGTTGTCGACGCACGTGACCGCGACGCCTTCATCCAGCAACCGCTCGCAGAGGTGGGAACCGATGAATCCAGCGCCGCCGGCGACTACCGCTCTCAAAGGGGCAACTCCGCGCCCATTGTACGAGATCGGGCTGGGGACACTTTTGAGGCTGAGCCGCCAGGGCCCGCGACGGTCAGCAGAGCTGCCAGGAGCCACCAGACCATCGCCGCGTCAAAAAGGAAGTACGAGTTATCGAACGAGCCGTGGAGCAACGTGTCGATCAGAATCCCAACCGCCGCTGCTCCGACTGTGCGGTCCACAGTCGTCAACGGATTCATGACTAACGCGCGGGCGCGGTTAGCCATCCAGATCAGCGCTCCCACCGCGGCGAGGAGTCCCGGTAGGCCCAGTGCGAGCCAGAAGTGGAGAATCCAGTTGTGGGGGTGCGAGATGTTGGGCTCTTCCCAAGCCTCTGGCAAGATGTAGTGACCGCGGTACTGGTAGAGGAAGTTGTCCAGTCCAACACCAAGCACCGGGTGGTCCCGAATCATGTGGATCGACGACTCCCAGATCTGAAGGCGAAACAGGCCCGTCCCCGAGGTTGCATCGAACCGGCCGAACGTTCGCTCGCGTGGGAGCGCCATGGCGATGACGGCCACGCCGACTAACAGGGCGAGCGCAATCCCTACCACCCAGCGGCGGCCGCGCAGCGCGGCGACGGCGAGAGCGGCGCCGCCGACGCCGGCCCAGGCGCCGAGTGAAAGGGTGCGCACGAGCGCCAGTCCAATCGGCACGAGCGCCCCGGCTGCCCAGCGCCGACCGGGCCCGAAACAGGTGAGCGCGAACGCAACCGCCGCGCTTCTGCCAAGGAAGAGCCCCAGGTGGTTCGGCGACTGATACGGGTATGCGGGCCGGGTCGCGAGCGTGAGGAGCTCGCCCGACGTTGCCGCCGATACGAGCGCCGTGAGGGCGGCGAGGGCGCCGGCTGCGACCAGCGCCCAGAGCGTAACGGCGATCCGCTCGGCATTGGTTAGCGTTGCCCGCGCGATGAGGAACAGGCAGATCGGCTCGACGATGACCCAGCGCAGCTCGCGCAGACTCTGCTTCGGATACTCCGTGACGAGGAGCGACAGGAGTCCCGCCACCAGAAACCCCGCCACCGCCATAGCTCCGGCGGGGAGCGCATCGGCCCCCTCTTCCCCATTGATCGCCTCTCTGGGAGGCAGGGATGGGGTGGCGGGGGGGGCACCGGGGCCCCCTCCCCCGCGGGGAGGGGGTTGGGGTGGGGGCGTGTCCAAGCGAGATTCCCGGTGTCTCCTCCGCGCAACAGCCCATTTCCCCCGACGACGACCGCTCCGATGATCGTGACGACCTCGGCGATCGTGAGCTCGACTGAGCCTAGCAGGCGGGGCTGAGCGGAGAATGGCAGAGCCAGAACGATGAGCGGAACGGCGGTCCAGGGCTCGATCGCGATTGCGACGAGGTAACCCACCAACCCCAGCTGGCCGATCGGAGACGGGGCCAGGCTGGCGAATCCAACACTCATCGCGCCGAGTCCGAGCGCCAGCCACGACCGACGAGGCAGCACATTCATGCGACCGACTCCTCACAAAGTCGGATGGCGATCATAGAAACGGTGGAAACAAGCGGCTCGGATGGCCCGAACGGTCAAAACCGAGCATGTGGCTGTGCTAGAGTTATGTGGTCACGCGAGCGAGACTCGTTAGAACCAGGAGAAGTAATCGTGGCAGCACCCGTACACGTCAGCGAGCAGGAATTTGAGCAAGAAGTCGTCAATTCGGCGGATCCTGTGCTCGTGGACTTCTGGGCCGAGTGGTGCGGACCGTGCCGCATGGTCGCCCCCGTGCTCGAAGAGCTTGCCAAAGAGCAGGACGGCAAGCTGAAAATCGCGAAGATTGACGTCGACGCCAATCCAACGATGCTCAACCGATTTGGCATTGCTGGCATTCCAACCATGATCCTGTTCAAGGGCGGCCAGGAAGTCGACCGGTACGTTGGCTTCCATCCCAAGCAGGCGCTCTGGGCGAAGGTCTCCAAGAGTCTGTAAGGCGGTTCATCGAGAGGCTCGGGCCGGCGGCCTCATGCCCGGCCCGAGCTCGCGGTTGGGCCCGCGGTCGCGGTGGGGTTGACGAAGACCGTCGACTCCTCGCGATACGTCACTCGCCCGGGAAGCGCGCCTGGGATCCGGCGGACGTACCGCTTGAACGTATAGTCCACCGGCACGCGCGGCTCTTCGCGCGCCGCGCTCTGCGCCGCTGCCAGGCGGGCAACCTGCTCGATGCGTTCCGGCGGCTGCGGTTTACCGTTCGTTCGCAGTACGACGTGTGCTCCCGGAATCCCGCGGGTGTGGAACCAGACGTCGCCCGCGTCCGCCAACTTGAAGGTCACGGTCTCGTTCCCGAGCGCGCTTCGCCCGACCAGGACCTCAAACCCATCGACATTGTCGCGGCGATACGCGCCTTTTGGTGCTTCCTGTTTTCGCTTCTGATCCCTGGCGCGCGTCGCCCCTTTCCCGTGATCGAGCTGTAATCCGAGGCTCGTAAGCTCCCCGCGAACGGCTTTGAGCTCGTCGTCGCGCTCCGCCAGCGTCACATGGACCGAAAGGCCTGCCACGTGATCGATCTCCGCCGCCACCTCGTCAAGCAGGGGCGGGACGATTGTCTTCGCGTCGCGCGCGGACGTGTACTCGCGGAAATACGCCTCGGCGTTCTGGACCGGTGAAAGCGTTGGGTAGAGGTCGATTCGGCGGCCGTTCCACTCGAATGACGCGGCGCCCGGCTCGATTGCAGTGACGCTGGCGAGGATGGCTTCGCCTGCCTCACGCAGCTCGTTCGCTCGGTCGGCCGAGGCGAGCGAGCGCTCCAGACTCCCGCGCTTCCGCCGGAGCTGCTCCAGCCGCGCATCGATTGCCTCGACGAGCGGCTGCTTCAACATCGCCCGCGGAGCGGAGGAAATCGCGCGCGGCGCCGATGCCGAACGAGCGGTCCCGGTGAGCTCGACGACCTCGCTCATCGTCTGGAAGGTTCGGACCGTGGCGTCAGGAAACTGTTGGAGCTTATACGGCGCGAACGCGCGCCAGTCATCGCCGGCGAATGCGATGCTGGGCTCCCATTCCCCCGTCTCGATCGGAGCGGCCAGCGCGTGCAGCGCGGATGCCACGTCGTCCCAGCGCGTTACCTCAACGGCCGTCGTTTCGGTGGTCCCGCCAGCGCGGGCGATGACTTCCCGTGCGGCGAGGGGGGACATGCCGTCGACGAGCCGGACGAGCAGCGACCAGGCAGTGCACTCGGCACCGTGGGCAGCCCGCTCCAGTGTGAGGCCAAGCGCCGAGTCGAGTGGATCGAGCTTCGGCTCCCGCGGCGGTGGGATGTATCGCAGGTGCGGCAGGATGGGCCGGACGGCGTTTACGGATTTCGGCAGGCGGATGAGTGCGTCCATAATGGATTCATGCTCATCCACGAGGATGAGGTTGGTGCGGCGGCCTGTCGCCTCCGCGATCAGCGCCACGTCGCCCGTGCCCGTGCGGGGATGGGTGGCAAGACGCAAGACCAGCACGCGCTCCAGGCGAGGCTGGCCGATGGCAGTGATGCGGCTTCCGCGCACATACTTGCGCAAGAGCAGCAGGAACGGCGTCACGGTATCCGTGCCGCGGCGCACCTTGTTCGAGGTGAGATAGATTCTAGGATCGTTGGGAATCATCGAAAACACGAGGGTGAGGCGCCCATCGCCGAATACTTCGAATGCCACGCGACGCTCGTCGATGAGACGAACGTCGTCGATATGGCCGCCGGCAATGCGCCGCTCCAACTCGTCGCGAACGGCGTGGGTTGCTAGGGCATCAAAGGTCACGGATATGGAGCTCCCGCTAGAGGATCGCGCGGGGACCGGCGCGCGGCCCTGCCCAGCAGTATACCGAGGCGCCGGACGCGGAACGTTGCCCCGGAGCGCCCCCTGATGGCATCAGGGCGGCTCTACGTTCTCTCGGGTCCATCCGGAGCGGGGAAGACCGCCCTCGTAAATGAGCTCAAGACCCGTGAGCCCGAGGTCCATTTCGCAATCACGGCGACGACCCGCTCGCCGCGGCCCGGGGAACAGCACGGTGTCGACTACTTTTTCTACCGAGAAGCGGAGTTCGAGGAGCTGCTGGACCGCGACGCCTTCGTCGAGCACGCCCGCGTGCCGCCCGGCAGCGGCTTTTTCTATGGAACGCCACGAACCGAAGTAACGGACCCGGTTGAGCGGGGACAGGACGCTTTCGTTCAAGTGGACGTCCAGGGCGCACGGAGCATTCGGGCTCAACTGCCGGATGCGGTGCTGATCTTCCTCAAGCCGCCGGACGTCGAGACGCTCCGGAGCCGGCTCATCGGCCGGGCCACTGAAACCACGCCAGACATCGAGCGGCGGTTGGAAAACGCCATCGCGGAGCTGGCGTGCGAGCCGGACTTCGCGCACGTCGTCGTGAACGCGGACCGCCAGCTCGCCGAGGCGGTCGATCAGGTGCAGGCGATCATGCGGCGCGAACGCGACCGCGCGATGGCGAGCGACGTGGCGGGTGATGCGGCGGGCTAGCCGCGGCCGGATCACCCTCGTCCTCGGCGGCGCGCGGAGCGGCAAGTCGGCCTTCGCCCAACAGCTTGCGGAGCGCGCGCTTCCGCCCGTGCTGTTCGTCGCGACGGCGACCGCGAGTGACGAAGAGATGGTGGCGCGCATCGCGGTCCATCAGGCCGCGCGTCCACCGAGCTGGCGCCTGCTCGAGACGCAACGGCACGTCGCGGCAGCGGTGCGCGCCGATGTCTGCGATGCCCGGACGATTCTGGTCGACTGTCTCAGCCTCCTTGTGTCCAACCTTGTGTTGAGCCGGGATGTGGAGGCTGGCGACACGAGCACTGCCGGTTCCGAGCTCGAAGCCGCCGCGCAGGCCGAGGTTCGGGACCTCGTGGCCCTCGCCCGCGGCAGAGGTTTCGAGCTCATCGTCGTCTCCGATGAAGTGGGCATGAGCGTCGTGCCGCCTTCACCGCTCGGGCGCACCTTCCGCGACGCCCTTGGCCGCGCGAACCAGGAGCTTGCCGCCGCCGCGGACGCCGTGTACCTGCTCGTCGCGGGCATTCCGGTGGACGTCAAACAGCTCGCCGCGAAGCGCGTCTCCGGGTGAGGCGCTGACGGGTGGCAAGCCTCGGCAAGTGGTTGGAGAAAGATTGCCTCGGCCATAGGAAGGCGACTCGGTGCGGCGCGTCCGAGCACGTCGCCAAGCCGACTTCCAATTCCACCGAGGACATCACCGAGCAGTACACCTACGATGCGAACGCCTTCCGGGACTCGGTGATCGATGGCCGGGGCAACCCGACGCAGCTCTGCTTCGAGGTGGACGACGCGGGCGCCGCGATCAGCGGGAGCCACAGCAACTTGACCCGGGTCATCAGTCCGCCGCCGAGCGGGGGGGCGAACCCGCTGGTCACGCTGTATCAACACGGCGGCAAGCACAATCTGGTGCAGTCCATCCCGCCCAAGGGCGTTGGGAACGGGTCGACCGTGACGTGCAGCACCGACCTGAGCGGCGTGATCGACTCCGACTACGCCACCGACCTGGCCTACGACGCGGCGACGGCAACCAAGCTGGAATCGGTGACCCGCCGGTATACCGACCTCGACCTTGGGGCGCTCACCGCGGTAACGAAGTTCGAGTACGGGGACAGCAGCAATCCGGGCTTGGTGACGAAGGTCATTCCCCCACGCGGCAATACCGGCGGTTCACCTGACTACACCTACGCCACGACCTTCGCCTACTTCGGCAGCGGACCCAAGGCGGGCTTGCTGCAGAGCGTCACCGACCCGCTCGGCAACGAGACCACCTACGACTACGACGCGGCGGGCCGGCGCACCAGCATGGTGGACCCGAACGGCAATGCCGCCGGCGGGATACCAACCGACCACACCTGGAGCACCGAGTATGAGGCCGAGGACCGGGTGCGCTTCGTGCATGCCCCGGCCCCGGTGGCCGGCGGGAGCGAGCTCACGACGGAGTTCCGTTACGACCCGGTGGGTAACCGCACCGTCGTGATCGACGCCAACGGTCAGGTGACGAAGTACCTCTATGACGAGCGGGATAGCCTCGCGGAGGTCCAGCAGAGCCCGAGCGTCTAGACCGATCCGGCCGTCACGCCCTCAATCCCCAAAAGGACGACGATGAGCGGGGCGGAGGCCGAAATGGGGCCCGTCCGGTTCATCAGGAGGGTCAGGTTGGCCACGGCGGCAGTCATGGCCAACTGGAACAGCGTCTTGGGGTGGCCGGAATAGCGAGCTTGGCGACCAGCAAGGAACGACCAGCGGCCGATTGGCGCGCCTTCTCGCGCATCGACATCGGTTGTCGCAGGCGTCCTCCAGCGGGCACGATTGCCGGGCCAAAGCCTGAGTCAACTCGCAGGCCCGGCGCGGAGGCGTGATCTGTCCTGTCTGATGTGCCACGAGGACCGGCATGGCTACCGGTGCGATCGGTGCCGGCAGGCGTGCTGTTACCACTGCTACTCGAAGCTGGCGCTTGAACCCGAGCGGCGGTGGCTCTTTCTCACGTTCGTGCGGCGGCGGCGCTGTACGCGGTGTGGCGGGCGATTCTTTCGGCAGCCGGGCTGTCTTCAGTGTGGCCAAACGCTTCCAACCGGGGTGGCTGCGCTGTCAGCCTCTGAGTGGCCAGCGTGTACCGCGTGCGGGTGGAGATACTGCCCGACCTGTGCGCCGACGCTGCCCGCGACGGAGCAGTCCTCCCCCGGGCCCGGCTGCCTGGACTGTGGCGGGCCGGTGCGCCCGAGCAGGAGGCCTCTCTCGTAGCGCCGCTTGGCCATCGCTCGTGACTCCGTGACTCTTCCTCGGGCCGGCTCCCCGGGGCCGTTGTCAGCCGCGATGCCGTCGTGGTCGGTGCGGCGTGCCAGGAGTAGACTGCCGGCAGGCTGAATCCGGGGAATTGGCTAACGGTGGTCCTGGTCGTCGCGGCAGTTGCAGGCGGGCTCAAGAGTTTGGAGCGCGATGTGGCCCCGGCGTTGGTCTCGAAACAGGACGGTCGCATGACGATCGCGCCGGTCGGGCGAATCGGGCTGCGCAAGCTGCGGTTGTTCTTGGTGGCGCTCGCCATCGCGAGGGCGACCTACTGGTGGATCATGTCGGGGCAGGCTCTGGCGCTGATCGTCATGGCCTGTGTGCTCGGGGGCACTGCTCGCGATGTGGATACACCGGACGCGTCAGCGTGAGGAGGCCGGTCATCTCGTCTTTGACCGCGCTACCGACAGGTCTATCGGGGCGGCCGGGTGTTGTGTGCCCTCAGCGGGATCAGTGCGGTTGCGCTGCCGCCGCACTGGACGAATGAGAGCCAACTCACGCTCGTATTGAGCTTCCTCGAGGTCGGCCGTCGCCTCGGCCTGCGTCGGAAAGCTGGCGCCGGCACCGCCCGAACGTCAGCGCCGGGCTTCGGTCATCCGGTCCGCTCGCGGTAGTAGCGACTCACATCGAGATCACCTGGCGAGTGCCCGAGCTGGGTCACCATGAGGGCAATTTCGCTCCGATGCTGGGTGTGGTGGTTCACTGCCTGCGTCATCAGGAGCCATAACGGCGTTACGGTTTCCTGCCCGTTGCGCGCCGAGACCTGCTTGATGACGCGCAGGCAGTCTTGGTCGGTGAGGCCGGCGAGAAAGGCCCCGAGCGCCTGCTCTTGGTTGGCCCAGGCCTTCCGGAGTTCGGCAGCGGTCGGAACCGTGGCCTCGTCAGGCCGCGCGCCGATGGGCTCGCCCTGCCAGACCGACAGATAGCGCACCTCGGAGGCCAAGGCGTGAACCAGGATGGACCGCATGCTGCCATAGTCCCTCCAGCGGGCGGCGACGTAGTCGTCTTGTGGAACCCGGTCCACCTGGTCGAGGACGCGGCTCCACGCCCACGCGGTATACCCAAACATGGTGCGGAAGTACTCGGCGTTCACTGGGCCTCCCGGCGTGATTTTTTGCGCAGCGAACTCGCGGCCGGCGTCTTTCCATCCTGCCAACTGGCTTAGGATTTCCACCACCAGACCAGCCCAACAGCTCCCGCGAGCACTACCACCCCGGAGACCAGCACCGCGACGAACTCCAAATTGCCTCCGGCAGCACGAGCCTTCGCCACCATATCATGATTCGGCCGAGTGAGGTACGCGAGCCGGCGATGGTGCTCCGATGTGCCAGGCAGCCTCCCGGGTGGGACGAAAAACCTGCCTTGTGAACCCATCGACATGACTCGCGGAGCGCACCTCTGCTATGTTGACCGCACGATGCGAGCCATACTGATCGCCGGCGGATTCCTTGGCCTGCTGCTCGCGTGCCTTAGTGCCTGGTGGCCGCCCGCGACGGGTCAGGCGCAGGCGGTGTGCCCAGGATTCTGTCTGAGCGCTGAACCCGGCGCTACCGGTGCGACCCAGCTCACCGTCTCTTGGCCGGGCGCCGGGTCCGGATCCACCGACACCGTTGGCTATATCCTGCTGCGTTTCGGTCCCGGCGGGACCACCGGACAGCAGTTCGGACCAGGCCCAGGCAGTCATCACGAAGCCGCTTCCGATTTACGTGTGTGCTTCCTCCTGCTCCCCGAAGTGTACGCAGGCAGCAACTCGGCGAACTCCCGATCAAGCGTTCCCATCTGCCACATCCCCGGGCCGGGGACCCCGGCCCCGATCCGCATCTCGGTGGGGGTCAGCGGGTTCTGCTACTTCTGCCCGGTCAACGGGGACCGAGTTCGCTTCGAGCGCCTCGACGCCCTTAGTCCGTTCGCAGCAGCGGGGGTGTCCCCTGACGCCCGGCGGAACCCCGCACGCCTGGGCGTCTGACGCGTTGGGGAATCCGATCAACGTGGCGGGGCCGGGACCGGGCACCTGCTACATTGGGGCGATTTCGAGCCCGCTCCCCGCAGTCACTGACCTGGTGTGCACCGTGTCCGGCACGCTGCCCGCGGTGATCAGCAACCTCCCGAGTCTGACGCCCACCCAGCCCCCACCGACGGCCACCCCGCTCATCACGCCAATCGCCAGCGTCACCATTCCCGGGGCACCGGGCGGCCTCGCCGTAAATCTTGCGACCAACCGCATCTGGGTTGGAGAGAGCACAGGCGCCCGCGTCATTGCGATCGATGGGGCGACCAATGCGGTCATCGGGCAGACGGTTGTCGGCGGTGCGCCGGGGCAGATTGCGATCAATCCGACCACCAACCGAGTGTACGTGGCCGTCCCGGACAGCAGCGCGGTCGTGGAAATCGACGGCCAGACGCAGACGCTCCTCGCCACGATACCGGTGCCAGCGAAGCCCATCGCCATCGCCATAAACCCGGCCACGAACCGACTCTACGTGGCGAGCTACGTGTTTGCGCCGGGGGCGGCAGCCACCATCTCGGTGATTGATGGCGCGAGCCGCACGGTCATCGCGAGCATCACCGAGCCCTGTTGCCCCTCGCGCTTGGCGGTGAATCCGGTGACGAATCGGATCTACGCTCTCAAGGGCATCGGCTTTAGCGTGCTCGTGATAGACGGCGTGAGTAACACGGTACTGAGCTCATTCCCGAGTGGAAACTTCCCGAACGACCTCGCGGTGGATGCGGCGCTGAACCGAATTTACGTGGTCACCGCGGCCGGGCAGTTGGGCGCATACGACGCCGCCAGTCAGGCCCAACTCACCACCGGCTCCATCCCCTTCGGGGCAACGTCCATGGTCGTGAACCCCACCACTCATCGGCTCTTCGTTTCGGGCAGCGGGGTTGCGGTGTCCTCCGATCCCGCAGTCAGTGTCATTGACGCTGACCCCCTGCGGGTGCTGGGGCAGGTTCCCATCCCCGGTGGGATTCGGGGGATCGCGGTCAACCCCGTGACCAGTCGCATCTACGTGAGCGGCGGTGACGCCCTGTTCGTGATCGAGGACCGCGCAGGGGAGGTGATCCTCGACATTGAGCGGACGGTGCGCATTAGGTAACCCACCGTAAGCGGCGGCCGCAGCCACCAGCAACGACCCAGTAGCGTGGCGCAAAAGCCAGCGAACCCGCGCACCGTAGCCGAACGACACCGCTCCACCAGTACGACGTTAGCCGCGGGCGCCACGAAACGGCGTCCGCGCCTTCGGCATGATGGTGATGGACGGACTGGTTCCGCCGGCCACGCGATCGTCGAGTTCGGCCTGGACGAGATGTTTCGCCAGATTCAATGGGAGCCAGGCTTGGAGCCATCGAGTCACAGTGATCCCTACGATGCCCCGGTGCGTAGCAAGGACGGCGCTGCCAAGTGGGTGATCGTCTCTGCTACCGCGGTATCCGATCCCACCGGCAGCACGGGCGAGACGCTGGTGATGCTGACGGACCTCACCGAGCGCAAGCAAGCCGAGGAATCACTTACGCGTCAAGCGATGCATGACGGGCGGGGAGCAGCTTGCGGCATGGGGTTGCGCCGAGGCCCAGGGATATTTGATCGGGCGCCCGATGATCAGTGAGGCCGTGGCTGACTGGTTGAGCCACCACCAGTAGCCTTCTTTCGCCCGGTGCCGATTCGCAACGGTTTCCCATATCCGGCGGGCGCCGTTCGCGGCCTGGTGGTAAAACCTTGGCCAACGACGCAATGGAGGCCATAGCATGGCGGTTAGCACCCAGGCACCAACTGTTGAGCGAATCGACCACTGGACGCTGGTTTCGAGCGACATCGAGCGGACCAAGCGCTTCTACACGGAGGTCGTCGGCGCCCAATCGCGGGACCGCGGCCCGGCCGGCCGCGGCGGGCCGGTGGCGGTTCGGCTCGCCAACACCACGATCGACTTCTTCGAGCCGAACGCCCAGCAGCCGCAGCCCTCACCTGGCGGCGAGGGGCAGCACCACGCGTATGTCATCAAGTATGAGGACTTCGACACCTGGATCGAGCGCTTCCGCTCCTACGGCGTACCACTCCGCTTCGGCCAGTTCGGCACTCGTATGTCGCTGATGTTCGATGATCCGGACGGCTATCATTTTGAATTCACCGTCCCGCGCGAAAACCGCGAGGACGCTCGGAAAGAGCTCACGAGTCGCGGACTCGAGTTCGAGGACTAGCGCGCAGCATCCGAATTCCGGACCCAGGGGGCGGCCGTCCCTAGACCTAGATACGGGACGCGATATCCCACTCGTGGACGTTCCAGGATCGCGAGATGGTGCTGTTCATCGGAACCCCGGTGTTCGGGGAAGGGCCGGTCAGCCCACCGCCGATGGGCAGCTCATCCAACGTATAGAGAAGGGGAAGGAGCGGCAGCTCGCTCGTGAAAAGCTGCAGCATCTGCCGCTCGAGATCCAGGCGGGTCCGATCCTCGAGCGACGCGAGGATCCGCTCTCCGAGCTCATCCCATCTTTCGCTCGCATATCCACCGCGATTGGTGCCGGTCCAGCGGTTGTCGGCGGTCGGAATGTTGTCCGATGCGACACGTCGCGCGACGCTCTTGATGTCGATGCCGTTATTCGTGAAGAGAAACCCGCTGTAGGTCGCTCGGGCCTGGCGATCCTGCATCTGCGCCGGGCTCTGATATTCGTAAGCGGCCTGGATGCCCAGCGATTTCCAGTGCTCCGCCACCATGAGCGAAAGCTTCTCGCCGCCCTCGACGTCGCGGACGGTCAACGCAAAAGCGCTGGCCGTCTTTCTGGAGCACAGAGTCGGCGCCACGCCGCCAGCCCACCTCCTCCAGTAATGCCGCCGCCCGTCTCGCATCGTACGGGTATTGAGTGATGGAGTCCCGCACTTGCTGGTAGCGGGCGAAGCTGGGGTCAACCCAGCTATCCGCGACGACGCCGCGCTCTTCATAGACGACGCGGGCGAGCTCCTGCCGGTTCAGGGCGTGCAGCAAAGCGCGGCGCACCCGCACGTCGGCCAGGTCAGCCGGCTGCGGGTTGTGGAATTTCTGCGGCTCGCCGAACTTGTAGTTCCGCGAGTAAACCAGGACCACGCCAGCTCCGCTGGTCTGCCACTCCTGCTCCAGGAAGCGCATCGCGTCGCGATCCAGTTTCTTCGTCCCCAGTGTGACGTGCACGGTGCCCGCTTTCAGATTCGCAATCATCGTGTTCCCGTCCGGGATGAACTGGACGCGGATCCGCTCGATCTTCGGGTTGCCGAGGAAGTAATCGGGATTCGCCGTCAGGTCGAGGTGGCTTCCCGGTTCCCACATCGTCAGCCGGTACGGACCAAGTCCCACGAATTCGTTGCTGCTGAAGTACGGCAGCGCAAGCAGCCGGCCCTTTGCCTCCACGTACGTGGTCTCCAGGAGGTGCGCAGGCAGCAGGAACAGCTCTTTCGTCTCCAGCCGATCCGCAAACGGGTAGGTGTCTGCCCAACGCACCACGACCGTTGCAGGGTCGACCGCTTCCATCCCCACGATGTGCTTCACGACTTCCTGCTCGCTGTTCGGAAGCTCGGGGTCGCGGTAGACCGCAAGGGAGAAGAGCATATCCCGCGCAGTGAAGGGGGTGCCGTCGTGCCATTTCACGCCGGGGCGTAACTTCATGGTCGTTTCCATCGAGCCGTCGGGGAACACCTTCCAGGTGCCCCGCTCCGCGGACGGCAGCTCCTGCAGGACCCTGGGGACAGCGGATCCATCCGCGATGTTGGCCGCGAGTGGCTGATGCATGATGTGGAGGACGTGCTGCGCCTCGCCGCCAGCGGCTCCCTCCGTCGCGACGTTCCAGAGGTTCCGCAAATCTTCGTCGAGCCCAATCGTGATCGCTTTTACGCCTGGCGTGGGCCGGGCTGGCTCCGCCCCCGACCCGCGATCAGCCGGCGCCCGGCCCGGGCTGGCGCACGCCGTAACCAGAAACGCCAGGGTCAAAAGAACCCATGACCTACCGAACTGCACGTCGCCGACTCCCAACCTTGTCTAACTCATCGGAACCCACCTGGCACCGGCCAACGATACTCCGACCTCGGCCGCTTGCCTAGTCTCCCTCGGCGTGCCAGTCTGCCGAGCGATAGGCGCATATGAGAAGGAACGTCAGATTGACGAGACCCCGCCGAAGCCGATACTGTTGCGCCAATGCACCCCGCTCCCTGAAGGAGGACTCCCTTGCTTACAAAGGAAGACAACGAGCTGCTCACCCGGGTTGGCCGTGGCACGCCAATGGGAGAGCTCATCCGGAGATGCTGGACTCCTGCGTGCCTCTCTGAGGAGCTGCCGGAGCCCGATTGCGACCCCATTCGGGTGCGCCTCCTTGGCGAGGACCTCATCGCCTTCCGGGACAGCGACGGCAGAGCCGGCGTCATGGACGAGCACTGTCCGCACCGCGGGGCGTCGCTCTTCTTCGGGAGGAACGAAGAGGGTGGGCTTCGCTGTCTGTATCACGGATGGAAGATGGACGTCGCGGGCAACATCCTCGAGACCCCGTGCGAGCCAGCCGAGTCCCGAATGCGCTTTCACATCAAGCACGCCGCTTACCCGGTCGTCGAGCGGGCCGAGGTCGTTTGGGTCTATCTGGGCCCTCCGGCGGAGGAACCGCCAGCACCCGATTTCTGGTGGATGGGACTCCCCGCCGAGAATCGAGCCGTCGGTAAGATCGAGTACACCTGCAACTTCGTCCAGGCGATGGAGGGCGTCTGGGACAGCATGCACAGCAATTTCCTCCATTCCGGCTTCGGGGTCATGCACTGGACCCCGGAGCAGATCGCGGCGCTCGATCCCCGCGAGTATGGCTTCTGGCCAACGACCCCGTTCGTGGAGACGCAGGACACGCCGTACGGCTTCCGCGCTGCGCACGTGCACGAGCAGCCAGACGGCAGCAAGGTTGTGGGCGTCAGACCATTTATCGTGCCGTTTCATTCCCTGCTCTCGGACACGCCGCACATGTTCGTGCCCGAGGACGACGAGCACACCTGGCTCTTCGATGTACGCGCCAGCGTGAAACGGCCGGTGGATCGAGAGGCGGCGCTCCGCGCGCGGGGCGAGCGCGTCGGTCCTGATCTCACTCCCGACCATCGCAAGATTCACAATTCGGAGAACAATTACGGGCAGGACCGCCAGGTGATGCGCGAAAAGAAGGTGGATTGGAGTTATTCCGGCATCCCATGGGGCAAGCCGCACCAGGACATGGCGATGACGGAAAGCATGGGCCCGATCTGGGATCGATCGAAGGAGCACCTCGGCTCTTCCGATGCCGCCGTCATGAAGCTGCGTTCCCGGCTGCTGGACGCGGTCCGCGGCTTCATGGAGACGGGGAAAGTTGCCGAGCTCGATCCCTCGATCCCATTCGAGCGCATCGCGGGCGTGAGCAATGTCCGAGTTGCCGCGGATGCGCCGTGGGAATCAGTCGGCGCTACGGCCGGCGAGTTGGTGCCCGGACTCGTCTAACGGCTACCGCCACTCCCACTCGTGGATGTTCCAGTTTGCGAGCGTATCTGGTGTTCCTCGCTCGGGGCCGCGCAATGACGCCAGATGGGCCTGGACCCGGATGTCGGCGTAGAGAAAGATGGCGGGCAGCTCCTCGCTCAGGAGCTTCGCCATCGCGATCATGATTCGATTCCGCTCGTCGCGCTCGAGCGAGCTGTTGAAGCTGTTCCAAAGCCCGTCGTACTCGGCATTGGACCAGCCACCGCGATTCTGGCCTCGCCATCCACGCGCGGGTGTGCTCACCTCAGACGATGCGAAACGGCTATGGCTGGCCTCCGTGACGTTCCCCTGAGAGCTCGAGATACCGGGATGGGAGCTGCGGTACTCCAGATCCTGAACTTGCGCAACGTTGATGCTGGTGGGCTGGATGTCAAAGCCGGCCCGGCGCCACGAGTCCGTGACCAACAACTGCTCACGCTCGGCAATTGCGCCGGTGAGGCCTCGGTACGACGGCGTAAGTCGCTCCCCGCCCGCTGTGGCGAAGAAGCCATCTCGATCCTTCGCGTATCCGGCCTCGTTCATGAGCTGTTCGCTGCGTTGCGGGTCGTGCGGATATCTCGCGATGGCCCGTTCCACCTCAGGGTAGTACGGCATCTCACGGGAGAGTAGCGTCTCCACGAGATCACCCTCCCCTGAGAAGAGCCCTTCCCGCAGCGCGACCCGATCGACGGCATGCGCAAGCGCGCGCCGCACGCGAACGTCCAGCAGCGCAGGCGTTCGCTGGTATTCGGGGCGAAACTGAAACTCGCTGTAGGCGACCGCCGTGTCGTGCAGGAGAACGACGCCTCGCTTGTTTTCCGCCCAGGCGCGCTTGAAAACCCCCGCATACTCAAATCCCAGGCTGAAGCTCCCGACGAATTGCACCTCCTCGGCCAGCATGTTGGAAGCGATCGCGTTTTCATCGCCAAGGAACCGCACGATGATGCGGTCGATCTTGGGGCGTCCGAGGGCATGTTTATCGAAGGCACTGCCCGCGATCTCGGATCCCTGCGCCCAGTGGTCCAGCCGATACGGGCCGGCTCCAACGTATCCAGCGCTCCAGTAGGGATTGTTCATGAAGGCCTCTCGAGCGCCCCCGCTCGCCTCGATTGCCGCGAGCGGAGCCTCGAGGAGGTGCTGCGGCAGCGGCTCAAACTCGGTATCGCGCAGGTATCCCGCGCCGGTGTAGATGGAGCTCCACCGGATGAGCACAGTTAGCGGATCGAGGGCTGCCACCTCTTCCATCTGATCCTGGGGAACGGCGATGAAGCCGAGACCGGACGTTGCGTAGACCCGCCGTGCGAAGACGAAATCGTCGACGGTCAGCGGAGCTCCGTCGTGCCAGGCAAGGCCGGCGCGAAGGCGGTAGGTGGTCTCCATCCGTCCATCTGGATAGACGCGCCACGAGTCCGTGTTGAGCTGCGGAAGCGACTCGGCAAGATAGGGGCGCACCGTGCCCTGCGTGTCGATAAAAGCGAGCGAGGCATTGAAAAGGCGCTTCACATCCCGCGTGCCGCCGGGCGTTGCGAGTTTCGGAACCACCGTGTTCGGCTCAACGCGGTACGCCAGAGTCAAGGTGCGGGCTGGGGTAGCAGCAGTCGGCCCGGGCTGTTGGTCTTGCCCGGTGCCCGGATCTTGGGGCGAAGCGGGAGCAGCGCAGGCGTTCAGACCGATCGTCGTGAGCACGATTGCCGTCCAGCAACCGATACGTTGCACGCCGAAACCTCCAAACCGATCTCATACTCGTTGGTTGGCACAGAGAGACACCGTATCTTACGCGGATGGGTCGGGGTTTGGCGCAAGGAATGGGAACGTCTGCTCCCCGCTCAACCTGATCGATCTTGACGCGCGGTCGGGGTGGTGCTACCTATGAGCCACAGAAGCTGAGCCACAGGAGCCGGGTCGCGTCCCCGAGGATGACGCCCGAGGTCGGATTGGCAGGAGGCGGGGAATGCAGCGACGGACGTTGGCGGTGACGTTTACCCTCATGCTGGCGCTCGTGGTAGGCGCCTGCGCTCCAGCAAGCCAACAATCCTCCGCGAGTGGGCCGACACGGCCAGGCCCGGGCCGGAAACAGATCACGGCCAGTGTCTTCTCGAGTCCGGCCGGACTGCACCAGGAGCTGACCAATCCGCAGGGCACGTCGGGCAGCGTGCCAGGGCTGGGCGAGCTCTATCAGCTCCTCGGCGGCGGGCTCACCTACCTCGACGGGGAGTCCGTTCGCCATCCCTGGCTCGCCGAAGCCGTGCCATCCGTCGAGAACGGACTGTGGACCGTCTCACCCGACGGCCGCATGGAGACGACCTGGCGCATCAGACCGGGCACCAGATGGCACGATGGGAAGGCGTTGACCGCCGATGATCTGCGGTTCACGCTGGAGGTTTACCGCGATCGTGATCTCGGCGTCTCGGCAGTGCCCGGGCTGCAGCTCGTCGACGGGGTCGATCTGCCCGACCCGCAGACCGCGGTCTTGAAGTGGCGGGAGTCCTTCATCAGCGCCGATGCGCTCTTTAGCTCTGGCCCAACCATGTGGGTGTTGCCCCGGCACCTGCTGGAGCAGCCGTTCCAGGAGAATAAGGACCAGTTCCTTGGCCTGCCGTACTGGCAAGGCGAGTACATCGGCACCGGGCCGTTCAAGATGCAGGAATGGGTCTCGGGAAGCTCCATGATGCTCGTCGCTAACGACGATTACGTGCTGGGGCGGCCTCGACTCGACCAGATCGACGTGCGGTTCTTTACCGACCGAGGTCCCGTCGTCGCGGGGCTCCTAGCCGGAGCCCTCCAACTGCACGTTGGGCGGGGACTCAACCCGTTGGACGTCATCCAGCTTCGCGATCGCACCCAGGAGGTCAAGGTCCAGTTGGGTGGACCCCTGGGCAATGTGCTGCCGATTTACCCGCAGTTCATCAACCCAGATCCAGCCATCATCGCGAACCTGCAGTTTCGGCGGGCGCTGCTGATGGCGATCAACCGCCAGGAGCTGACCGACACGCTGAACTCCGGACTGGGTCCTGTCGCGCACTCCTGGGTTCCATCGGACTTGCCGGCAGGCAAAGCGGTGGACGGGCGGATCGTGCGCTACGACCATGACCCGCGGACGGCTGCCCGCATGATCGAAGCCCTCGGGTTCACCAGGGATGCGGACGGCGCCTTCCGCGGTGCGGATGGGGGCAAATTGGGGGTCCCAATCGTGACGCACCGTCAGAACGCGTTTCACGAGCCGGCGACCCTCGCGGTTGCGCGCTATTGGAAGGAGCTGGGCCTCGAGGTCCAGGTGGAGGTCCTGCCGGTGGAGCGAGCCGCCGACCTCGAGTATCGCGCGCTTTTCCCCGGGTTCTTTCTCATCAGCCGAGGGCTACCAGTCGACCGCCCGGATGGCTACTTCACCCGGCGAGCCACGCCGGTCGCTGAAACGGGATTCCGCGGGGGAAACGTCGGACGATACTCGTCCCCGGAGTTGGATGCGCTCGTCCAACGCTACGTCACCGCGATCCCATTCGCTGATCGCGTGGGGGTCCTCGGCGACATAGTGCAGGTGCAGACCGAGCAGGTGACCATGCTCCCGCTGTTCTTCCAGGGGGTGGCCTTTATCCTGGGGAGCAACCGGCTCCAGAACGTCCTGGGCGGGCAAGTGTGGAACGCGCATCTCTGGGATCTCGAGTGAGTCGTCGGTGCCGGAAACGACCGGGCTCGTGCGTCGGTGCACGCTACTGGCAGACGATATCGACGGCTCCAGATGCGACGATCGTTCCCTGGAACTCAACGCGATATCCGTAACGCCCGAGTCCGCTCGTCGCGAGCTGGGATCCGGTGAAGGTAGCCGCCTCCACACGTACGACGCCGGCAAGTGCCTCGCGATCGGCGAGCTGCCAACCCGCGCTGAGCTCCTCCCCTCGCGGAACGTTCTGCACGCGAACTACGGCGTTGAGGCCCTGCGGATTGCAGTCCGTGATCCTGCCGCCCGAAGGAACAAGCTGGGAAGGCGGCGTAGCGCCGCGATTGGAGCCGGTGTAAAAACCAATCAGCTCGAACGTGGGCGCGCGCACCGGCGTCGGCCGGGGAGTTGGAAGCGGGGTCGGCGCGAGTGGCACCAGAACAAAATCCAACTGCCCCTGCCCCCGTTTTAGCTCGACCGGCTGCTGGAATAGCTCATAGCCCGAGGCGGAAATCGTAAGCTGGCCAGACGCGGTCTCAGCCGCGATCGGAACATCCAACCGAAACAGCCCGTCGGCCTCGATTCGCCCGGCAATCGCTGGCGTGCCAATGCCCTGCCACGTGACGTCGCCCCGAATGACTGGTGCCGAGGTCGCCTCGTCGACTGCGCGACCGAAAAGCGGCGTCTCCGATGCTCGCGCGATGCGGAACACCTCTGGCCAGGCCGTCTGTCTGAGATTGATTTCTTGCCGAAAGCGTTGGTAGCCGGGCGCATCGATAAGGACCACACCCTCGGTGATGTCTCCGGTGATGCGGAACGTCCCATCGGGATTCAGGCGCGCGGACAGGCTCGAGCCATTTGTGTTGTCGACCGTGACCCGGCCGCTCCCGACATGGGAACCGCTGGTCGCATCGATAACGCGGCCACCGTATGAGGAGGGTGAAGGTGGGGCACCAGAGCCGCTGCACGCGGCCAGGATCGCGGTGAGGGCACCGATGGCGGCGGCATGTATGAGGCGGAGGCGCTTGCTGCGTAACGTCGTGAGCCTTCCGATGTGTGTCGTCGCTACCTCGAGCTTTGGCGCTTGGGTAGCTCTTACTAGTTCTTCGTTTGACCGGGCATCAGTATTGCGAAGTAGCGCAGCGCGTGCAAGGAAGCTTGACCGTTACGTCGTGGCGAGGTGCATATCACGGCTATGCGGGGCCGTGCGACTAGGCGCCGCGCGGAAGATCCACTACACTCAACCCCGGCCCAGCGACCACAAAGCCCGGCATCCGGCGAGCGCTGGACGCTGCATTCCGCGGTAGGCGACGGGTCCCGTTGGAAGAGGCGGGCAAAGCCACGCGGACCGACGATCGCGACGCAAACGAATTGAGGAGGGCAGATTGTACGGAGGCAAGAAGGTCATCGACGTCCATGGCCATATGACGACGCCACCCGCGTTCCGCGGGATGATTGCCAACTGGGTGTCCCAGAACACCGGGCCGAGCAATCACGGAGAGGCGCCGAAGATCAGCGATGAGCAGATGGAGGGCGCTCAGAAGCGTCACCTCGACATGCTCGACGACCACAGTATCGATTACCAGCTCATCTCGCCGCGCCCCATCGCGATGTGGCACTGGATGCGGCCGCATCTGCAGTACGACTGGACGCACTTCACCAACGACACAATCGCCCAGATCTGCCGCCTCCACCCCGAGCGGTTTGGCGGCATCGCGCAGCTCCCCCAGAGCCGCGATCTGGACACCTCGCACGTTATCGATGAGCTCACGCGAGCAGTCAAAGAGCTCGGCTTCGTGGGCGCGCTGGTCAACCCCGATCCCGGTGGAGACCGGCTGACCCCCGGCATGCACGAGCGCTACTGGTACCCCCTCTATGAGAAGGCCCAGGAGCTCAACGCCGTGCTGATGGTCCACCCGTCGGTGAGCTACGACCGCCGCTTCGAGGTCGTGCCGGCCAACTACCAGATGAACAACGTCATCGAAGAGTACGTGGCGATGCAGGTGCTCGAGCACGGCCGTGTCTTCGAAGACTTCCCGCGGCTGAAAGTGTTCGTCTGCCACGGTGGCGGCGCGCTGCACCGCTTTATCAAGGAAGACTACCATCGCGGCCACCGCGATCTCTCGAAGAATCTCTGGTTCGACTCCTGCATGCTGGAGCGCGAGGTGCTTGGCGCGATGATCAAGCAGAAGACGCCGAAGCAGGTGCTCTTCGGCACCGAGGCTCCCGGTTCCGGTGGCGCCAAGCGGCCTGAGTCCGGCCGGCCGGGCGACGACCTCGTGCCAGTCATCGCCGAGTACGACTTCCTCAGCGAAGAAGACAAGGGCGCGATCTTCTACAACAACGCCTTCGACGCGGTGCCACTGCTCACCAAGCACGCGGTCGGCGACTGACAGATATCCGGAGGGGAGGGATGGCCCGCCCATCCCTCCCCAGGGGAGCTACGAGGTCCACTCCCACTCGTGGATGTTCCAACCGCCGTTCGTGCTCGAGACGGTCTCCATCGGCCCACGCAGGTTCGCAACCTGCGTCATCGTATAGAAGGCAAGGTAGAGGCCATATGCCGGCAACGCCTCGCCCAGCCGCTGGGTGAGCTGCACAGCAAGCTGGCGGCGCTGCCCGCGCTCCAGGCTCGAATCCCACGCCGCGGCGAGCCGCTCGAACTCCGGATCGTCGAAGCCCGCGTAATTGGTGCCGATGTACCGGGTCTCGGGCCGCGCGATCGAGGATGCCCGGAAATGATCCACGTTCGGAACGTAGGCCGAGTTCACGGCGCCGTCGAAGAGGCCGGAGAAGTTCGCGAAGATGAGCGGCTCGGACTGCTGCGCCCGCGGGATGACGCGCAAGCTGGTCTCGAAGCTCGCCCGGCGCAGCACGTCCGCGAAGACCGTCCCTTCAGTGGTATTGGAATCCGTGACGGCGACCTCGATGGCGAAGCGACCGGTCGGACTTGCGAAGAAGCCGTCGGCGTCCTTGCGATAGCCCGCGTCCGCCATCAACTGCGCGGAGCGCTGCAGGTCCAGCGGGAACTTCGGTGTGACGCGACCAGCGTCCGCGTAGTAATCGGACTGCGGCAAGAGCAAGATGTCGGCGATACGGCCGCCGCTGCTCGTCACCGCGTCCCCGATCGCCTGGCGGTCGGTCGCGTGGGCGATCGCCTGCCGAATCCGTACGTCACTCACGGCCGCGGGATTGGCGTATTCCGGCCGCGTCTGGAAATGCGCGGTCCGAATGGTGACCGGGCTTCGGACCACTTTGCCGGCATTGGTCGGGCGCCACTGTTCTTCGACCGATGTTGCCTGCTGGTCCTTCATGGCCTGGTCCACGGCGATGTGCACCGTCCCCGCCAGCATGTTGGCTACGGCCGTGTTCGGATCGGTGATTGCCAGGACCTGGATCCGGTTGATCTTCGCGCGCCCGAGGGCGTGGCCCGGAAAGGCCTCACCTTCCAAGGAGGTGCCCGGCTCCCAGCCCACGAGTCGATACGGGCCCGCGCCGACGAACTCGCCAGTCCAGTATGGGAGCCCCGCGAAGGCCTCCCAATTGGCCCGGGCGAACGCGGTCCCCAGCAACCGCTCGGGCAGCGGCGGGAAGTCATTCGCCGTCAGGTCATCCGCCGTTGCATACGCGCTGCGCCAGACGATGCGGAGCGTCGCCGGGTCGGGCGCCTCCGCGAGCGATATGAGGTTGAAGGGCGGGGTTGCCGAAACGCCGAGCTCCGGCGTCGAGTACACCTGCCACGAAAAGACGAAATCCCTTGCGGTCAGCGGGCCCCCGTCGTGCCAGGTGAGCCCCGATTTCAGGCGGTACGTCGTCTCCATGCCCCCATCAGGGGTTACCTTCCAGCTTTCCGTTCCGAACTGGGGCAGCGCTTCCGCGAGGTACGGCTGGGGGAGCTCCTGGGCATCGTTGAGGGCCAGGCCGGCGTTTAACATGCGGAGGGCCGTGTTCGGGCTGCCGGGCCCGCGCAGCTCGCGGAGCGGCCGGCTGCTCAGGCTCTCCGGCGCGCGCCCGATCGCCATCACCAGCATGCGATTGATCTCGGGGGCCTGAGAGGGACTGGCCGGCGCCGCGGGCTGGCTCTCTTGTGGCTGCGCAGCCGGCCGCGGACTCGGGGCGCAGCCAAGCCACAGCAACGCGACGAGGGCGATGGCGGAGATGCGCGATGGTGCTCCCAACATGACGAAGCCTCCCGGGACGCCGGCGGCGGCGAAGCCAACCAGGCCCGACCGCATCAGGGCGATTTCGGCCAGTGTATTCCCGACGCTTGCGCCACGCAACGCCATCCTCATCAGCCGAGGCTTTGGTAGCATCACCATCGAGTCGACGGATTGCTCTGCACAAAAGAGCGAGGACGCGTTTGCGCCCGCGAGACCGAGGTGTTGAGACGTGACGACGGTGTATCGCGCCGAGAATGTGGGCAGCTTCCTGCGGCCGCGAGAGGTGCTCGAGGCGCGCGCCGCGCGTGGCGAAGGCCGGCTGAGCCCGGAACGGCTGTGGGAGATCGAGGACCGCGCGATCCTGGAGGTGCTGGAGCTGCAGCGGCAGGTCGGCATCGACGTCTATACCGATGGCGAGCTGCGTCGCGGCTCGTTCCTGAGCGACGTGGCGGACGCTGTCGAGGGGTTCGTGCCGGACAAGATCCTGATGGAGTGGCACGGCCCGGGCGGCGGCGAAGAGGCCAGCGCCGCGCAGGTTGTCGGCGGCCGGCTGCGCGCGACGCGATCCCTAACCGGCCACGAGATCCCGTTCCTCAAGGCACACGCGCCCGGCCCTTACAAGGTCACGATCCCGGCTCCAAGCAACTTCCCCGACGTCAGCTTCAAGCCGGGTCTCACCGACCAGTTCTACGCGAGTCGCGAGGAGATGCTCCGCGACATCACCGCGATCATCCATGAGGACATCCTCAGCGCCGTAAGCCAGGGCGTCCCCTACATTCAGCTCGACGCGCCGCGTTACACCTACTACGTCGACGATCGCGTCCGGCAGCGGATGCAGAGCCGCGGTATCGACTCCGACCGAGCGCTCGACGAGGCGATCGCGGCGGACAACGCCAGCCTCGCGGGCGCCCGGCGCGAGGGCGTGACCCTCGCCATTCCCCTCTGCCGCGGCAACTCCCGGAGCCGCTGGATGGCTGAGGGCGGCTACGATCCGATCGCGGAGAAGCTCTTCACGCAGCTCGAGGTGGACGCCTTCTTGCTCGAATACGACAGCGATCGGGCCGGCGGGTTCGAGCCGCTCCGTTTCGTTCCACCCGGCAAGACTGTTGTGCTGGGCCTCGTCAGCACCAAAGAGCCGACCCTGGAGACGCAGGACGAGCTGATGCGGCGCGTCGACGAGGCGGCGAAGGTCGTGCCCGCCGAGCGGCTGGCGCTCAGCCCGCAGTGCGGGTTCGCCTCGATCGCCGCGGGCAACCTGATCTCCCAGGACGACCAGCGCCGCAAGCTCGATCTCGTCGTCGAGACGGCGCGCAAGATCTGGGGCTAGGATCAATACCGTTCACTTTGGCAGCGAGGCGTGGGGCGGAATGCAATTGTCCCCTCTCCCTTTGGGAGAGGGTTAGGGTGAGGGCGTGGCCACACGGGCTGTTGGGTTGTATCCCCCGAGGCCAAAGTGAACGGTATTGGGGCTAGGATCCGAGATCATCGCCGGGCGAGACGTCGAGGTCAGCGACATCCAGGTGTTCCCGTGGGGCTCCTTCGTTTTCTTCAAAGACCCGGATGGCAACGCCTGGTCCGTCCAGGCCATGCCCGGACGCACCTAACCCCCGCTGCCTCGCAGTTGATCCGCGAGATCGGAGATCGCTCGCGCCAGCGGCCACCTCGGCTGATACCCGAGCTCCTCCCAAGTCCGCGTCAGGTCCACCAGCGGCGTGTCGGCCGGCCCGGCCTCGACTGGAACAACCGTTGCGCCCGGAACCGCCGCGTTCACTGCCGCCGCGAAATTTGCCGGGCCGACAATCTCGCCGGAGCCAAGATTGAACACGTCGTGGCGGGGCGACTCAGCGAACAGGGCCCGGGTCATGCCGTCGGCAACGTCACGGCCGTAGACCCGCTCGCCCGCCCGAAATCGG
>ORMF012468863.1_pt1 | contig 60100 bp, 45 predicted proteins | sample 1779871 | NCBI WGS metagenome assembly ORMF01 (sample SAMEA104232316, study PRJEB22302) | groundwater metagenome | biome: forest; feature: aquifer; material: groundwater | place: USA | collected 2011-08-07 | depth 5.4 m | reverse complement strand
GGCCGCGATGCCGCGGCGCCCCGCCGCGCTGCAAGCGGGGCGCGAGCAACTCGCCGGCGATCTCGCGCATCAGGATCGACTGGCGGCGCTCGGGTTGCTGGCGGCGGGGGTTAGCCACGAGATCAACAATCCCTGCGGCGCGATCTTCGCGAACATCGGCGTGGTGCGCGACGATCTCGAGTCGGTGTTGTCCCGCCCGCGGTTCATGCGGGGCGACGCGCTCGACCAGTCGGCCGGCGAGTGGCTCGAAGCATTGGGCGACTGCATGGCGGCTGCGCGGCGCATTCAATCCGTCGTCAAGACGCTGAACGTGTTCTCACGACGCTCGGACAACAACCAGCCAGTGCCCGTCGACCTCAACGAGGAAGTCACCGCGGTGATGCGCCTGGTGGGCAAGGAAGTGAAGTTCCAGGCCCACATTCGTCTCGAACTCGACGCACAACTTCCGCAGGTCCTCGCAGTCGCGAATTCCGTCGCGCAAATCGTCACGAACCTCGTGGTGAACGCCTTGCAGGCGCTCGAGAGCGTCATGGCCGCAGAGCCCGTGATCGTGATTCGCACGACGCACGACGACGACAACGTGTTGCTGGAGGTGTCCGACAACGGCCCGGGCATGGCGTCGGACGTCCGGCGGCGCATCTTCGACCCGTTCTTCACGACCAAGCCGGTGGGCAAGGGCACGGGGCTGGGTCTCGCAATCACCCGGGAGCTCGTGAACAAGGCGGGCGGGGAGATCTTCGTCGAGTCGACGCCCGATCACGGCACGCTGTTTCGCGTCGTGTTCGTTGTCGCCACCGATCTGAACCAACGCGTCGCGCGTCCGTCGTCCATGCCACCCGCCAGTGCGCGGCTGCGGGTCTTGCTGCTGGACGACGACGAGCTGCTGCTCCGTTCGCTCCAGCGTTCCCTCGCGCCGCATTTCGAGTGCATCGCCGTGCAGTCCTCGAAGGACGCGCTGGACGCGCTGCGGCGCGATCCAAACGTCGACGCCATCGTGTCCGACATCGTCATGCCCGAGATGAACGGGATGGACTTCTTCGACAAGCTGCAGGAATTCCATCCGGCACTCGCGAGTCACACGGCGTTTCTTTCGGGTGGCCTGACGGCGCTGAACCTCCGGGAGAGGCTCACGGCCACCGGCCGGCCCTACATGCAGAAGCCAGTCGACGCGCAGCATCTGGTCCGGGTGATTCGGGAGATCGCCGCAACGCCCGGAATGCCCGCGATCCCGCGCTGACCGACGCATTCGGGGCTAGGCCGGGCTCAAGGTCTGCGCACGCCGACCGTTCACCCCAAGGACGCCTGACCGCGCCGACGCACCACCAGGGCGCGCGAGTGCATCTTCCGCCAGGCAAACCCGGAGAACTGCGATGGACGGCACCGAACAGACACCCAACCCCAGCTGCGTTCTTCTGGTCGACGACGACCCGGGCGTTCGAACCGCGCTCGCCCGCGTTCTTCGTCGCGCCGGGCATATCGTGGAGGAACGCGAAGACGGCCGGTCGGCGCTCGCACGGTGCCAGGCGGGCGGAATCGACGTCGTTCTCACGGACATCACGATGCCGCAGATGAGCGGGATCGATCTGCTCCGGGCGTTGCGCGCGTCGGACCCCGACACGCCCGTCGTGCTCATGACCGGCGCGCCCGAGGTCGACACGGCCGTCCGAGCGGTACGGCTCGGAGCGATCGACTATCTCACCAAGCCCGTCGACCTCGATTCGCTGAAGACCACGGTCACGCGCGCGGTGGGCCTCGGCCGACTCGCTCGCGCGGGCCGCGCGACGCACGTCGCGGTCGAGCGCGCGGCCGCCGAGGTGGAACCGAGCGACGAGCGTCCCGCAGCGTTCGAGCGGGCGCTCGCGAGCGCGTGGCCTGCGTTTCAGCCGATCGTCGGCATCGACGGTTCGCTGTACGGGTTCGAGGCACTTCTACGTACGCGTGAGCCTGCGTTCCCGAACCCCGGCGTGATGATCGCCGAGGCGGAGCGTCTGGGCCGCGTCGCCGACATGGGTCGAGTCATTCGGCGCCGATCCGCCGAGGCCTTCGCCGCCGCGCCCGCGGACGCGCATTTGTTCGTCAACCTCCATCCGTCGGATCTATTTGACGATGAGTTGACCTCGCCCGAGTCGGCGCTGCGCCAGATTGCACCGAGGGTGGTGCTCGAGATCACGGAACGCGCGGCGCTCGAGTCGTTTTCGAACGCACGCGAGCGCGTCGAGCAACTGCGATCGCTTGGCTTCCGCATCGCGATCGACGACCTCGGCGCCGGCTACGCCGGGCTGACGAGCTTTGCCGTGTTGGAGCCCGAAGTCGTGAAGTTGGACATGACGCTCGTCCGCGGAGTGGATGCGGCACCGACGAAACAGAAAGTCATCCGGTCGTTCGCGACGCTCGGACGTGATCTCGGGATGCTGGTCATCGCGGAAGGGGTCGAGACCGTGGGCGAACTCGAAACGCTGCGCACGCTCGGCTGCGACCTATTGCAGGGCTATCTGATCGCGCGTCCGGGACCGGCGTTTCCGACCATCTCGTGGCCTCGGATGCCGGCACACGCAGCAAGTGGCGATGCGCTGCCGCCAACGCCGCTCACATCGACGGCGGCGTAGCGAATCTCGGGTTGCGGTAACACACCGAAGCGTAGGCACACGGCATGGGAAAGCTCGAACCACGTGAAGACGACGCGATCTACAGCGATCTGGCGGATGACAGAGAGATGACCGACTTGATCGACAGGTTCGTGACCTCGCTGCGTGACCGCGCACGATCGCTGCGAGCGACCCTCGCCGCTGGAGACCTCGAGTCGCTCCGCCGACTGGCGCACCGATTGAGGGGCGCGGCGGCCGGATACGGATTCCCGTCGATCTCGGCCGCCGGCGCGGCGCTGGAAGACGAACTTCGCGCGGGCGCACCGTCGGAGCGCGTGGCCGTCGCGACCGACACGGTGGCTGCGCTGTGTGAGCGCGCACGCCCGGGGTCGCAAGCGGCTCTCATCGGAGCAGACGCGTCATGACCCAGAGTGTGATGGTGATCGACGACTCAAGCGACGTTCACGACCTGCTCGACGTTCGCCTGGAACCGGAGGACGTGCTCCTCCATCACGCGTTCAGCGGCGCGGAGGGAATCCAGCAGTGCGCTGAAGTGCGACCGGACCTGATCCTCCTCGACGTGGATATGCCAGTCCTCGGCGGATTCGAGGTTTGCCAGTCGCTCAAAGAGGATCCCAGGACGTCGGCGATCCCGGTGATCTTCCTCACCGCGGCGGGCGAGGTGAGCGAAAAAGTGCGCGGCTTCGATCTGGGAGCGGTGGACTACATCACCAAGCCGTTTCAGCCTGCCGAGCTGAGAGCGCGCGTTCGCGCCGCGCTGGCTACGAAGCGTTACCACGACCTGCTCGCGACGCGTGCGCACATCGATGGGCTCACCGGGCTATGGAATTGGACGTACTTCGCCCAACGCATGAGCGACGAGATTTCCGCCGTTCGGCGCTACGGACGAACCGTGTCGCTGGTCTTGTTGGACATTGATCACTTCAAGCGCGTCAACGACACATACGGTCACCCGTTCGGCGACGTCGTCCTGCAACGTGTCGGCGAAGTTCTCTCGACGTTGATGCGCGCGACGGATGCCCCGTGCCGTCAGGGCGGCGAGGAATTCGCCCTGCTCTTGACCGAGACGGACTTGAAGGGCGCCGAGCGCGCGGCGGAGCGCGTTCGCGACGGCATCCGTGCGCTGCGGCTCACGCAGAAGGGCGTCGACGTCGCCGTGCGCGCGTCGTTCGGCGTCGCTTGTACGTCGTCGAGTGCCCACCACCGCGATGCGACCGCCGAATGGCTCATGGAACAAGCCGACCAGGCGCTGTACACGGCGAAACACGCCGGGCGCGACCGGATCGTGGTGGCAGATCCTGCGACGGGGGTCGAAGACGACACCCTGGGTCTTGAACGACCCCGCCCCGCCGGGGGCTAGCGGGGTCATCGGCGACCCCACCCCCGGGGAGGACGCGCCTCCGAACGCGGAAACACTGGGACCGCCGTCGCCCGCGGGCTGGCACGCCTGATGCTCTGTGTCTCCGCGAGGTTGAACACAATGAACTCGCCGATCCGCGAAGCCGCCGGCGTCGCGATGGACTCCGCAGCCGCCCGTCAATGTGTCGAGACGTACGCACCCCTCGCACGGCGCATCGCCACCGCGATCGCCCGGCGCCTGCCACGGCACGTCTCGCGCGACGACCTGCACGCCGCAGCCATGTTCGGCCTGTGGGACGCGATTCGGCGGCATGACGACCCCTCGCGCGAAGACTTCGTATTCTATGCGTCGACCCGAATTCGCGGCGCGATCTTCGATGAGCTGCGCCGCACCGACTGGGTGTCGCGGCGGACACGGGAGCGCAATGATCGCGCAGAGGCGGCGGGAACCACGGTGGTGCGCGTCGATGCGCTGGATTCGATGCCCGCGAACGACATCGAGCGCGCGCTTGCATCGGGCGATCCCGGACGCGACCGCGCGGAGGAGCAGAACTCGCTCGCGGAGATCGTGCGACTGCTGCCCCGGCTGAGCGATCGCGAGCGTCTCGCCGTGGTCGGTGTCTACTTTCAAGACCGGCGGTTGAAAGATGTGGCGCTGGAACTCGGCGTGACGGAATCGCGCGTTTCACAATTGTGCACGGCGGGCGTCTCGCGGCTTCGAGAAAACGTCGCCGCGTAGCGCGATTGCGCCGGGGCAACGCGTACTCACTCGCGCGGCAGCCCGCACACCGCGCAGAGAGCGCGCAGCACGATCGTTTCGCAGCGGCGCGAGTTCACTGCCCTCGCATCTTCCACCGCGGCGGCCGCCGGCATTGCCGCGAGCTGGGCCTGGGCCACGCGAACTCCCGCACAATCGGTCGCCGCGCGAAGCGCAATCCTCGCCCGCAGCAGCGGAGACAGAACCGCCGTGCCCTCCCCGGCTAGACGCAACGCGAGGTCACGCGCCGTCCCGCGCGGCAATTCGATCGCCGCAGCGGCCGCAGCCTCGACGGCCGTCGGCGAACGCTCGAGGTGTCCCGCGCGCCAGGTCTGGAGCACGAAGTCCTGCGTTGCCGGCAGCTCGATGGCCTCGATCATCGCGTGGACGAGCGTCGGGTCGGTGATCAGATCCGGTTCGCGCTCGAGCGCCGCCGCAAACGATCGCACCGCCGCGTCCGGGTGGCCCGCGAGCCATTCGGCCGTTCCGAGGTAGTACGCCGCCAGTCCATCGTTTGGACTTTGCATGCGTCGACGGTGAAACACACGCAGCGCGGCCTGCGAATCACCGCGGACCGCGCGCGCGAGCGCTCCGGCGACCTCGGGAATCTGTTGATACGCGGCCATGCGCCCGGACAGCGGGCTCTCCGGCGGCGACGTGTTGACGGCGCGCGGGGCCGTGGCGACAGATGCGCCACTCGGCCGCACGAGTCGAACCACGAGCACGAGAGAAAGCGCCGCGACCGCAATGACGACGGCTGCGCTCGCCGACCACCGACGTGCGCGAAGATCGTCGACGCCCTGTCGCAGCGTCGCTCTCACCGCGCTCCACGGCGGGATCACGGAGGCAGACGACTCCCGGCCGGGCGAGCCGGGCGACGCCGGTGTCGGCAACGTGACCGTCGTTGGATGGGCCGGCACGTCCGCCGAGACTGCCGGCGGGCTCAAGGCCTCGTCGAGTGCGCGGACCGCGTCGCTCACGCTCGCAAACCGATCTCCCGGGCGCTTCGCGAGCATCTTCGCGAGCACTTCGTCCACCGCGGCCGGGAGTTCGGGAACCGCCGCCAACGCGCTCGGAACCGGCTGCCCCATGTGCATGTGCAGCAGGTCGATGGGCTCCGGCGCATCGAACGGTGGACGTCCGACGAGCAATTCCCACGCGATCACGCCGAGCGCGTACTGATCCGCGCGCGCATCGACTCCCTGGCCGAGCGCCTGCTCGGGCGACATGTAGTGCGGCGTGCCGAACACCGTTCCCATCTGCGTGAGCGTGCCTCCGCGCGCCCCCGCAAGGTCGCCGGTCATTCGCGCAATGCCGAAGTCGATCACTTTCACAACGTCGCTTTCGCCCTCGCGCTCGCAGATGATGATGTTCTCGGGCTTGAGGTCTCGGTGCACGATCTCCATGCCGTGGGCGCGCGTGAGCGCGGCACCGATTTGTCGAAGTACGCCTGCCGCGCGGACTGGATCGAGTGGCGTCGCGTCGCGTAGCAGCGACCGCAACGGCACGCCGTCGACGAACTCCATGACGAGGAAGAAGCCTCCGTCCGCGGTTCGCCCATAGTCCGTCGCGGCGACGATGTTCGGGTGCTCCAGGTGCGCCGCGGCGACAGCCTCCCGCTCGAACCGAGCGACGATCTCTTTGTTCGCGGCGAGTTCCGTGTGAAGAAATTTCACCGCGACCCGCTTGTGCAGCGCCGCGTGTTCCGCGCGGTACACCGAGCCCATGCCGCCTTCGCCGATGAGTTCGACGATGCGATAGCGCCCGGCGACGAGCGTGCCGACGCGTGGATCCGCCGCGGCGGGCGCTTCCATCAGTCGTGGCCAACGACGAAGATTCGCTGCCCGCGACCGTGGCCACCGTGTCCACGGCCGAAACCGCGACCGAATCCGCGGCCGAATCCGTGACCGCGGTCCCAGTGCCCGCGGCCCCAGTGGCCGTGATCATCGTCGAAGTCGTGTCCGTGGTGTCGACCGCCAGGAACCACGACGACGCCGGGCATCCCGAACCCGACTTCGATCGACGGCGCAGGAACTTCCACTGCGACGACGGGATGCGGACGCTCGACCACCACGACGGGTGCGGACGGCTGCACGACCACCGCGGCCTGGGGCGGTTCGGCAACGACGACGCCCGGCGAGACTGCAACCACGGCCTGGGGCGACTCGACCACCGCAACCACGGCGGGCGTGGGTTCGCCGACAACGACGACGGGCGCATCGATGTGCAGCGCCGGAGCGCCGACGGCCGCGCGCACGGTCACGGCTGGCACGTACGACCCCGTCGCAACGCCGGCGGGACGGCCAACGTACGCATTGCGCTCAGGAGACCAACGCACCGGGACGGCGGTCGTCGAACCGTCCGGCGCGCGAAGGACGACCGCAACGTCTGCGCTCGCCAACGGCTCGGCGCGAGCATCGAGCACGTGCACCGTCAACTCGCCGTGGTTCCACTCGGACGCGACACGGAGCGCACCCGCGGTCGCCGGCGCAACGGGCAACGCCGCAGCGGTTGGCGCAGTCGCCGACGTGTGTGCCTGTGGCGCCTGCGACGACGGCCGGTTGCAGCCCGTCCACGCGATGCACGTCGCAGCGCACCAGAATACGGCGCGTGAGGTGGAGGGCGGTGGAAAGCTCATCGTTTGTCCTTCGATGGGGGTCGCGAACTGCGAAAAAAATCCCACCACTTTCGTACGGGCGTGTCCACCACGTTCCATGCCGCCATCGCAGCGGATACTTCATGAAATCGTTCGTCGGGCTTCTTGGCCATCATTCGCAGCACGACGTCCGAACGCCTATCGGACACATCGACGCCGACGTCCCGAAGCGCCGGCGGCGCTTTGTGAATCTGCATCTGGAGCATGTCGATCGGCGTCGGCGCGCTGAACGGTCGTTTGCCCGCGAGCATTTCGAACAACATGACTCCGAGCGCGTATTGATCCGCGCGCGCATCCGCGGGCTGTCCCATGCACTGTTCGGGCGCCATGTACTGCGGTGTGCCGAAGATCGCGCCCTTCTTCGTGAGCACGGAGTTGGGCCCGAACGCGCTGCTGACGATCCGTGCCATTCCGAAATCGAGCACCTTCGCGCGCACACCCCCGTCGTCGTCGAGCTGCACGACGATGTTTTCTGGCTTCAAATCCCGGTGGACCACGCCCATCGAGTGCGCACGCTCGAGCGCCGCACCGAGCTGCCGAAACAGCTCCGTTCCGAGCGCGAGTGGAAGCGCTCCACGCTCGACGAGAACCGAGCGCAGCGTCTGTCCGCGTGCGAGTTCCATCACCAGCAACAGGTCGCCCTCGGGCGCGCGGCCAAAGTTGAGGGCCTGCACGATGTTCTCGTGCGATAGCGCGAGCATCGTCTTGGCCTCGCGACCGAATCGCGCGAGCACCTCGGCGTCGGCTGCGAGTTCGGGCCTGAGAACCTTGACCGCGACGTCGCTTCGCAGCGTCTCGTCGTGCGCGCGATACACGGTGCCGATGCCGCCCTCGCCGAGCCGCGCGATGACGCGATATCGCCCCGAGAGCGTTCGCCCGACCACGGGATCCGTTGTGTCGCCTGTCGTCGCTGGGCCGTCGGTCACCCGCCCATGGGAAAGGGGCTAGGGCCTCGGTGTCAAGGTCGTCGCGTCCGTGGTTGTGCCGTCCGGCGGACGAACGGAAGCCACACGGGCCGCCGGGATCACCACCGTGAAGCACGCCCCGCCCGACGCTCGGTTGTGCACGTCGATCCGACCGCCGTGCGTTTGCGCGACGTTCGCACAGAACGCCAATCCAAGACCGAAGTGACCCCGCGAATCGGGCTCACTCGCGCCGTCGTCCGCTGCGTGAAATGGATCGAGCGCGCGGTGGAGCTTCGACCACTCGATCCCGGGGCCGTCGTCCGCAACGGCGACAATTACTTTTCCATCGCGCACGGCGGATCGAACCTCGATGCGCGATCCGACGGGTGCGTGTCGAATCGCGTTGTCCAGAAGGTTCTCGACGACCCGGCGAATGAGCCCCGAGTCCTCGCCGCACGGGCCGTCGCCCGCATCGTCGGTAACGATCACGACGTTCCGCGCAGCCGCCCGGCGCTTCATGGACCGCACGGCTTCGCTCACGAGAACTTCGAGCGACGATGTCCCGCGCGGCGGCGCCGCAGCCGTCCGTTGTTGCAGTTCGCCGAGGGCTTCGAGAAACAACGCCCCAATCCGCACGCTGCACGCGGAGACGTCGCCGAGGACCTCCGTGACCTCCGGATCGACGCCCGGACCCGAGAGCACGTCCGTGAGGTACTCCAGGTTGAACGACAGCGCTGCGAGCAGGTTTCGCGCGTCGTGCAGTGCAAACGCCGCAACGCTGGGGGGAGACCGCCCCGGGACGTCTCGGACGGCACTGTGACGCGGTGCGTCGTCCGTCGCCTGACCGTCGCCGACTCCGCGAACTGCAGCCAAAGGTCGAGTCATCGCGCCAACTCGTGGGTCGGCTGCGTTCGGGGGCGGCGCCTCACGGACGACACGAACGGTCGGTTCGGAGGAGACTTGAGGCCGCTAAAGGTTTTCGCGTCCGCACCGTTCATCGAGACGGAAGCGGGGCATGCATGACGGCAAGGCGGGTGCGCAACCGGATGATCGTCGTTGGAGACCGGGGGCGCGCGTCGTCCAGTGGCACGGGTGGCAGGGCAAGCGTGCGTGCGGCCGCGTTCGAACCACCCACCCGGATCATCGCCGACCGATACGAACTGATGGACGAGATCGGCGACGGCGGCATGGGTGTCGTGCACCGAGCGTTCGATCACGTGACGGAACTGCACGTCGCCGTGAAACTCGTCCACGCGCACCTGGCGCGAGACCCCGCCGTTCGGCTGCGGATGAAGCGTGAGGCCCGGTTGCACCGCAAGGTCAACCACCCGAACGTGGTCCACCTGTTCGATGCCGGCGAAACCGACGACGCCGGGATGTTCCTCGTCTTCGAGCTCCTTGCGGGACCGACACTCGCGGCCTGCCTCACACGCACGCGGCGCGTCCCCCAGTCGACGGTCGTCTCGGTCGGCGTGCAGTTGCTCCGAGGGCTCGAGGCGATCCACGCCACGGGGATCGTTCACCGCGACGTGAAGCCCGAAAACGTCATCGCGCTCGGCGCCGGAGATTCGATGGATGTCGCTGGCGTCGTGAAGCTTCTGGACTTCGGCATCGCTCGACCGATCGAGAGCACACGACAGCGCGACATCGCCGCGATCACGCAACTCGGAACCACGGTCGGTACCCCTGCGTACATGGCTCCCGAACAAGTGCTCGGGCTGCCGCGACAGGACGAACGCACCGACATCTACTCGGTCGGCGTCCTGCTCTACGAAATGCTCTCGCAGCACTTGCCGCACCCGACGGTTCGCAACGACGGCGGCTTTGGACATCTGTTCGAGCGCGCGGCCGTCCCGATTCGCCAGTACGCTCCCGACGTCGATCCGGGGCTCGCACGAATCATCCACACCGCGCTCGAGCGCATGCCCGAGTGTCGGTTCGAATCCGCGATGCAGTTTCGACAGCGCCTCGAGTCCTGGCGCGCGGGCGAACTCGCGGCACGCACGTCCCGCCCGTCCGGTCGCCCGACGTTCGACCCGGGGCGGACGACGGAGCGTGGGATGAAGTCGGTGCGCGCGCGGTCGTCCGTATGAGTCCGCGCAGCCTGGAACGGTGAAGCTCAGCCCTCTTCCGCGGACACCGGCGCGCCACGCTCGAGCACGAACTCCGTGTGCAACGCGCGTGTGAGCGCCTCGGCTTTCGCGCGCGGCACCAGCACCGACACCCGAAACGGCGTCGTCACGAACTTCTCCGGCTGCACACGCTCGCGGAACAAAACGTCCAGTGTGCGACGCATCACCCGCACGTCTCGCGTGATCCCGTCGCCGACGAGCGACACGCTGTCAAACGCGTCGTCTACGCGGATCGCGCCGCCGGTCGCGGTGTTCTCGAGCGCTTCACGACCGCGCGCCCAGTCGGGTACCCGCGCGAGCGGCACGAGGAACTGCACGCGCCCGCCGTCGGACTGCAGCTCTTTCATCGCGATTTCGTGAGCGTCGGCCGCCTCGACCAGCGCGGTGAGCGGCACGCCCTCGGTGCGCACCCACGCGAGCCCCCCCTCCCCCACGACGGCCCGAACGCCCGTGACCTCTCGAGGAACACCACGACGCACCGCCGTCTCGCGTCCCTCGCCGTGCGGATCCGTCGTACGACGCGCGAAGATCGCGATGCCGTGCCGTTTGGCGAACTCGACGGCCTCGGCGTTGAGCACTTTCGCGCCGTTTTCCGCCATTTCTTGCAACTCTTCGTATCCGAGCGCCGCAATGTGCTTCGCTTCGGGAACGACCCGCGGATCCGCGGAGTACACACCGTCGACATCGGAGTAGATCTCGCAACGCTCGGCACCGAGCGCCGCGGCGATCGCAACCGCAGTCGTGTCCGATCCTCCGCGACCGAGCGTCGTGATTTCCCGGCGGTAGCTCATGCCCTGATAGCCCGCGACGATCACCGTGCGACCGCGCTCGAGTTCGTCCTCGATTCGGTACGGACGGACTTCGATGATCCGCGCGTCGAAGTGCCGATCGTTCGTGAGAATTCCGCACTGCGATCCCGTGAACGAAATCGCGTCCGCACCGCGGGCATGCAGCGCGATCGCGAGCAGCGCCATCGTCGTGCGCTCGCCGACGGTCAGCAGCATGTCGAGCTCGCGTCGGGGGGGCGTTTCCGACACCTGCCGCGCGAGGGCGAGCAACTGATCCGTGGTCTTTCCCATCGCGCTGACCACCACGCAGACGGCGAATCCGTCGCGTTTCGCGGCGACGACCCGGTCGGCCACGCGCCCGATCTTCTCGAGATCCGCGACGGACGAGCCGCCGTACTTTTGTACGAGGATTCGCATGGATTCGTTGCCGGCGTGTGGCTTCTTGCGCGCGCGTGGGTGTGCCACGTCCTCGTGCCGGCGTAAACTACGCCCGTGGCGCTTCCGTCATTCGCGCTCGTGTTCGCGGCGCTCCTGCAGGGACTCGTTCCCATGCAGCTCGCAGACAGTCGCCCGGACGCTCCGGCCGCCACGAGCGGCAACGCGGCGCTTCGGGTCGTTCTGCAGTCACGGCTCGCGTGGCGCCACGCGTTCGTCGAGCACTCGGCCGACCGCGACGACCCCGCGCTGGTCGAACGCGGCAATCAACTGACACGAGACCTGTGGCCGCTGATGGCCAACGAACGCGACGACGTGCAGCGTGCCGCGCGACAGCTCCTTGGGGAGATCGCGGCCCCGGTCCTCGGGTCGCTGCTGCGTGCGCAGACGACGCTCGACGCCAACCTCGCGTCGGACTACTTGCGGCGGCGCGACGATCCCGATCTCACGTCGATTCTCCCGCGCGCTGCGACGCCGACGTCCGCGGGGACGCAAGTTCTCGGACCCGTGTTCACCGTGTGGCTCGACCTCGCGCGTGTTGGCCGCGCCGTTGCGGCGCCCGTCCTCGCCAACGTCATCGGGGTCGTCACGGACTACGACCGTGTCCGCGTGTGCGAGCAGGCGCTGGGTCTGCCACCGGGAGGGCGAGACTCGGTCGCGCAGGCGCTGGTGGACCGCACGATGCCGATCGAGCCGCCCGAGCACTACGACGTCGCGTGCACGATGCTCGCGGGACGAATCTCGACGGGCCGGCAGCGACTCTCGCACTGGCTCGACGTCGCGGCCTCGCCCGATCCGGCCGCGACGCAACGGAGCGTGCAGCCGTGGACGTACGCCGCGTTGCTGGCGCTCGCCGGTACAGAGCAGCAACGGGCTGTGGATCGCGCGGCGGACGTCGTGCTCGGAGGCCGCGCAACCCGCGTGATGTACCAATGGTCGGAGTTCTTCCAGCAACTCGATCGCGTCGCGGCCTTCGTCGATCTCGCGCACCCTGCTGCGAGAGTCCTGCTCGGTCGGATCGACGATGCGGCTGAGTCCGCAATGCACTTCGTGCGGCCGCATGTCGCTCGCTTCGTCGCGCGCGACGAGTCGTTCGTTCCATTTCTTCTCGACCGCTGGGATCGCGCCGGCAGCGACGGCATCGTCGTGGCGACGTCCGTGGCACTTCTGCAATCCGTCCGCGGGCCGATCGTCACGCGCGTGCGAACGCACTTCGACGCAATCGCGCGCGGGGCGTCCTCGGCGGCCGGCGATCTCGCTCGAAGCGCAGTGGCTCGAGCGCTCGCGCGCGATGCCGTCGACGCGATCGATGCCGTGGCCCGGTGCGCCGGGCGACGAGCGTGCCTCGAGGCGCTCGTTGCGCACGCGGACGACACCGCGGCGGCACGAGCCGTCGTCGCGCTCGGACCGGTTCGACTCGCGGCACTGCCGGTCGACGTTTCACACGCGCTCGTCCGGCGAATGCTCTTTCAGCCGACAACGACGCTCGCAGCGGCTGTGTTCTCGACGCTCGACACGTGCCCGCGCTCCCTGGTCGGTCTGCGGGAGTTCACGCAAGTGGGTGCGCTCGATGACTTCGCGCGACTGACGATCTCGCTCGCCGCACGGTTTCAGTACCGGTGCCTGGCCGTGCGATGAAACTCCCGGTCGGCGCGATGCTTTGTGCGCTTGGCTGCGCGTCGACGCCGCCGCCGAGCCGAGTCGTTGCGCCCGCTCTTCGGACGGCCGTGCGTCCGGCCGCTCCTGCGGGGTCGGTCCCGCGATTCTCGGCGGAATGGGTCGTCCTCGCGCCCCGGCAACTGCCTCTTCCGTTGACCTCCATCGCCGCGGTGTCCCGCGACCGCGTCGTGCTCGCGTCGGACAACGGGCTCTTCGCGTGGTCGGGGGACCGCGTCACGCCGCTGTGCACGCGCGAGACTGGCCGCGCGCTCACCGTCGCCGCCGACGGCGACCGATTCGTCGCCATCGCGACCCGTGATGGAGACGTCGGCACGATGGCGGGGGTCGTGTGGAGTGACAACGCCGGACAAACGTGTTCGAGCACGACGGTCGCTGGGCTCGCCCGCGAGAATCCCGCGACGCTTGCGATTCGGCTCGTCGGCGAGCACGTCGTCGTGTGGAGCGCGGCAGGCGTCGTGGCGCGGTCGGACGATGGAGGTGCGTCCTGGCGGACCCTTCCGTACCTTCCCTCGATCGTCACGGCCATTCCAACCGTCACCGGCGACACGCTCGCGTTCGCCCGCGTCGCAGCTCGCGGCGGCGGCGTCGCAGAACCCGGCGACGCGCGACGTTGGCTCTACGCGGCCCGTAGCGCCCGCGACGCGCCGTGGCGGCGGATCGAAGTCGGGCCGAGCCGCCGCGGGCCGATCGGAATGAGCGCGCGCGCGGACGGAGTGACCGCGGGCGTCGACGCCGTGGGAACGTTCGAGATCGACGCCGCGCAACACGTCGCCGCCGGGTCGGGACTCTCGCCTTTCTTGCGGCCGAGCGACACGCCTCATGAGTTCGTGCCTGCGGGTCCGAATCGCTTCGTCGGGATCACGGACATCGGAGTCGTCGAAGTCACGCCGACGGCAACACGTTCGGTCGCGCCGGTTCCGCGGGATCTCGAAGCCGACACGCAGCTCGACGCGATCGACGACGTGCTCTGGTTGGCGGACCGACGCGGACTTCGCCGCAGCGTGGGCGGAGAACCGTTCGTCGATGTGACGACGCGAACGCTGACGCACGGCGAGCCGCGCGTCATCGCCGCCCGGGGCGAATCTCTCGCGCTGATCTCTTCGGCACACTACGTCAGTGCCAGCTCCGACCGCGGCGAACACTGGCGCGAGGACGAACTGCGCGACCGAGCGGTTCGACGCGTTGCGGCGTTCGACTCGAGCGGCGCGCTGCTCGTGCTGGGCAACGGATCGCTGTCCATTCGGGACGCACACCGGACGATCTCGGTGGCGCTCCCGGCGCGCGCGGGAGCCAGCGTCGCGGACGCGCTTCGACGTCAGCCGGATGTGTTCACGGGGATTCACTTCAGCGACCGCCGATGGATCGTTCTCGATGGGCGTGCGATGACTTCCGACGACCAAGGTGCGCGGTGGCACGTGCGACTCGAACCGGCGAGCGATGCGCTCGGCGCAGGCCACATCGTAGCCGCGGTGTTTCACGGCGCCTCTGGGATCGTGCTCGATTCTCGCGACGCCCTGTGGCGCACCGACGACGGTGCGAGCACGTGGCGCATCTTCGCGCGAATGCACGACGTCGTGGACACGGATCGGCCGCGCGTGCGTGGCGAGGCTCGGCTCGCCTGGGATGGACGCGATCGGATCCTCGTCCTCCGCCGGCCGCAGTGGCTGGAAACGAACGACGGCGGGACCGTCTGGACGCCCCGGCCGGCGATCGCGCAGACCGCGGAGCTGTTCTTCCTACCCGATGGCAGACTCGCGGCCTGGACGGACAGCACCGAGCGTTGTCACCGGGACGCGCGCGGCCGAGTGCTCGAGGTCGAATCCACGGCGACACACCAGTTCGCACTCGCGAGAGATGCGTGCTCGCATCCGGCAGCGGCATGGACGACCGACGGCTTCACGCTCGTGATCGCCAATCAGGCAGCGAGCATCCGGTCGATCGACGTGCGCGGTCTGTAATTCCGCTCTCAAAAGCTTGCGGCGATGCTGACGCTCGCGCCGCCATCCAGCGACGGCACGGCGAACGCGGACACGTGTGGTGCCGGTGGACGTGCGGAATCCGCGCGTTCCCACTCCAGACGCGGCGACGCATACCGAATCAACGCCCAGCCGCCGATGAACATTGCAACGCCCGCGACACCGACCGACGAGCCGATGACCGCCGTCGGCACGTTCACGCGATGATCGAGTGCCACCGCACTCACGACGATCGCGCCGGGGCCGATTACCGAACTCGCAACGCCCACGACGAACATCACCCCGCCCACGGCCGACCACGCGAGCGTGTGCGCACGCAGACGCAACGACAACTCTCCCTGCGCAGGTACCCGCACGTCGATCGCCCATGGATGCGCGCCGCCGACGTCGCCGATGAGCGAGTGAAGCCCCGGCGTGAGGTGCAGCGTGCACGGCGTGCGACAGAACGACGGCGCGCGCTCGTCCGTGAAGCGAGCATCGTTCGACGCGCGCCGAGGCGCACTCGACGCGAGTCCGATGGGAATCCCGTTCGACCGCGCGTGGGCGATGTGCACAGGCACCCGCCCCGGAGCGGCGTGCAGCACGTCGTCGGTCACGATTGCTTCGTCGTCGTTGTGCACCGCCGCGGGCAACGCCGGTTCGGGCGCGGGCGACGTCTGCGCGGTCACGATCGTGGGAACCAACACGAGTGCGGCGAAGACCAGCGCAGCTCTCACGTCCCGGTCCCGCCCTTGTCCGCCGGACCGCTCGGGTCGCTCGGCCAGGAGTCCCGCCGCGCACCCGCACTGCCACCAACCATTCGCCTGAGCCACGCGCCAAATCCGCGCGTGCCCTCGAGCGCCGTGCCCGCCTCGCGGAGCAGCGTCTCGACACCCTTCGAAAGCGTCGGAACGCGCAGTTCGCCCTCGTCGCTCACGCTGGACACGTTGAGCGATTCGGTGACGACGCCGGCGACGCCGGAGACGACCATCCGGACGCCGAGCATGCGTGCCGCGCTCGGGATCGCCCACAATTCCGACAGAACGGCCGCGGTCGGCGCAATCAGTCCCTCGATGTCCAGAAGCGCCGCCTTGGCGTCGCGTCGCAACATGAACGCCGACGCGCGATCCGAGAGCACACGCGCGCCGTCCGGATCGAGCGCACCCGCTGCGACGATCACGACGACCCGCGGCGCGACTTCGGCGATCGGCAGTGCGTTCGCGAGTCCCTTCTGCGCTTCCGTTCGCGCGCGATCCTCGCGTCCGCGCGCATAGCCCTCGACCATCAGTGCGTACACTTCGTCGGCGACCGAAGCGGTCCAACTCGCGTGGAACGACTCGCGCCATGCCGGCACCACGGCCGCCGCGACGCTCGCGGACCATCCCTGGTCTCCGAGCCGATACGCCAGAAGCCACGCGAACGAACGTGCCTCGCGCCACGCGTCGGACTCCGACGGTGCCGCATCGGCGAGCGCCACCCGCGTTCCCTCGACGAACGGGGCAATCTCCGCCATGAGCGTGTCGAGCTTGCGATTGGCGTCGACGAATGGTCGCAGGGAATGCTCGAGCTTCACCCGAAGCGCGTCCATCACGGCGCTGGTGTCACTGGCGGGACGATCGTCCACGGCACCTCCGAACCCCAGGGTTACAGCTGACCTGCGATCAGCACGAACTTGTTGTTGTCGTACTCGTCACTGACGTTGTGTGCGTTGCCGCCGGCCTGCCGAACCTGACCGATGATGCTGCTCGATCGCGAATGTTCGGTCACGATGAAGATCCGTTGGCCCTGGTGGCGGCGCATCCAGTCGGGCGTTCGTTCCTGACAGAGCGGCAGACCGCACTCGAGCATCGCAGCGTGGTTTCCGGTGTAGAAGTTCTCGCCCTTCCAATTCATCTGGTAGGCGGCAATCGGATCGGCCCAATACCGCGCGTCCTCGCCGAACCCGATTGCTTCGCGCGTGCCTCGCATCTGGTAATACCGCACGAAGAGATTGCGCTGCGACCAGTGGTTGGACAGGTCGATCATGTACTTGTCCAGGGCCCAGAATCCGAAGCACGCGGCGACGGCGAACATCATTCGTACGCCGTGGCGGCGCATGCGCTCGAGCGCGACCATCGCCGCTGCGAGAACTGCAACCACGCCGAAGCCCGTGAGGATCGCGTGATAGTCGTACGACCGCGTCGGGAACGGACGATCGTAGTTGTACGTGAACAAGTGCATGAATCGTTCGAAGCCCGCCGGACGTGACGTCCCGACGACGCCGATGTCCCGGCCCACGAGCCCGACGAGCACCGCCGCGCACAGACCCACCGCGCCGAGCGCGATGGCGCCGGTACGCGCGATCGAACTCGATCGCCGCGGCTCCACGAGCGCGTCGCTGACGCGGCGCTCGGCCTTGTTCGCGACCGACCACGCATAGCCGATCAGCGCGACGCCCACGATGCACAGCGCCACGCCGAGTGGCGTGCTCCCGGGAGGCAGTCGAAACGGAGCGACGCGCGCGACTTGTCCGTGCCACGCGCCGAAGAAGTTCGTGACGCCGAGGATCAACGTTCCGGTTCCCGCGACGAGCGTCGCCGTTGCGACGACCGTCTCCGAGGTTGCCGCGAGCCGTCGGTCCCCGAGGAGCCGATGCATCAGCAGACCGATGAGCAACGCGGTCCCGGGCACCATCGGAAAGATGTAGTGATGGAACTTGGTGACCATCAGGCTGAACAGCGTGAACGTGACCGCAACCCACAGGATCGCGACGCGAACGATGTCCTTCTGTTGCCGCGTGGCGTGCGGCGGCACGTAGAGTTTCCACCCGACGAGCGCGGCCGGCGCAAACCCGATCCACGGGAACATGCCGTAGCCGAGCTGCCAGATGAAGTATCGGAACGTCCCGGTGTCTCCGTGGACGCCAGCAAACGCGCGGTTGAGCAAATCGTGCACGACGAAGCGGTCGAAGAACTCGTTGCCGAGTCGACAGTAGATCCCGATGTACCAGGGCATTCCGCACAGAAAGAAAATCCCGATGCCTTGGAAGAACCGGAACTGCGTGAGCAGTCGCCATCGGTTCGTCGTGATCATGAACCCGAGCAGCACGATCTCGGGCACGCCGAGCCCCGCGGGGCCTTTGCCCATGAACGAGATCGCGCTGAACAGGTACATCACCCAGAAGAACACTGGCTGCGCGCGACGTTCCTTGCGGAACGACATGAGCAGCACGGTGGCGATGACCATCCAGATCAGTCCCTGGACGACGGACGGGAAGCCCGGGATCTGATTCCATCGGTCTTCCCACGCCGGCGAACCCGGCACGGTCGCAAGGCGATCGTTGAGCACACTGTTCGACGCGCTGCCCGACCAGTAGCGCTCGATGGGCAGTTGGATCGGCCCTACGCGCGAAGCGACTAGCACACTCTGACAGCTCGGATTCGAGCCCTCGGGGCAGATGAACCACACCGGCCGCGTGAGCAGGTAGATCACCTGCGGAAGTGCGACCATCACGATCGCACCCACACCAAGGTGCCAGAGGCTCACGCGAAACGTTCGACCGAAGATCGTGATCTTCTTTGGCGTCGCGAGCTTCTCGGGATCCGTCACGATCGCGAGCATCAGGAAGGACATCCCGATGACCAGCGGCGCGACGAACGGCATGTCCGTCATCGCCTGATGCGACAAGAAGAACCAGTGCGGCATCGTCGCGAGGACGAGCCCCGACAACAGCCCCGCGCGCGGCCCCCACGCCGTGCGGACGGCGCGGTAGATCGCGTAGACGGCACCGATCGCGAGGAAAATGATCGGGAGGCGAATGAACCACTCGTGCAGGCCCGGTCCCATGTCCCGCCAGAACGGCAGTCCGAACGCCGACCCGATGCCCATGCCGATCGCCGACATCCAGAAGATCAAGATGGGCTTGGACATGAACCAGCCCTCTTGTCCCCACCACAGCGTGATCCAGTCGTCGCGCGCGAGCACTTCGCGGGCGACTTCGCTGTAGTGCGTTTCCCAGGGATCCCAGAGCCCGTACGCGCCCGCGAGCGGCACGTAGAGCAACACGCAGAACCCAACCAGCCACGTGCCCTCGTGTTTGTACCAGGGCTTCGCCGCGACGTCCGCGGGCCGTCCGGTGACCTCGTCGCCGCGCAAGTCCATCGGGGAATCCCCGAGCAGTCCGAGAATTCCGATCGCGGCGAGGAACACGCACACGATGCCGATCAGCATTCCGCCCGGAACGTGCCCCGAGTGCCACAGCGATGCGTAGTGGGACAGTCGATGCGCGGGATCGTCGCCGCGGGGGTTCTGCACGTCGCCCCGATGGAGCATCACCCACGCGAGCACGCCGATCGGAAGGAATGTCAGCAACCAGTCGCGCAGCCGCGGTTTGGCGGGCTTGAACCGCGGCGCCGGCGGAAGCGGCGCGTCCGAATCGTCGGCGCTCGCCACGTCACCGGCCGCGCTCGCGGTGGAGTCCGGGACGATCGCCGATGCAGCGACGCCGGCCAGTTCTTCCCGCGGTTCGACTTTCTTGTCCCCGCTCGCGTTTTTGTCCCCACGGCTCTTGCGCCCCCGCTTGCGGCCCCGTTCGCGGCCGCGCCGCTCTTCGCGCGCGGCGGGCGTTTCCGCAGGATCTGCGGCCCTCGCTTCGTCGGCGGATTCCTCCGAGTCGCCAGCGTCTGGGGAGGCGTCGGCGTCGTCGTCGGGTTTGTCCCGGGACTCGGTCGCTCCGGGCGTCGCGGCCGATGCTTCGGGCTCGGGCGCGGGCTCGGGCGCGGGGGGAGAAACGGCGGGAACGGGCTTCTTGTCGGGCGATTCGTTGGTGTCGTCGGGCATTTGTCCAACCGTATGGCCACCCGTCACACGGATGGTCCCAAGGAACGGCGTCGCGTAGCACGGGACGGACCCGAGGTCACGCTCGACGAACGGTCAGCGAACGCCCGAGATGTTCACGCGGATGGCACTGAAGCTGAGCGCCATCGAGTACCCGTCGTCGAACGCAGGGTCCTGAGGGCACATCGTGCCCGCGGGCAGCATCGTTCGTGCCGTGCCGTCGCGGCAGGTCGTGACGATGCGAGCGGCCGTGACGAGTTGGCCGATGCCATCACCCCCCAGGTCGATGTCCGGCTGCGTGGCGTTGACGAGAGGGATGATCAGCGAGCAGCCCGACACGAGGAGGTCCAGCAGCGATCCGCCGGCCACCATCGCGCACGATCCCGGCAAGCCGGCTGGCCATGCGATCCGATCGAGATCCCCGGCGCTCAGAACGCCGCAAATCCGCCCATTGGTGACGCTGTCGATTCGATTCATCGCGACGTCGCCGACGATCGTTCCCGTCATGCGCGCGCGCTGAAGCGTCAGGGACGTGGGCATGCCAGCGAGATTGATGCGCAGCGTGACCGTTCCCGGTCCCGCGGTCGACGCCGACGCCGTGATCATTCCCGGCGCGAGAACCGACGTCGGATTGAGCATCGCGTCGAGCTGCGCCATCGTGATCGTGAAGTTCTCACCGCGCAGGCCGGAAAACGGCGTCATCGCATCCACGCCCTGGAAGAACGCGATGCGGATCGCCGGGTCGTTGCGACCGAGCCGATCGTCCAGGTCCAGGAAGTGCGCAAGGATGATCGTCGTGCCCGCCGTCACACCCATCTGCAACTGAGGATTGAGCTGGCCCAATGCCGTGCCCGTCAGTGCGCGACCCAACGCGTTGTCAACCGTCCCATCGCCCGTGAGATCGCAGCCCTGGCCCGCGCCGAGCAGCGCGATGTTGTTCGCACGAACGGTTTGCTCGAGCCGACAGACGTTGCTGCAACCATCCCAGCGGGTCGTGTTGCTGTCGTCGCACTCTTCGGGGGCCTGGATGATTCCATCACCGCATCGTGCAACCGCTGCCATCGTGCAAGTCACCGGACTGCACCCTGCCGTCGGCGGCTCACACGTCTCGCCGCGACCGGCGTCGACGAACCCGTCCCCGCACGTCGATAAACGACACATCGCCGTGCGACAGATGTCACGCGTCGCCGGCATCATGTCCGCGTCGCAGACCGCTCCATCCGCCAACGCCGTCCCCGCCGCACAACGGTGGGTCGCCAACGTGCAGGTCTCCGTGCCGTTGCACGTGTTCGTGTCCGCGCATTGCGAATTCATGATGCACGTGAAGCGGCACGTCGTTTCGCAGCCGTCGCCGTTCACCATGTTGCCGTCGTCGCAGTCTTCGCCGGTGTCGACGACCATGTTTCCGCAGTTCGCCGTCGTGCACACGCCCATGCGGCACACGCGACCGGTCCCGCACGCCGTGCCATTCGCGAGCATCGTGCCCGCACGACACACGTGCGTCATCGTGTTGCAGGTTTCCGCGCCATTGCACGGCTCGGTGTCGGCACACATCGTGTCCATCGTGCACGTGAACCGGCACGAGTTTTCGCACCCGTCGCCGGCCGTCATGTTGCCGTCGTCACATTCTTCGGGCGCCGTCACGATCGTGTCGCCGCATCGAGATGCCACGCACATTCCGGCGCGGCAGATCGAGCCCATGCCGCACGCAGTGCCATCCATCGCGCTGGTCCCGGGGCCGCAGCGGTGCATCGTCGTGTTGCAAGTCTCCGTTCCGTTGCACACGTTCATGTCGCCGCATTGGCTGTCCATCGTGCACGAGTAGGTGCAATCGTTTTCGCATCCGTCGCCGTTCGTGCTGTTGCCGTCGTCGCAGATCTCCGTGCCTTCGCGCATGTTGTTTCCGCAAACCATCGACGGAGTTCCGTCGAGATCGGCGTCGGGCGGAGTGACCGTGTCACCGACGGTGTCCGTGGGCGTGGGCGTGTCCATGTCCCCCGTGTCCGTGGGCATCGGCGTGTCGACGCCACCGCCATCACCCATGGTGATGCCGTCCGACCGGGTGTCACCGGCAGGACCGTCACCGCGGGCATCTCCCGGATTGGCGTTCGACGCGCACGCGGACGCGAACGCGGCAATGAACAGAAGAACGGCCCAGGAACGGGTAGGTCGCAGCATAGAGCAAAGGGTACAACGGATCGCGGGGCGCGGGGAAGAGAGGGGGGCCTTTACCCCCCACTGCTGAATCGCAATCGGCGCACGAGCAGCGACGGCGCAACGAACGCACCCGCATTGCTCCACCACGTCGGAACCGCCGCGCGCGCCTCCGTCACTCCGTCGATTCGCGTGAACGCGTCGAGCACACTGTCCGTGAAGCGCATGTTCTTCACGCCACGCCCTAGTCTCCCGTTCTCGATGAGAAACGTCCCGTCGCGCGTGAGCCCGGTCATCACGGCACGACGCGGATCGAGGAATCCGTTCACGTAGTGAAAGCGTGTGATGTACAGCCCGCGTTCGATGCGCCCGACGAGATCGTCGATCGAGTCCGCGCCGCCGGCCATCGCGAGCGACTGCGCGACGGGCGCGTCGTCGAAGCCGTTCGGTGGCGCGGCATGACCCGTCGACTCGCTGCCCATCCGCGCGGCGTACAGCCGATCGAACACCGGCGCCCCCGCGATCCCACGATCCACGAGCACGACTCGCTTGCGCGCGGTGCCTTCGCGATCAAACGTCGGACCGAATCCCAGTTCGCCCGGATCGTTCGCGTCGTCGACGATCGTCACGCGCTCGCCCGTGATCCGCTCGCCGATCCGCCCCGCGAGCGGCGACGTTCCGTCCTGCACTTCCCGCGCGCCGAACGCGATGAAGCACAACCACTCCAACAGTTCCGTGACGGCCTGCGGCTCGAGTACGACGTCGTACTCACCGGCGGGCAGCGCGATGGCGTCTTTGCCGGCGATGCTCTTCTCGGCCGCGCGGCGCGCGCAGGTCGCCACGTCGATCTGGGACAGATCACGGTGCGTCGCCTGCGCGAAACCCGACACTCCCGATGAATCCAGCGCGAACATCTTGAACGTCGCGAACGTGAGATCGCTCGCCCGGACGAGTCCGCGGGTGTTCGCCACGGCCATCGCCGTCGTGCTCGTGTCGAGCAGGCCCGCCGCCGTGAGACCATTCGCGCGTGCAATGTCGAGCGCGGACGTCACGCGGTCCGTGCGCTCGTCGGCCGTCGCGCGTGCGGTCGAAGCGCTGAAGCGCGGCACGCTCGGCACGGCGGCTTTCGGCGCGGCATCGTCCGCTCCGGCCAACACCGGCCATCCCGGGACGACCGGTGATCGCTCGGCGTTCGCACGCGCGCGATGCAAAGCGCGGGTTACGCTTTCCACGCTCGAATCGCTGGTCGTGACACTCGCAATCCGTGCGCCGTCGGACGCCCGTGCGATCGCGCGGACCGTCACGGTCACGTCGGTCATCTGCCCGTGTTGGTTCAGCGTGTTCAGCGAAAACCGCGCGAGACCCCTCGCAACGCGCGACGCAAACGCGTCGGCCTCGGGTACGTCGGCCGCGGCGAGCGCGCGCTGCAACGTGTCCGCGAGCGCGTCCGCGTGCGGCTCAGCCATGGCCCACCTCGACGTTGCGAAAGCGCGCGGGCGCCGTGCCGTGTCCCACGGGCATCAGTTGCATCGGCTCGCCCTTGCCGCAGTTCAGAACGCCCCAGAGTTTCCAGTCCGCGGGTCCGCAGATCGCGTCGCATGCGCCCCAAAAATCCGGCGTGATGCCCGTGTACAGCGGATCGCGGAACATCCGCGTGCGCTTGCCGCCCTTGATCTCCCACGCCGCTTCGCACCCGAACTGGAAGTTCAACCGAAGGTCGTCGATCGACCAACTCTTGTTCGTCGAGATGAAGATCCCATCGTCGGTGTCGGCGATGAGTTCTTCCAGCGACGGGCCGCGCGGATCTGCCTCGAGATTCACGTTCACCATGCGAATCAACGGCATCCGACTGAATCCGTCCGCGCGCATCGTACCGGTGCTCGCGGTGCCCAGTCGCGCGGCCGTCTCACGCGAGGACAGGTAGCCGACGAACTGGCCCTCGCGCACGAGTGGATGGCGGCCGGCCGGCGTTCCTTCGTCGTCCCAGCCGAACGTTCCGAGACCGCCCACGTTGGTCGAATCGGCCGCGAGATTCACGATCGAGGAGCCGTAGCGAAAGCTGCCCAACATCGATGGCTGAAGAAACGATCCGCCCGCGAGCGAGATCTCCGTGCCGTACGCGCGGTCGAGTTCCGTCGGATGGCCGCACGATTCGTGCACCTGCAACGCGAGCTGCGAACTCTCGATGATCAGCGTTCGTCGGCCGGCCGGCATCGGCTCGGCACGCAACAGTTCCGAGACTTCCTCGGCGACGCGCTCGGCGTTGCCAATCCAGTCGATCCGCTCGATGCGCTCGTATCCCCCCTGCCCTGCCTCGCCATCTGCACGTGTCGGATGGCTTCGCTGTTGCACGGCGCCGTCGCCTCCGCGCGCGACGCAGTTCATTCCAGCGCCACCGAACGTGAACTTCTGTTCGACGTCCACGCCGTCACTCGTCACGAGAATCTTTCGAGCGCGGGTCCATCCCATGCGCGCCTCGGCCCGATGAATGGGCTTGCCGCGCGCACGAAGCGCTGCGGTCGCACGCGTGAGCAACTCGATCTTGGCGTCCAGTGGAACGGAGAACGGATCGCGCACGACGGACGTCGCGTATCGACCGCGCGCGGGCGCACCGACGGGCGCGAGTTTCACACGATCCCCGCCGGCCCGGGCACTCGAGCGCGCGATGTCTCGTGCGGTGTGTGCGGCGGCCACGACGTCGGAGACCCTCGTGCTCGGCGTCGCCGCGAAACCCCACTGGCCGTTCGAGATCACGCGGATTCCCACGCCCCGCGATTCCGAAGTCTCGACGTTTTCTAGTTCGTCGTCTCGTACACGGAGCCTCTCGGACTCGTCCTCGACGAAGCGGACTTCGGCGTATTCGACGTCACCGGCGCGGCGGAGGACATCGAGCGCTTCGAGGAGTGCATCGCGGTCGGACATCTGAGGAACTTCGCAGGGCGCCAAACCTATCACGAGCGCGGCTGTCGTTGAGACGCCGGTCGGAACGTGCGACGGTGGCGCTCGGAAGGGGCGCCAACGAATGACCTCGATTCGGATCGCGTGCATCGGGATCTTGCTGCTCGTGGGATGCGGACGTTCAAATTCGGGCCGCTCGAATGGATCTTCCGGACCCGGCACGCATTCGTCGCCGTCCGATGGCGCATCCGGCGGACCGGTCGTCCCGCGCGTTCTGCGCCGCGCGCAGTGTGGCGCTCTGCCCGCGGCGACGCTCTCGATGACCGCGCACGCCCGTGACCTTCGCCTAGCCTGGCGGCACTCGGGCTCAGCGTTCGAGGGCGCGGTGCCGATGGGCCTGGGAGGCTGGGTGTGCCTGGTGTCGTACGAAATCGTCGCGGGAGCCGAGCCCGCTGCAGACGGCGTCGGCGAGACGGGGATCGCAATGGCTCTACAGCCCGAGCGCAGGAGATTCGTCGAACGCACCGACGGCGGACACGACAACGGTGCATTTTCCCTCCACGTCGTGGACCCCGCGTGGGTCGCGACGCTGCGAGAGCATGCCGACCGCCTCATGACGCAAACCGGCGCGGCGCTTGCGCAGCACTGCGCGGAACTCGCGTCCCTTCGCCTTCCGGACGTCGCGGCCATCCGCCCGATCGTCGACGCGCGCGTCGAGAATTTTCTCGCGACGGGCAGTCTGGACCTTCCGGACGCTGGCGGATCGATCGGGCCTGGAGCACTCTTCGTTGCGACGATCGCCCGACGGTGCGGCTGGACCGACGGCGGTTGAGTCACGCGAGGATGGCGGAATTGGCAGACGCGCCGGACTTAGGATCCGGTGCCGTAAGGCGTGCGGGTTCAACTCCCGCTCCTCGCACCGCAAGTCGACAGTCGACAGTCGAGAGTTGAGAGTTCGGAGTTGAGAGCTGGGAGGCTCAGTTCTCTGCGGCGGCGTCGTCGCCGACACCCGAATCGAAGTCTCCGCGGCAATTGACGGGCCATGTTCCGAAACAGTGGACCAGCGCGGCCTGGCAGGTCATCCCAGCAACACCGAACCCGCCCCTGCCCGCGGCGAGACACGCGTTGAGCGTCCGCACTTCGACCGAACATCGAAACGCGACGCAGTCGGTGCCACCGGGGCATGCCACGCCGCTGTCTCCGATCGACGTACGTTCCGCGCAGTCGTCGAGCGCTCGCTGTTCGGTCGCGCAGCACACTGCGCGCGCAGCGGTGACGCAGTTCGCACATGCGCTCGCGGCGGCGTCCTCGCCCGCGTCGACGGGGCCGGCCGACAAGCACACGGACGGAACGGCCGGCGCTGGGCATCGGCACAGACAGTCATGGACCAAGTTGCCGCACACTCCCCCCGAGTCGGGGACGTCTGCCGGTTCACCGCCCGACGCTGCGTCCGAACAGCCCGCGTCTCCGCCGACAGAGGTACACGCCGCGCAGTGCGCGAACGCTGCGACGCACAGCGCCGCTAGGGCTGAACGTCCGCGCAGCAGCGGAAGCCCGTCGAGTAGTCGTGGTAGCTCGTGTCGTGGCCGCGCGTGACGTACGTGCACCCGTCGCCGTTCAAGCGGGTGTCCATGTAGTAGCCACCGCGGAACGTCCCGGTCGGGTCGTTGGTCCACTCGTGGAGATTGCCGACCATGTCGAACGCGCCATACCCGTTCGAACACTGGTCGAACGCGCCGGTGAGCGCGACGGTTCCCGGCAGCTGGTTGAGCTGCGGATCGTTCATGTGAATGCCGTCCCAGACGTACGTGTGCGGGAAGCCGTAGAGATGTACAACGGGGTGCCGACCGTGATTTTCGTTGCAGGCACCTCGAAGATGGCGGTTGCCGTACGGGTACACCGTCGTCTCGGGGCCGCGACACGCCCGAACCCACTCGTCGTTTCGGCACAGTCGTCGCCCCGCGGCGCGACACGCCCGCGCAGCCTGGGACGCACTGATGTATCCCTGCGGAACCGCACGTCCGCGCGACACAGCGCGAACTCGAACGCCGACCGGGCTATGGTAGGGCGACCAGGCGCGCTCGGTCCCGTCTTGGAGCATCTCGACGAGGGAGTCTTCGAAGCGGTCGACGCAGTACTCGCCGCGAATGTTCGCCATTCCCCGCGGGCAGCCGAGGGTCGCTGGCGCACGGCTGGGAAGGCCGATGAAGACGGCCAACACCGCGACAAATCCTATGAATCCTGAGATGGTACGGGTGCGCATCGGAAGACGACTGGGGTGCGGTACCAGACTCAGTGCGTCACGGGAACCCCAAATCGACCCGGGTGCGTATTTTTGTGCGCACCCCCCCCACACGGCGTCCAGCGTCGGCGATCGCCCAGCGAGTGGGTCACGCGCGGAGCACTCGCACGCGGCGCCCGGATTGACCAACCCGCATCGAGATCGGTATCCTCACCATGCGAGGCGTGCTTCGTCGTCGTCGACGCCTCCAAGGAGACAATTTCGTGAAAATCCGAGACTTGCTTGTTGCCGGCTCGCTTGTGGGCGTTGCCGCGGTGAGCGCTCGGACCGCTCACGCCCAGACGCAACCTTCGCTGGCCGACCGAGCCCGCGCACGCGAAGCATTCCAAGCGGGCGTCGCGGCCTACCGTACCGGTGACTACACGGCCGCCCTTGATTCCTTCCAGGCCGCGTACAACGCCGCGCCGCACCCGAGCGTGCGAATCAACATTGCCAACTGCTTCATGCAGCTGCACCGGCCCGTCGATGCGATGGCGATGTTCGAGATGTTCCTCGCGGAGTCGACGAGCATTCCGCTGGCGCAGCGGCGCGAGGTCGAGCGGCAGGTCGCGCAGCTTCGCACGCAGCTCGGCGAAGTTACCGTGTCCGTCGAACCGGCGGCGGCACTGAACCCCACGGCGACCATCGACGGTGCGGTGGTCTCGACGGTTCGCTCGGTGCGCGTCGGGGTCGGCCATCACACGCTCGAAGTGCGTGCGGACGGATTCGAACCGCACCGACGGGAAATCGACGTGACAGCGGGCGCGCCCGCGACGCTGCGCGTAAGTCTGCGCGCCCGGGCTGCGGGCGTGGCGACCAACGCGGTGGCGACGGTGGGCGCGGCAACAAATTCCACGAGCGCCGCGACGGCCAACACGACGCCCATTGCGAGCGGCGGCAGCGCGACGACGAGTACCGCGGCGGCCGAGCCGCACCCGCCGCCTGCCGCAGCGTCCGCCGTGGTGACGCCGCCTGCGACGTCGACCGCGCAACCGAGCGCGACCGGCGATGCGAGCGCACTGGCGACGGCGGCTCCGCACACGGGATCGGACACCGGCACCGCGCGCGGTTTGCCTCCCGCGTTGTTCATCGCTGCGGCGAGCTTCACCGGCGCCGCGGCAATCGCGTGGGGGATCTTCGGCGCCGTGACACTCGGAGCCAACGGCACGTTCGAAGACGCCGTGCGGCAGGGCCAGGCCGCGACCAATCCAGCCGATCGTGACTTTCAGGCGATGCGCGGCATGGATGCGTACAACACCGTGCACACGTTCCGGGTTCTTTCCGACATCTCGATGGGACTGACCATCGCCGGCGCCGTCACGAGCGTCGTGCTCGTGACTCAAACCAACTTTCGCCCGCGCGCGGCCGTGAGTGCTTCGGCACTCCCGGGCGGCGGAGCGCTGTCCGTCACAGGAAGGTTCTAACGATGCGCCAAATGCTTTCTTCTGCCGCCCGAACGATCGCCGTCGTTCTGGCCATGTCGGGCCTCGGCTGTTCCGTCTTGGTCAATCCCGATCTCAATCGTTTGCCGAGAGGCGACGCCGCCCGCGCCGACGGCTCTGCCGACGGAAACATGATGTCGGACACCGGTCCGACGGACGGACGCGTGGACGTCGTCATGCCGCCGACGGACACGCTGATCCCTCCCGACGCGCGCGACGTCGTCGTCACGCCAGACGTGCTGCGAATGTGCATGGGGAGCTGCGACGATGGGATTCCCTGCACGATCGATGGCTGCAACACGATGATCGGGATGTGCGAACACCGCGCGGACAATACCCGTTGCTCGGGGAATACCGTGTGCGACTTGCGAATGGGATGCATCACACGACCGTGCATGACGATGATGGATTGCGACGACGGCGACCGCTGCAACGGCACGGAGACATGCATGGGCGGGAGCTGTCGCGCAGGAACGCGGTTGGTGTGCGACGACGGGATGTTCTGCAACGGCGTGGAGACTTGCGTAGCCGCAACCGGCTGCCAGCCCGGGACGCCGCCGACGTGCGCCGACGGGACTCCGTGCACGACGGACCGCTGCGATCCGGCGGCCAACATCTGCCGAAACCTTCCCGTGGACGCCGACGGAGACATGGTGCCGGCCGCGATGGTCGGCGGCATTCGCTGCGCCGCGGGCACGGATTGCAACGACATGAACCCGATGATCCGGCCCGGCGCGACCGAGATCTGCAACATGATGGACGACAACTGCAACGGAATGACCGACGAAGGACTCGCGTGTGGCGCGCCGCCGAATGACCAATGCACGTCGGCGGCTGCGATCACGCTCACGACGTCGGGCGTCGCAGTCACCGTGACGGGGACGAACCGCGGAGCGACCAACAGTCTGAATTCCAGCTGCGGCCAGAGCGACGGGCCGGACGTCTGGTACGCGATCACGTACCCGGCAAACATGGATCTGACCGTGGAGACCACGACGGGCGGCGGCGGCATCGACCCCGTCCTCGTGTTCGCCGACGCGTGCGGCATGCCCACCGTGCCAGCGGCCTGCAACGACGACGCACGCAGCGGCAACCTCGACGCCCGGATGTGGTTCCGGCCGCCGGGACCGTCCGGAGTGCTGACCCGGACGATTCTTGTCGCCGTGGATTCGTATTCGAGCGGCAGCTCTGGACCGTTCACCCTCCGCGCCGTGGCGAACGCCCCTTCCTCCGCTGCGACGTGCGGCGCAGCGTTCGACGTTCACCCCGGCGGCACGGTCGTTGGCTACGCGGTGATGCGTCCGGGCATGCAGCAGGGCTCGTGCCTCATGCTCACACCCAACCCCGCCGAAGAGGTGTATTCGTACTCGGGCACCAACGGCAACGTCGACGTCAGCGCAGCGTCGCGCGCGTTCATACCGAACGTGTACGTCCGAAGCACGGACTGCAACTCTGGAGCCCAACTGCGATGCCAGAACGGGAATCCGGCGACGGCGAACTACACACACGCGACGGGGATGGCGCGTTCGTACATCTTCGTCGACAACATGCCGATGGTGACCATCGGCCCCGGTCGCTACACGCTGACGATTCGCTCGCCTTGACGCGCGGCGCCGCGGTCCGGCGCGAAACTCCTAGATCTCGAACTGGCCTGCCTCGAGAAGCTCCGTCACGCCGTGCAGGAAATTGTTTGCGGCGACACCGTCGACGATCCGGTGGTCGTACGAGAGGCACGCGAACATCACGGGATGGATCGCGATCGTGTCCGCACCGTCGATTTCGAGGACGACCGGACGCTTCACCAGTTCGCCGATGCGAAGAATCGCAACGTTCGGTTGCGAGATGATCGCAGCGCCGACGAAGTTGCCCTTGAGGCCGGGATTGGAAATCGAGAACGTCGCGCCGGACAGGTCGTCCGCGGTCAGCCGTCCATCGCGGGCCTTCTGTGCCGCCTCGTCGATCGCGCGCGCCATGCCGCGCACCGTGAGTTCGTCCGCGTCTCGAATGACGGGGACGACGAGACCGTCAGGCGTATCCACCGCGATGCCTAGATTCACGCGGCGCAGTTTCACATAGGCGTCGTCGAGCACCCGAGCGTTCAGGAGCGGATTCTCGCGCAAACCGCGAGCGGTCGCTGTCGCGATGAACGCGAGGTACGTCAGGTTGATCCCCTCGCCCTTCAAGCCCGCCTTTCGCGCCTCGCGAAGCCGCGCGGTCTTGTGCATGTCGATCTCGGCCATGGTCATCACGTGCGGAGCGACGTGCTTTGAATAGACCATGTGGTCGGCGATGATCCGTCGACGGCGGCTGAACGGAACGATCTCGTCGCCTGCCTGCTGCGTGTACGCGGGCACGCGGAACGCGCCGGGAACGGCGGCCGCGGTTGGCAGAGGAGACTTCGGTGACATGGCGGCAGGGGTCGACGTCCGCGACGCCGGTGCCGGCGACGACGGCGGCGGCGTACTCGATGCAGGCATCGAGCGCATGGCCGAATGTCCTGCCGCGCGCAGGACGTCCTGTTTGGTCACTCGACCGCCATCCCCAGAGCCGCTGAGCCGCGAGACATCGACGCCGTGCTCCCGCGCCGCTTTGCGAACGGCGGGAGACTGCCGAGTCGATCCTGTCTCCGCCGCGACTGCGGGGGTCGTGTTGGGCCCGGGCGAGTCCGTCAGGTCCGTTGGCTTGGGCGGGTTCGTCGCGCCCGCAGACGTGGCCACGTCCGTCGCGACCGTCGGCTCGAGTCGCGCAATCGGCGAATTCGTCGGCGCCGTCTGACCTTCGGCAACGAGGATATGGGTCACGATGCCAGACGTCGGCGAGGGCACTTCGGTGTCGGCCTTGTCGGTCGCCACCTCGACGATGGGTTGGTCCTTTCGAACGGCGTCGCCCTCGCGCACGAGCCACTTCGTGATCGTTCCTTCGACAACGCTCTCTCCGAGCTGGGGCATCACGACATCAACGGGCATGGGACTCGACCTCCGCCGAATCGGCTCGCGACGCAGGCGACGTTGCCGATGCTGGCGTCGTTGGCGTCGTTGTCGACGCCTGCAACGACGGCGAAGCTGCCGCCGGCGCATCGCTTTCGGGCTCGGGTTCCGCGGCGACGTGCTCGATCGGAAGGTTGGCCCTGACCGGGACGTGTTCGAATGCCATCAGCTCTGCGAAGCAGCTCGCGGTATTCCACCGCGAGCGTCGGAGCACGCTCAACACGACGTGGTCGCCGGTGACGGGCTCGGGAAGATCGATCACGCGCAAGCCGCGTGACGTGCCCGCGACCCGTGCGCGGAACGTGCGGCCGGTCGCCGCGACGCCGTGGCCGACCTGCACGCGTACGGTGACGACGCCAAGACCGTTGGGACCGACGTTGTCGGTCACGATGCCGATCGCGCGCACTGGACGCGCGGGCGGGTCCGACAGCATGTATTCGAAGCGCTGAGGCGCAGGAGCGTACGTGCAGTACCACCCGTCGGCCGACACCCGGCCGTCGTTCAGCGTCGACGTGGCGTCCGCCTCGCCGCCACGGGGTGCGCGAACGATGGAGACCGGGATCGCCTCGGGCAGTTCGATCGAGGGACGCGTCGACGCGCATCCAATCCCAAGTGTCACCCCAAGGACGCCAGCGACGGATACGTGTCGCGCAACTGCCTCGTGGATCCAATCGTTCATCGTTAGGCTCGCATCGTGCCTGAGCGCGTCACGGAGTCAACGTGCGCGCGGCGATCGGCGCAAACAATCCGTTGCGCCGCTCGATCGGCCGCCCCGCGAGCGAGTACTGCGTGTCGCCGCGCTCGATGCGGCGCTGGAGACGACGCAGGCCATCGTCGTCGAGCTTCACGCGGAATGCGGCGTCGGGGCTCGAGGGTTCGTCGCCGCGCGCAACGCGCTGAAGCGTTTCGACGTCGGTCGCGTGCCGGTACGTGAGCGTGCGCGGATACGAGTGCGCTGGCGTGTACGCCGTGAGAACGTCGAGCGGACCGAATCGAAGGTGCATCCCGAGTGCACGGCCCGTCCACTGTGCAGCACCGACGAGCGTGCGTGCGCGCAATACCCGGCAGCCGAGCGCCTTGGTGAACGTGCCGAGTCCCTGAACACCGATCTGTTCGCCCAGGGATCCGACGTTGTGCTCGAAGAACTCACCGGGGTGAACTGTCGGAATCGCGACGTGCAACGTGATCGGTACCCACACGCGGTCGCCCGGCCCGACGCCGAACGTCTCTCGCAGCTGCGCGGAGATGTTCGCGGGGCGCGTCGCGAGTCCGAAGAGCGCGCTCGGCCACTCGCAGCAGTCGTAGAACACCCACCGCGGCATCGCCATCGCCTGAGGGCCGAACGTCTGTGCATCGAGTTGCTCGATCCACGTCAGAAATCGCTCCGAAGCCAGGCGCGTCGGATCGATGCGCAGTGCGGCCGGAACGGCGACGCCGAGCGGCCGACAGTCCAGGTCGTCCCAATGCGAACGGGGTGCGACGATGTACGGCTGACAGATCTCCAGGGCGCGGCGGAACGGCTCCGCGAACGGGCGCTTGCTCATCGTGCGCGGACTCTACCCGATCTCCGGCAGGGCGGGACGCAACTCGTCGAGACGCAGCGCGGCCCGCGGGACGCACGCAAAGTCGAACCGCGACGGGAGCACCGATCCCGTCTGCCCAAGCGAGATCCAGAGGGCCTGCCGCAGTCGCGTTGCCGTCACGCCCGCGGCACGGAGCGCGCGAATTCCGGTGGCCCCGTGACGCTTCGCAAGGCGTGTTCCGTCGTCCGCGACGACGAGTGGCACGTGCGCATACTCGGGTACGGCGGCGCCGAGCGCGCGCAGCAATGCGATCTGTCGCGGTGTACTTCCAAGCAGATCGTCCGCGCGAACGACTTGCGTGACGCCCATCGCCGCGTCGTCGAGGACGACCGCAAGCTGGTAGGCGATGACGCCGTCGGAACGCGAGACGACGAAGTCTCCGGCATCCGTCCTCACGTTTTGTCCGAAACGGCCGTGCACCCCGTCGTCGAATTCAATCCGTTCATCGTGTGTACGAAACCGCCATGACACATGGCGCTTTCGTACTCGTGCGCGTTCGATCGTCTCGTCGACGTCGCCCTCGCGGCACGTCCCGGGATAGACGGTCTCCGCACCGTGCGGCGCCGCGGAGAGAGACTCGATTTCCTTGCGAGAGCAGTCGCACGGATAAATCCGCCGCTCGCGGCGCCAGCGGTCCAACACGTACGCGTACCCCGAGAGACGCTCGGACTGGCGGTACGGCGCCGAGGCACCCCCCACGTCCGGACCCTCGTCCCAGTCGATTCCCAGCCAACGCAAGTCGTCGAGAATCTCGGCCTCCGCGCCCGCGACGACGCGCGGACCATCGATGTCCTCGAGCCGCAGGATCAACCGCCCACCGTCTCGACGCGCCGCGGCCCACGCGGCGAGCGCGGTGCGAGCGCTGCCGAGGTGCAGCGATCCAGTGGGAGACGGCGCGAAGCGTCCAACGTGTGCCAGCGGGAGCAACCTCGCGCGAAGCGTATCGCATCCGATCGCGACAGCGGCTACGCTTCTGCCGTCGTGAGCGAAGCGACCCACGCCGATCCAGCCGACGGGAATTCGCGCGACATCGAGCGCATCGTCTCCGCGATCGGCGAGCGCGTCGTGCAGACGTTGGCCGACGGCGACACGCAAGCACCGCTGACGCTCGACGCCATCGGTGCGGCCGTGCGGGAAGCCATCGGGCCGCTCGCCGCGGCGCTCGTACGCGCCGAGCGACTGGCGTGGGCTGGGCGTCAGACGGCCACGGTGGTTCACGAGTTGCGCAATCCGTTGAGCGTGATCGAGACCAGCGCATTCATCGTGTCGGAAGCGGCGCGCGGTAACGAGCGACTGCTGCGGCACGCACAGCGGATCTCGGAGCAGGTGGCCCGCGCGAGCGCGCTGGTGGCGGATCTACTCGCGGGAGTTCGCGATGACGCTGCGGCCGCGGGGCCGGTCGATGTGGGTGCGGTCGTGCGACGAGCGGTCGCGACGGTTCCACGGCCGCCCGGCGTACAACTCGCGCTCGACGTTCCGAGCGCCCTCCCGCTCGCGCACGCCGAGTCGCGACGGTTGGGGCAGATCGTCGTCAATCTGCTTCAGAACGCGCTCGACGCGCTGGGCGGGACCGGACACATCACGGTCGAAGTCGTCGCGGCCGCCCAGCAGGTCATCGTGCGCGTTGCGGACAGCGGCCCGGGCATCGACCCGAGCGTGCTTGCGGGACTGTTCGACCCGCTCGTGACCGCGAAGAGCCGTGGCACGGGTCTCGGGCTCGCGTTCGCGCGGGACACCGTGCGCGCGTGGGGCGGCGATCTCGTCGCAGCGGGTGCAGAGCGTCGCGGAGCGCGATTCGAGGTTGGTTTGCAACTCGCGCCGCCGGGGAAGACGTGATCAGGCGTTCGATGCGCGCCCGCCACAGGCGTCGTTGTCGGCCATGGTGACGATTGTCTTCAACGCGCTGGTCGCCGCCATCGACCTGGCGGTTGTTTGGGGCGTTCGTGGGGCACCGACGTTGCGCGGCCTCCGTTGGCTCGTCGGGGGATTGATCGTGACGCTCGTTCTCGCCGCTCTGTTGGGCGAAGACCCGTTCGGGAGCGCGAGACTCGCCGCGTACGCAGTGTTCGTGCACGCTCCCGTGGTCCTGCTCACCGTCGCGCTCGCAACGCAATCGGCGGGGCTCGCGGTCCGTTCCGCGGCGTTCGTGTCGGCGCTGGCGCTCGCGGCAGTCGGCGTGGACGCATTCTTCGTCGAGCCGCGCGCGCTCGAGGTCACCCACATCCGACTGACACTCGCCCATGCGACGCGGCCAGTTCGGATCGTCCTCGTCGCCGATCTCCAGTTCGACGAATTCGGTGACTACGAGCGCGCCGTGCTGCGACGCACCGTCGACGCGCGACCCGACCTCGTCGTGTTCGCGGGCGATTACATCCAGACTCACGACGGCGCACGGCGGCGACGACTGCAGGCGGTGTTCCGCGCGTATCTGCGAGAGATACGATTTGCGCCGCGCATCGGGGCCGTTGCGGTGAGTGGCAACGTGGATCCGGAGGGCTGGCCCTCGATGTTCCGCGAGCTCCCGGTCGTCACACTGCCGGACGGCGGCGAGGTCACGTTCGGCGATGTCCACGTGACGGCGCTCTCGCTCCTCGGCTCGTTCGAACGCGACACTCGGATCGCGCCGCACGCGGGACTTCACGTCGTCGTGGGTCACGCGCCGGACTATGCGCTCGGAGACGTCGACGCCGACTTGTTGCTGGCGGGGCACACGCACGGGGGCCAAGTGCGACTGCCGTTCGTCGGTCCGCTGGTCACGTTGTCGCACGTCCCCGACGCGTGGGCGGCCGGGGCCACACGACTTGCACGCGGGCGGTGGCTGGTCGTGTCGCGCGGTGTCGGAATGGAGCGCGGATATGCGCCGCGGCTGCGATTCCTGTGTCGACCAGAACTCGTGGTCATCGATGTCGCGCCTCGGTGAGCTGACGCTGCGGGTGCAAACCGGTTTGCCAGGCCGCGCATCGGGCGCTGCGACCGCAATTCGTGTACGCTTTCCCCATGACATCCCCTGGCCCCATGTCGAGTCGACTTCGATTCGCGCAAACGCTCGCACTGATCTCCGCCGCCACCGGCGCGGCGTGTTCGGCGGCCGTCGGTTCCGACTCGGCGGTGCCACAAGATGGCGTTTCCGACACCGTGCTCGCGGATGTGACCGCAGACCAACCTCCCGCACCCGATGTCTCCGCGGTCGACGTCGTCGACGCCGGTGCCGGCTGTCCGGCGCAAGTGCCGATGACCGGCCAGGCGTGCTCGGGAATGCGTACGTGTGACTACACGGGCGGTCGCTGCGAGATCACGATGCCGCTGCTCTGCAATTGCGTGGCGGATCCAGGCGGAAACACGCGTTGGCAGTGCGGACCGAACTGCGCCATCGGGCCGCTGATGCCGCCCGAGTTCGCGGCGTAACCCGACGTTACCGAAGCACGAGATCGCGCTGCGCGTGCAACCCGCGTCCCGCGCGTTCCGGACGCAGCGCAAGCGACGGCACGAACCACGGATCGCCTGCGTTGTACGGATCGCCCGCGAAGTAGAGCTGGGTCGTGAGTTCACGACGCCCCGGCGCGTGCACTTTCACGTGAATGTGTGCGGGTCGGTAGCGGTCGCCGTTGAGGTACCGACCGGGAACGATCGTGTGGAGAACGTAGCGTCCATCATCGTTCGTGCGAAGCGTTCCGCGGAGCCGCGGGCCGCGGATGTCGTACTCACCCTGCGCGTCGGCCTGCCACACTTCCACGAGCGCATGCGCGATCGGAGCGCACCGCGCGGACATCACGCGTCCTTCGAGCGTCAGTTCCGTGCCGACGACGCCGGCGGTGACCAGATTGCTGCGGACCGGCGCACCCGGGAGGTAGTACGGACCCTCGATGTTCTCGTCGGTGGCGCGACACATCGCGCCGAGCGGGGCGATTTGTGCAAACGCAGGGCGCGCACATCCCGTGACGAGCGCGCCGACTCCGAGCAGTCCGGTGCGCAGGATGGCGCGGCGGTCGAGCGCGCGGTGGATGTCTGAGTCGCGGTCGAGGCGTTGGGGGTGGGTCATCGTTGGGCTCCGTTCACGACTCAAACGCCCGGGTCCGACGACCGGCGCACGAAAAGCGAAGAGCCACCCTGTCGCCGCTTCACTCATCCCGGATGATTCAACAGGGAGGCAGGGAGAGTGGAAGAATTTTGTTGTTCGGAGCGGAGGACATGGGATCTGCCGTTCTCCCTATGAATCTGCAGGGCTCAGTGCGGATCCCAGCTCTGGGCAGGCATGTAGGCGCCCGAACCGCTGGGAACGACACGGGGATTGGGCGACGCAGTCGTGGTGGGCAGTGGCAAGCGTGGCGGCGATGCAGCCGTGGTCGGTGGGGGCAGGCGCACGGGTGGCGGTGACGCCGCCGGAGTGTGCGGCGGCAAGCCCGTTGCCATGCGCGACGTCGGGAGCAACGGGGACGTCGGTGGGCGACGCGTTGCCGCGGGCCGGGCCACCCTTCGCGCTCGCGGCAGCGCGGCCGGCGCCCTCGGCGCAACGCTCGCCTGCACTCGAAGCGCACGCGCCTCCGCGACGATCTCTTCGACATCGTGCGACGCCGCCGCGAGCGGTTCCGCGAGAGTGATCGCTTCGTCGAGCACCCGCGCCGCTTCCTCCATTCGTCCGAGCGCGACGAGACTTCGACCCATGGACTTCAGCACGCGGGCGATGCGCTCGGGCTCTGGACTCGATGTGTGCCGCTCGAACTGCAGCGCCAACTCAAACCTTCGAAGCGCAGCGTCGTGCCGGCCCTGTGCCGCGTCGGCGACGCCGAGATTTTGTAGCAGCAGCCCGCGCTCGGGGTGGTCGAGTGGTCCCAGAACGCTCCACGCGGCCTCGAATTCCACACGCGCACGCTCGGGATCCCCGCGATCGAGCGCCAGCAAACCGAGACTGTTGTGCGTGAGTGCCGCGCTTGGCGACTGCTCACCGCCCGCGCGGATCTCGGACGCAAGCGCGCGCTCGTACGATTCACGCGCCTCGTCGAGGCGGCCGAGCCGACGCAACGCACCAGCGATGTTGTGATCGTGTCGCGCAAGATCCGGGTGTCGATCGCCAAGACGCGCCGCGTCGAGCGCGCGGGCGCGACGATGATCGGCAAGCGCGGCGTCGAAATGCCCTGCGGCGCGCTCGAGACTTCCGAGTGCGCTGAGCGTGCGCGCGAGGTCGGCAACCCCGTCGGCGCCAAGCGACTCGCGAAGTGCGCGGGCGGATTCCAACCTGCGCCGAGCGTCGTCGAGCCGTCCCAGGTTCGTCGCCGCCACGCCGAGTACGTGGTCGAGCGAGGCACGCAGATTCGGCGGAGATCCGAGCCTCTCGATCGCACCCGATGCGTGTTCTGCGAGCGGTGGTACGTCGCGCCATCGCCGCGCTTCACCATGCGCCGCGAGTAGCTCCAGCCACGCGAGCGCCGCGATGCGCTCGTCTCGCGCTGTCTCCGCGCGAACCACGGCGGTCCGCGCCTCGGCAATCGCGTCGTCCAGTCGCCCGCCGCGCCGAAGCACGCGTGCGTACAACAACCGCGCTTCGGCCGCGAGCGGCGCCCACCCCGCAGCGTCGGCATCGGCGGTGAGCGATCGCGCTGGTGCGAGCACCGCTTGCCACTCACCCGTTGCGAGTTGCGCGCCGAGCCGGACGAGCGTCCGTTCGAGGGGGTCGACGGTGCGCCGGCGCGGGCCGTTCCGTGGACGCGGCGTCGTTCGGTTCGCGGCCGACGCGTCCCGACAGAGCGCCGGCGACGCGAGGGACTCCACCGCGTCGGTTGCCGCGGCGACACCCGCTCGGTCGGTGTGTGCGAGCGCGTCGATCGTTGCGGACATTTCGTCGAGCCGTCGACCGAGGCACTCCATTCGTACGTCGTGTGTCGCGACGGATTCGGTATGCGCAACAAACGTAGCGCGGCATGCGTTGCGCTGCTCGCCGATCCAGCGGTTCGCGTACCGATCGAGCAGCAATCGCACGCGTCGCGCCGCGTCACCGCCATCGTCACCCGCAGCCGCGACGAACTGCCGATCCAGGACCGAAGCGCGCGCAGCGCCCCACCGCAATGCCATCGACGCGCCGCCGCTGTCGCACGGATTCTCGTGTCCACGACGCACGAAGACTGCCGTCACGCCGAGTCCGACAACGAGAACTGCACCGACGGCGCCAAGCGACAGCGCCCGCGACGGTCGCACCGCAGCGTCCATGGCGTCCTGCAACGCGCGCATCGACGGCCAACGTCGATTCGGATTCGCGTCGAGCCCGCGGCGCAGCGCGCGGACCAGCCCGCGCGGAATGCGGGCGTCCAGCGGTTCGCGAACGGCGCCGCTCGCAATTGCCGAGCGCAACACGGGGAGCGACGCGCGATCGAACGGCGCGTGGCCGCAAAGCGATTCGTAGAGCGCCACGCAGAAGGCAAACTGATCGGAGCGCGCGTCGGCGGCCGCACCGTCGAGCTGCTCGGGCGCCATATACGCTGGCGTACCGAGGAGCGCGCCCGTTCGCGTTCGGACGTGCGACGACGGATCGCTGTCGACCGGAACCTCCGACGCCGCAGCGCGTGGAATCGCGGCGAGACCGAAATCCGCCACGCGAACGCGACCGTCGTCACCGACCATCACGTTGTCGGGCTTGAAATCGCGATGAACGAGTCCCGCGTCATGCGCCGCGGCAAGGCCGTCCGCAGCCTGCCGGAAAACGTCCAGCGTCTCGCGCCACGACCGCGAGCGCGCCTCGCGCCAATCGCGCAATGTCGTCCCCGCGACGAACTCCATCGCGAGATACGTTTCGTCCGCGTGCTCGCCAACTTCGAAAATGGCCACGACGTTTGGGTCCGCGAGCTTCGCCATCGCCCGCGCCTCGCGCACCAGTCGGTCTCGCGCGCTCACGTCGAGCGCCACACTCGCGGAACCGAGCATCTTGATCGCAACGCGACGGTCGAGTCGTGGATCGTACGCCGCGTACACAACGCCCATCGCGCCGCGTCCGAGCGTCGCGAGAACCGTGAAACGGCCAACGGCGGTTCCGGACTCGAGCCCGCTCACAAGCGCCGCGCGGGGACCGCCAACGGTTGCAATTGCCTCGACGACCGCGCGGCAACGCGTACAGCGGTCGAGATGCGCGTCTACATCGTCGAGTCGGTTCGACGGCAGGCGCCCCAGAAGGAAGTCGGCGAGATCGTCGTCGCCGAGGTGCGTGTCCGAGAGTGGCTTCGCGGTCGGGATCATGAAGGACCGGCTCGCGTCGGTTGGTGGCATGGTACCTTCCGCAGCGATGACCGGCACGCCGCGAGCGGATGCGTTCGTCGCTGCCCGAGGCCACGCGACCGACGTCGATCCCGTGACCCTCGAAGCGCGAATCGCCGCACTGAGCGCCCGCGCTGCAGCCATGGACGGCGCCGACGGCCTGGACGAAGTGCTCTTCGCCCGCGTCGCTGGCACCAGCGAGAATGCCGGCGCGGCGATCGCGGGCGCTTCACCCGTCGAACTCGGCGACGATTCCGTCGCGGAATTGGCGCTCGCGACGGGCGTTGCATCGCACAACGCCCGCGCGCTCGAGGCGTTCGAGGCGCGCTACGTTCGCCGAGTCGCTGTGATGCTCGCAAAAATGAAGCTCGACGACGCCGTCCTCGACGAAGTCCGGCAGCACGTCCGAACCACCCTGCTGATTGCGCCAACCGGTGAGCTTCCCAAACTCGCGCGCTACGCCGGTGCAGGTCGACTCGAAGGGCTCATTCGCGTCACCGCTACGCGGGCGGCCCTCGACCGCGTGCGGGCGGCGGCTGTCGAGATTCCCACCGAACGTGAATGGATCGACGTCGACGCGCTCTCGCGCGACCCCGCGCTTGCGGGGCTCGCCGAGCGTTTTCGCACACAATTCCGCGAGGCGTTCGCCCGGGCCGCGGACGCCCTCGAGCCGCGCGAGCGCAACATCCTCAAGTTGCACCTGCTCGGCGGCGTGACGCTCGATCGACTCGCAACCATGTACGGCGTCCACCGCGCAACCGTCGTTCGTTGGCTCGCCGATGCGCGCGCGAAGATGTTGCGCATGACGCGGAAGGAACTTCAATCCGATCTCGGCGTGCGACCCGACGAACTCGACAGCCTGATGCACCTGGTCGAAAGCCAGCTCGATGCCAGCGTCGAACGCCTGTTCCGCACACGAGACCCGTCGCCCGACGAACGCTAGCGCGCACGCCCGATCGTCCCTCACGCCGGCGCCCCCGCGCGCTGCACGGAGAGTCTCACGATGCGCCACGCGCCCTCACGCTCCATCACCGCGAGCACCTCGGTGCGCACGCCGCTGTCGTACGTCGCCCGCACGAGCACGGTGAATACTCCGTAGCCGAACGACACGCGCTGCAATTCGTACGCGCGCAAGGTGTCCGTGCGTGTGACCGCCGCCGACCATGCGATGAATGGAGTGCCCGTCGGCGAGCAGCAACCGCCCGGGTTCGTGTTGACGGCACCGTCCGCGCTCCAGACGGCGGCGAGCGCCGCGGGCGTGCGAGAGCGCAGCGCTTCGTAGTGCGCCCGCACCGCGGCGACGGCGAGGGTTCGAGGCGCCGACGCCACCCGGCCGCAAGCCACGGCCGGCCGGGGGGCCGCCGCGGCGGTCGAGCCGGCGAGGGCTAGGACGAACAGAAAACGATGTAGATTCATGGGGATGTCTCCGATCGACGGACGCGATGTGCGCCGGTCGCTTCACAAACGGGCGCGCGTGGCGACTGGCGCACGAAATCCGCACACGCCGCTGTCGCGGTCGTCCGATGGATGTCGCCGTCGTTCGCGGGATTTGAATTGGCGGCGCGATGCGCGGGTCTATCATCGCGACGTGACTCCGCCGCCCTGGATGCTCCGCGAGATCGAACGACGGGCGCGAAGCGTCCTGAGCCGCTTGCCCATCGGCGACGTCGATCTACACGAGCTTGCCTCGCTCGCGCTCGACCTCGTCACGAATCTCAAGTTCGAAGCACCGTACCGCGACGCTCCGACGCACGAGGCGCCAGACGCCGAGGACGAACTTACGGCCATGGCCACGCTCGAGCGCCAGCTGTCGGAGTGCCGCGCAGAACTGCTCTCGGTGCGGCGAGAGATACAGACGCTGCGCAAGGGCTGAGCTATCGTCCGGTCGAAAGGCAGACACCATGCCCAACGATCTCGCCCAGTCCATTCAAGAGTCGCTCGCGCCGGGACTGCTCATTGGAGCACTCGTTTACCTCGCATTTCGCCTTATTTTGCGGGGCTTTTACACCGTCGAGCAGAGTCAGCGTGCCGTGAAGACGTCGTTCGGCCGCGCGAAACGCATCGACAGCGTGACCACGCTCGACCTGCCCATCGCCGAAGCGCTCCGACCCGACGAACGCGAGCGCTATACGTACCCGCAGGTGGCGGTCATCCAGCCGGGCGGTCCGTACTTCAAGTGGCCGTGGGAACAGGTTCACAAGGTCAATATCGCGACGAACACAGCGAGCGTTGCGTGGGATCCCGACAACCCCGAATTGAACGAGGGCGGAACGCGGCTCGAGGCCGTGACCAAAGATCACTTGAACACGCGCGTGAGTGGCCAACTCCGATTCCGAATCTCGGAACAGAATCTGTACGCGTACATCTTCGGAGTCCGGTCGCCCATCTCGCACGTGATGGGCTATTTCGTCGCGGTCCTTCGCCAGCGAATTGCGGGCTTCGAGGCGCCAGCCGGGAAGGCAATCGAAGCCGGTGCGGTCCAGGGGGTGTCCATCAACGATCTTCGCAAGAACCTCCGCGATCTGAACGACCGCATGGAGCAAGACTGCGCGTCGAGCGCGGCGCGTTACGGCATCCAACTCGACGCGTGTCTCATCACACGGATCGACCCTCCGGACGAAATCGAGAGCGCGCTCGCTGCAATCAATACAGCGTACAATCATGTGTCCAGCGACGTGAGCCTCGCGCAGGCTTCCGCCGACCAGCGCATCGAGCTGAGCCGACGCGCGGTGGAGATCGAGACGCTGCGGGTGCAAGCCGAAGTCGAGCCGCTCCGCGCGCTCGCCGGGGAACTTGCGACCCTCGACTCCGGTGCGCCTGGTGTGCTCGACGCGTACGTGCGCAACACGAAGTTGTCCCTGGTCGGACGGGCCAATCGCGTGCTGATCGGCGGTGGCACATGATCACCGCCGCGGTCGCGTCCGCAACGTTCGTCGCGCTGCTCATCGCAGTGCCCCTGTTTCTGTGGCTCCTGCGGGTCGCCGGACTGTACGTCGTCGTTCAGGAACGGCGGTGCCACGTGTTCGTGTTGTTCGGCAAAGTGCTCGGCGTCATCGACGAGCCCGGGTTGCACTTTCTCCTGGGCAAGCTCGGCTCGCGTGCACTGCTCGTCCGGCTGTTCGGCCAGATGCACGTCCTCGACCTCGAACTTCACCAAGAGTACCTGCGCAGCCAGCCGGTCAATTCCGAGGAGGGCGCGCCGATGGGACTGGGCATCTGGTACGAGATGTTCCTCTCGGATCCCGTCGCATATCTCTTCAAGAACACAGACCCTCGCGGTTCGCTCCGCGCGAATGTCGGTTCGACCACGGTACGCGCACTGTCGAACATGAAGTTGACTGACATGCTCGAGACGCGCCACGCGATGAGCGGCCTGGTCCGGAGCGAGGTCTCCCCGAAAGCACACGAGTGGGGCTACAAACTCGGCAGTGTGTACATTCGCAAAGTGCACTTCCGCGACGCAGGGATGGTCGCGCAGATCGAGGCGAAGGTGACCAATCGCCTGCGGCAAGTGACAGGTGCCATCCGGCAGGACGGCGTCAATCAGGTCAGCATCATCACGGCGGGCGCCGAGAAACAGGCCGCGGTCGAGTTCGCGAAAGCGTCGACGTTGCGCCCGCAGATTCTCGGCACCGCGTTGCGCGAGATCATGGCAAAGCCGCATGTCGGAGAGGCGTTGTTCGCGATTCTCGAGACGCAGCGGATGCTGGAATCCAAGGCCGAGATCGTGCTCATTCCGCGCGGGGAGTCGACGCTGTCGGCACTGATCGCGGCGAGGAAGTAGAGGGTCGGTTCGGCTGCTCGGCGCGAGGCCTCGACGAGACCCAACGCGTGGTAGTCTGGCCCGATGACGCCGACAGTGGCGTTTCCGACGTGCCGGCCGACGCGACGCCCGACGGCGACTGACGCGCTGCAAGGTTACATCGTCTGATCGGGCGGCGTCGTCCGCGTGAGCCAATCGTACCGATACACGGTGACACAGTGTTCTATCCGCCCCGGCAGGTCATCGCTGCACTCGCGCGTGAACAACCGCAGCGCACCCCTTGCCCGCTCGCGAAACGCCACTTCGTCGGTGACGTAGACCTGCGACGGCACGCGGTTGGCACGTTCGAGCGACGCGTCGACTTCGCCCATCCACGTGAACGGAAACGCCGCCACGCCTACCAACTCTGCAAATCGCGCGTTGCGTCCGCCGAAGATCACGGCATCGCGAGGGTCGCCCGCGTTGCGTACGGCGTCGATCGCCCGTACCGCGGCGGGCGGGCGGGCGCGCTGCGCGCGAAGCAGCGGAATCGCCGGCCACGCCGCGAGGTACCCGCCGGCCACGAGCGCAATGGCGGCCCGCGATCGGCTCGCGCTCGCCAGGTGCTGAAGCCCGGCGGCGACCAGCAACGCGAGCCCGACCGCCGGCACGAGCGCGTGTCGCGGTGCGCCGACGCTCTGCGCGAGAAAAAGTGCGAGACCCGAACACACAATCGCAGCGACGATGAACCGGGTCGGCCGCTGGCCGAGACGCGCGGCACCCAACAGGGCCAGTCCTATCACACAGCACCCGCGAAGAACGCCGAGCAGCGACCCATCGATCCCGAGCCCGTGATACACCAAGAGGCGCACGAAGCTCGCGCCGCGCGACGGTCCGTCGTCGCTGATCAGCGTTCCGCCCCACGAACCGAAGTGGCCGACGACGTGCGTGTGGCCGAGTTGCCAGAAGCCGCGCCACCCGTGTCGCGCGATCGGCCACGCGAGCCAGCTCCCGGCGACCAGGCCACCGACGACCGTGGCGATGCCGGCGCTGCGAATTGCAATGCGTCGGTCGCGGGCGTCGACCGCGGTGCAGACAGCGAACGCGCAGCAAGCAAGCCAGACGGGCGAGACTTCGATGGCGATCCCGGGCCGGGCCGCGAGGGACAGGCCGAGACAAACCCCCGAAGCCCCCGTCGCGCGAAGCCCGCGCGTGGATCGCAACGCCAGCGCGGCGGCGCAGACGAACCACCCGAGGGCGAGCGTGTCGGCACCCACGCGTGTCGACGTGGCGACGAGCACGGGCAGCGCGAGCGCGGCGGCCGAGATCCACCACGCACGAACGCGTCCCGCGACGACAGCGCAAAGCCCCGCGACGACCAGCGTGCCGCCGAGGGCGGACACGAGCGCGCATGCGTGCGCAGGCGAGACGCCAATGGCCGCGACGGCCCGGGCGAGCACCACGTACAGCGGGTAGCCCGGAAAGTGTGGTCGGAAGCGCGAGAGGTCGTAGTCGTGCACTGCCAAGACGAACCCGACGCCGTCCCAGTCGTCGGGCCAGCGGCGCGAGAACCAACCAAAGACCGCGGCGGCCAGGCCCGAGACGACCCACGGGACGAGCGTGCCGCCCTTCACGCGGTCACCGCAGCACGAGCACCAGCTGGTCTGCCAGCGTTGCCGTGTTGAACACGTCGTCGATCTCGGGGACGCAGTCGTGGTCCCGATCCGACGTCGCCATCCCGCGCTCGACTCCGAGTTCGCCGGTCAGCGCCCGCTCGGCCAATTGCAGCCCACCGCGTGGGATCCCGCTCTCGACCCGAACGCACTCGTCGGGCCACTGAACGCGGCCATCGTTGTTCCGATCGTCCCAACCGTTGAGCACGAGCTTGTTCGTTCGCCCGAGCCGTTCGAGCACCAGGTCGCCAAAGGCCATGCCGCCGGGCCGCGCGCCGATCTGCGTGTACAACTCGCGCAGCGCGCCCTGGAGCCAGCCGAATGTTTCCGGCGTCCACACTCGCTCGTTCGGCAGCGCCGTGCGGTACGACCGCGCCGCCGCATCCCAAAACACCGAGTCCATGGACTCGAATACCGCCCGCGCTCGATCCCGGAACCGAGTCTCACCCGTGGCCAGGTATCCTTCGAGCAGCCCGCGGATCGCGGCCGCATGCGCTGCGAGGTCTCCGTCGGGCTCCAGCGCGCGACCCGCCGTGAGATCCCACGCGCCGGTGGCGTGACCGCTCGCGTTGGTGACGCGGTCGAACAAGTGCGACGCCTGCGCGCGGATCAGACGGTTCAACCGCTGCGCAATGGACTCACCGTCGGGAGGCGATCGCCACGACGTCGCGTCGAGCGATGTGCGCAGTACGAGGCTGTCGGGCGTGCCGTTGGAGTACAGGGTCAGTCGCGACGTGAGCGCCCGCCGTGCTGTGCGCAGCGCGATCAACGCCAGTGCCGTATCGCGCACCGACGCGCGCGGGCTGCGCTCGATCGTGCCCGAGCGAATGGACGCGTCGGCGACGAGCACGTCGCCCGTCGACCGGTGAATCCGGTCGATGGCCACGAGCGCGAACTTGATCATGCCCAGCCAGCGGTCGTGCTGCGTGGCATCGCCGTTGGGCAGGCCGTCGTCCTGCGGAAACGGACTGCCGTCGAACCATGCACGCGTGGTTTGCGTGCCGCCGACATCGGGGTTGTTCAAGTCCGTCAGCGCGTACAGCTGCGATGCGCCGCCCAGAAGCGCAAGCAGCCCCGCGAGCTGGCTGCCTCCTGCGGTCACACGGAAGCCCGTCGGTCGTGGAAACCGCGCGAGCGCGTCGGACTCCTCGGTCACGGCGATCTGCGTCGGGATCCAACGCAGCGACGACCCGTGGTCGTAGGACAACGCATCGGCCACCGTGGCGAAACCCCCGAGCGTCGACGCGTCGTCGGTGGTGAGCGACGAGAGCGTGTGCCAGAGCGCGTTGTCGAGCGAGTGGATCATGATGCCCGCTTGAAAGCCCTCGAGATCGACGGAGCCAAGCCACGTACCCGGCGCTCCAGCCGCGCCCGTGTCGTCCAGGCCGACGATGCGGTTGCCCTCGGACCCGACGAGCGCCTGGTCCGCCGAGGCAACGGACACGATGGCGTTGCCGTCCGTGTCGTGAAACAGCTGCAGGTAGTTGTTGATCCACAAGCCGAGCTTCCACGCCGTCATGCCCGTCGCCTCGGGCTCGATCACGCGATCAACGAGACCGATGCGGGCGACGATGTGCAACGAGCTGTAGCCACATTCGTAGTCGCCCACGGGAACGGCCATGCCCGCGCTGGCGCCGTACCCGCCGGACAGCGAGCAGCCGCGCGTTGCGTTGTTCGACGGCCGGATCGTCGGAACGAAACTTCGAAACGGATGCCACATCGGCCACAGCCCGCCGAAGCCGAGCGTGTTCAGCGGATTGGCGATCGGGTCGGGCGCCGGAACCGTCACGAAGCCCGTGGGCAGTGACATGCCCGCATCGCTCGGCAACGCGCGGACTCCGGCGTGGCTCGCGATGGCGAGCGATTGCACGATGTCACGCAGCAGATCGTGCGCCGCGGTGCCCGTCGCGCCCGCTGGGTTGAGCAACGGCCCGAATGCCAGCGACGTAGCCGGGCCCGACTCGAACGCCACGGTGTTCATGTGATACTTGGAATACTCGTACGACTCGACTGCAGCGCTGTAGCCCGCCGGATCGCGCATGGCCGTGGGCTGTCCCGGGGGTTGGTACAAGTCCGGCTCGAGCGCGTTGCGGTCGTAGCCGGCCAGGTCGCGTCCCATCGCCTCGGCCAGTGGCTCACCGGACTGTTGCATCTCGATGGAAGCGAACATGACGCTCGCCGTGCGAAATCGCGGCATCACGCCAGTGCCCACGTGGCGCGGCACGGGCGCTGCGTCCACGGCGTCCATCGTCGTGTCCACGGGCGCGTCGGCGGACACATCGCCCGGCGCGTCGATCGCGTGCACGTCCAACGCAGTCGCATCCGGCGGCGCCGACGTCGAGCACGCCGCGGTGACCGTCAGCACCACGAGCACACAGCGTCGCAACGTCGAGCGCTGGTTCACGGTGCTCAGTGTACCCTCAATCCGCGCGCAGACGCGGGTTCGACGAGCGCGCTCGGAAACTCTGTGCGCGAGGCCTCGAGCGGGCTGCGCGACGTCAGGGCACGCATTGTCCCGGGCTACCGTTCGGTGAAGGTCCGGAGGTGCGCCATCACGTCGGCGACCTGCTGCGGACCGAGCATCTCGCGCCACGCAGGCATCCAGCGCAGCCAGATCGCTTCCTGCTGTTCGGCGGGACGAGGGTGGCCGTTCTCGATCCGATGCGTGAATTCGTCGGCCTCCTCCACCGCGGCGGACAGGTATTCGGGCGGCTCGTTTGACGTTTGGTGAAAGTCGATCGATCGGCCGTCGAGGCCGTGACACGGCGCGCAGTTCCCGACGAAGAGCGCTCGTCCAGTCGAGGCACTGCCGCGCGACGGCACGTCACGGATGGAGCGCTTCAAGAACGCCGCAACGTCCGCGAGCTGCTGCTCGGGATCGAACGCGCGAGAAAGCACGCCCCGCAAATCGGGGCCGGATCCGTGCGCGTTCCACGCGAACCACGCGATCTGCGCTTCGCTGTGCCGCCGTGCGTACTGACGGAGCGGCTCGCCGTGACCGCCGATTCGCGCCTCACCGCGCCACCCGTGACACGTTCGACAACGCATGGCGGCCGGCAACCCGCCGGTACTCGACGTCGCATTGTAGTAGCGGTAGTCGTCGTAGATTCTCGCACCACGCAGAGGGTCCGTCGCCGCTCGGACCACGGGGCCACCGCCCACGATGATCGTCACCCGGGCGGCGCCTCCGGGCGCGACGTCCGCCGTCGACCGTCCGTCGTACTGCATCGTGTCGTGGCGCACGACGATTTCGTACCGACCCGGCGGAAGCCGACCCAGTGCGAATCCGCCGCGCCGGTCGCTGCGCAGGACGATCGCGAACGCCCCGCGGATGGCGACGTCGGCATCCGGGACGTCACCGCCCGCAGGGTCCCGCACCAAGCCCTCGATCGCGCCGGTCTCGCCGTCGAACTCCGGGACCCCGGTGATCGGCGTGGCCGCATCCGCGTTCGTGCGCGACGCGCCGCATCCCGCCAGGACGGTGCACATCAACAACGCAACGGCGCGCGGCATCGATCGCAATCGTACGCCGAACCCGGACCGCGAGAAACGATAGGGATTCCACGGACGCTCGCGGGGACGCTACGCTTGGCGCGTGAGGGCTCCCGGTGACACCCGATGTTCCGTGCGCAGCATCGCGTATTGCGCGCTACTGGTGTCGGCAGGGTGCACGAGGCCGGCCGACGGCGACGCGTCCGATGCTGCCACGGACTCGTGGGACAGCGCGGCCGACGATGCCGCACCGGACGATGCTTCACACGACTCGGCGGACGTCCGCTCGACCGCGCCGTACTGGGGCACACAACCGCCGCCGCACACGACGACGATCGCGCTGTCCCGTGACGCTCGGCGGGCGTACGTCGTTCAGCCCGACGGCGACGCGGTGTCTGTGATCGACGTGATGGAGCGGCGGCTGCTCGCCGAGATCCCGCTCGGGCCTCGGCCGACCGTGGACGTCCGCGGGAACTACCATCCCGCCGTCTCGCCGCGCGCACTCGCGCTGTCACGAACGCGAGCCACGATTTACGTCGCATGCGAGACCTCCGGCGAAGTTGTCGCGATCGACGAGACGTCGTTGCGCGTGCGGTCTCGCGTCGGCGTGTGCCCGCGCGCCGTGGGCGTGCTGTTGGGCCCGGACGAGTCGCGAGTGTACGTCGCATGCAACGCCGACCAACAGATCGCCGAGATCGACGCCGGGACACTCGCCATCATGGCGACGGTACCGGCGCCCGCTCCGCCGTGGTCGCTCGCGTGGCGACAACTCGCACGTGGCGTGCAACTCGTGGCAGGCGCGATCGTGAGCGACGCCGTCGGCGTGTTCGACGTCTCGCCGACGCTCCGACTCGCGGAGACATGGCAACTCGCGCCCATTGCGCCGGGTGCGCAACCGCAACTGGCCAACGGCGTCGGTCGCGCCGCGTATGACCTCGCGCAGGCACCCGGAGTCGATCGGCCGCTGTACGCCGCGTACCGACTCGTGGCCACGCAGACCGCGCAGCCCGTGCTCGATTTCGAGTCCACGGTCTTTCCCGCGGTCGGTGAACCGTTGCGCCCCGGCGGTGAGCCCACACGTCCCATGACGACGGACTCGCGCATCGCGGGCGTCGACGGAGAGTTTGGCGACGTCGTCAGCGGCCCGCGCGCCCTCGCCGTACTGCCGGGCGCAGGACGCTATGCGCTCCTGGTGGCCGAGAACAGCGAGGACCTGCTCGTCGTCGATCTGCGCGGGCGTGCGGAAGTCTCGCTGTTGCGGCCGCTTCCGGGAGACTGGCCGCAAGGCATCGCCGTCTCCGAGGACGGCATGCGCGGCGTCGTCGACCAGCGCGCGAGTGGGGACGTGGCCGTGCTCGACATCACGCACGACGCGATCGGCGTGCCGGCCGTTTCGGTCGCGGCCGTCGTGCCCGCTCGCACTCGCGATCCGATGCCCGACCAACTGCGGCTCGGACAGCGTGTGTTCCACAGCGCCAACAGCTCCGAATTCTCCACCACTACGAACTTCTGGTTCGCCTGCGCCACGTGCCATCCCGAGGGCGCGACGCTGGGCGCGACACTCCGCTTTTCACAGGGCCCGCGGGACATCCCGACGAACACCGGTGGGCTCGACGGCTTTCTGTTCCGCGCGGCCAATCGCAACAGCATCATGGACTACCGACGGACGGTGGAAGTCGAGCAAGGCGGCGACTGGCCCGACGCGGATTCCATTCGCACACCGCAGCTTCGCGCCGTGGAACAGTACGTACTCTTCGCGATCCCCGATCCGCCACGTCCGCGAACGGATCCTGCGAGAGTGGCGCGAGGTCGGGCAGTATTCGCGCGGAGCGACTCCGCATGCGCGACCTGCCATTCGGGCCCCTCGTACACCGACAGCGGCGCCGGGAATCCCGCGCTGGACTACGCTGGCGAAGTGCGACTGCACGACGTGGGCACGTGCGTGACGACGGGCTATGCCGACCGCGCGAGTCTCGACGTGTCGGGCCGACCGCGCGAGCCGTGCCGGTTCGACACACCGACGCTCCGCGCGATCTATGCCTCGCCACCGTACTTGCACGATGGCAGTGCGGCGACGCTGCGGGATGTCCTGACGACACGAAACCGCGCGCAGCGCCACGGGCGCACGGACACTCTCGATGCTGACGAGATCGACGCCCTCGTCGAGTTCCTGCGGTCACTCTGACCGGCTACCGCTCGAGCCGGATGGTGAGAATCACTTGACGAAAGGGTCCCGGAAAGATTCCGTCCGGCAGCCGCGACGCAATGTACCTCGCGTCGAATGCGTTTCGCACGTCGAGGGCGACGCCGAGTCCGGTGCCCCGATGACGGTAGCCGGCGCGCGCGCTCACGGTCGCGTAGCCGAACAGCAAACCGACGGTGCCGTCGGCGCTCTGCGCGACGGTGTTCGCGCGATCGGCGAAATGGTCGCTGACCGCGACAACAGAGGCCTGTGCTTGGAAACCCGCGGCGTGTTCGAGTCCGGCGACCGCCTCGAAGGTATGCGGCACTGCGTAGGGCACGAGGTTGCCGTTGGTTCGATCGCCGGGAATTCCCGGATCGTTGGATGTGAACCGGCCATCGATCAGCGCGTACCGAAGTCCGAGGTACGGATTGGTCGGCACACGCGCGAGACGCCCGAAATCGAACTGCGCGGAGGCCTCGAGGCCGAGGTACCGCGACGTGCCACCGTTGACGTACTCGCTACGCGGATTGCCGCCTGCGTACGTTCCCGGAATGATCTCGTTCTGGAAATCGAGCGCGAACGCGGTAGCCTCACCGCGAAACCAACCGCCCACGTCGAAGCGCGCACCGATCTCGTAGTTCACGCTCATCTCGGCTGCGAGCTGACGGTCGACGAGCTGGCCAACTGCCGGGCTACCACCGACCGCAACGGACACGCGCGGCGGCGCGTAGCCGCGATGGATGCCGCCAAACACCGTCGCGACCGGAGTGACGTAGCTGACGCTTACGCCCGGGATCACAGCGAACGCGGTGCCGCGGCCGCTCGAGTCCACGTCCACAGGCCGGCCCGTACTCGGCTCCTCGACCCGCCGGAATCGCCGTTCGTAGGCGTAGGTCTCCAACCGGGCGCCGCCGACGATGTGCAGTCGATCGAACAGGATCGCGCGCTCCTGCACGTAGCCCGCGAGCGCGAGTCCATCCCGCTGTTCTTCGGACATCAAGTCACCGGAGCGCGCGTTCTCGCCTCGACCGACCAACCCCCGCAGGAGGCCGCGCTCGCCGAGCGCGCGTATGCCGACGTCGAGTTCGTTCCGCCACCACCGCGCGAAACGAAACGTGGCCTGCAGACGCGTTTCGGCGCCCGCGACCCAATACTGCCTCGCGTTGCTCCGCGCGCTGTCGAGCAGGTAGATCGCACCGCGCGGGATCGATTGGTCTCCGACGATGCGTGCGTAGAGATATCCAGGTGCCGGCTCACGCTCGTATTGTTGTCGATGCCAACTGCGGTCGGTCATGTATCCGTACACTTGCGAGCGAAGCCGAAAGTCCGGCGCGATGCGCCACTCGTGAATTACTGCAGCGGTGTACCGCCGCATCCGAAGCCAGTCGTGGGGCGCCGGATTCTGCGTCGGGTCGCGGGCGTACATCGAGCCGGTGAGCCCGAGATACGTCGACGCCGAGCCTTCGTCGTAAAAGCCGATTCGGGCGATCACTTGTGACGCGGGACCGAACCGCAAGATCGCTCTCGCGAACACGTCCGTGATCTCGAACGGCATCGAACGGAATCCGGCGCCCTCGCGTCGCAGCAGGCTCACGATAAACCCGGCGTTGCCGACGGTTCGACCATAGGTTGCATGAAGAGAGTATTGAAGCGGCAACCCACCGGAGACGACGACGGAACCGCTCTCGCGCAAAGGCGGCGCAGGCGTGACGAGATTGATCACCCCCCCGATCGTCTGCGGGCCGTACAGGATGCTTCCGCTGCCCCGGATGACCTCGATTCGCGCGACGCGCTGCACGGGCGGCACGTAGTAGGCGTCGGGCTCGCCGTAGGGGTTGAGCGCGATCGGGATGCCGTCTTCCAGCATCAGTACCCGCCGGCTGCGGGTGCCGTCGAGTCCGCGCAAGCTGACGTTCATGCGCAGGCCCTGACCCTCTTCATCGCGGACGAACACGCCGGGCACGCGTCGCATCGCTTCGCCGACGTTCAGCGGACCCGAGCGTCGCATGTCGCGCTCGGAAAGAACCGATGCGCTCCCCGGCACCCGCACGAGCGAGCGCAACGACGAGCCGATGACCATGACGCCGTCTTCGCGCGCGTCATCGCTTGGGCCGTCCGCGCGCGGGGTGTCCGCGCTGCGAACCGCTGCGCTCGCCACGATCGGCGTCGAGTGCTCCGGCACGTCGGCCGCAGCGTCCCGGTGGTTTGCGTCTGGACCCGCGACGAGGTCTGCACCGGCGTCCGCAGTCGGCAACGTAGGATCCAAGCTCCCGTCGGTGTCGACGAACGCGTCAGGGCTCACCGTCGAGTCGGGCACAGCGCCTGCATCTTGCGCGTGCGCGAGCGAGCTGGTTCCGATCGCCGAAGCGAGGAACACGAGGCAAGTACAGCGGAGTCGAAGCATCGTGCACACGCTAGTCACCGTCAGCGCCGTCGACGTCGGCTCCGTCGACGCCGGCTCCGTCGGAGGTCGACGAATCGTCCGGCGGCGCGTCACTGCCCGCGTCGCCGCCCCCGCCGTCGGTCACGGCGTCGACAGCAATTTCCCAGCCGTCGGTTCGGGTCGAGTCGGATTCATCCACCGCGACGTCTGTCGGTCCGTCGTGCAGGCCATCGGCCGTGCCGCGATCGACGGGAACCTGCGCATCGAGAAGGCGTCCGCGCGCGTCGAAGTCCTCGAACACGTCTGGACGCGGCGGGTCGTCACGGCGACACGACGGGAGAAAGGCAAGGGACAGCGCGACGACGCCGCGCGCAAGCGTCGGCCGCAGCGGGACCGTGATCGCGACACCCGGTCCGCGCATCAGCGCATCGCACCGACCGTGGCGACGGCACGCAGTCCGTCCAGCACATCGACGAGCGCGGCCGCGGCACCAGCGTGGTCGCCAGCCTGCGATTGTGCAGCCGCGGAAGCGATCCGGGCCCGAAGCGCCACGGGGTCACGACCCGCGAGCGTCAGAGGGTCAGCAAAGATCGCAAGCGTTGTGTCGAGGCGCGCACGAAGCACGGCCCGCGTCTCGTCGTCGATCGACGTCCCGGCGTACGCGCTCACCGGACCGCCAAGCGCGTCGACGTGCAACTGCGCCGCGTCGCGCACGACCGACAGGCGCGTAACGGCGCCCGGCATCGTGCCGCCGTTCCAGCGGGCGCGAGAACTCGTGACGGCGGTCGTTGCTGCCGAGCCATCGATGATCGGTAGCGTGACGCCCTCGAAGAACGTCCCGCCCTCCATCCGCGCGACGTCGGTGTTCGTCCCTGCCGCGGCAGTCTCGACGATGTTGCCGTACGCGACCGAGGCGAGAAAGAAGTACTTCGAGAGATACCATCGCGTTCGCTCTGCGATCTCGATCGCTGCGCCACGCGATTGCGCAGTGAGGGCGCCGCGTCCGTCGACCAGCAACGCGATGGTTCGGTCGGCGAGATTCTCGTTCGAGAGCGCGGAGGTGCCCGGTCCCCAGACGTTTGGAATCGATGTCGTCGAGCGGGAGCGGAACTTCGGCTCGAGACCCGTGAACCACACCGCGGCTCGATCCCAGTGCGACGCCGCGCTCGCCCAGTTGGCAGCGCGCACGTCGGCCGTGGCTTGCTGGATCTCATCGATCATCGCAAGGGCGAGCGTCACGAGCAGGCTCTTGTCCGTTGCCTCCTCGGCGACGGACGACACGAGCGCGTCCATGGTGGCGCGGCCGGCCGCGATCCCGTCGCGTAGCCGTCGCTCGAGTCCTGCAGCGCCAGCGGCCCCGTCGGCTCCGTTGAATCGCCGATCCATCCGCGTCAGCAACACGCCGACGTCGCTCGTCGGCTGCAGTCGGGCATCGATCGCGGGGAACGAGTGCATCTCCGCGAGCGCTCGCAACTCGCCGATCTCCCGGACGAGCGCCGTGGTGGACGCAACGTCCGATGTGACCGCGTAGCGGCCGAACAGCGTAGAGCCGCCGTCTGCACCGCCGTCGCCCTGCGGCGAACTCGGCCCGCACCCGATCAGGGCGAGGGATGCAGCGAGAGGAATAGCAAACACGCGGTTCGAGAACATCATGGGCCTCCTGGAATGTGGTCTGACGTTGGTAAGAATAGTGAGAGCCATTATCATAGTCAACAAACGAAATACAGCCCCCTCCGCTACGGCGCGAGGACGACCAAAACGTCAATCTGCGTGCGAGTCCTGCACCTCCTGCAGGCTCGGGTTGTTGTCCATCGTCAAGAGGGCGTCATGGTCGGGCGTGCTTCGATTCGCGAGTGCGCTGGCCGCCGCAATGCCCATCTCCATCGCAGTGTCCATGAAGACGTATCGGAACAGACCCTGCCGTCCGACCGACCAGACGTTTCCCGGCGCCCCGACGGCATCGAGCAGCCGCGCCCGCGCCGCTGCGTAGTCGAGCGAGTAGATCGGGTACGCGTCCTGTGCAGCGGCTGTGTAGCTCGCGAGAACGTGACCGGCGAGATCGATTCCAAGTCCCCGCAGCTCGCCCACACCGAACTCGACGAGGTTCGCGTCGGACATTTGCGCGATCCGATCTCCCGGAGAAAACGGAATCTCCAGCATGAGACTTCCGCATCCAGGCGGAGCCATCTCCGGACTGCGTCGTCGCGGCTCTTGGACTCGGGTCGTCGCAAGATCGCCGTCCGCGACGTACGCCCACGTCGCGCCCAACCAAGACTCTCCTCGCAGCGCAAGATTGACGAAACGCAGCCCGCGGTGTCGCAGCCGCGCCGAGGCGCTTGCAATTTCGGGTTCACCGGGAGCGAGGAACTGAACCAACGTCTGCAGCGCAATCGTCGAAATCACGGCCCGGCACGGGAGCGACAGCGGCATCCCGTCGGCGAGGGTCACGTCGACGCGCGTCACCCGGCCGCTCGGCGTGCGTTCACCGAAGCCGTGAACCGTGGCCCCCAGAAGCATCTTGGCGCCGTTGGCAGCGACGTGGGTGGCGATCTGGTCGAACAGCTGACCGATTCCGAGCCGCGGGTAGAGAAACATCCGCGAGTGCGTGCGCGGCGTCCGTGACGCCCGCCAACCGCGCCAGAGATCTGCGAGGTTGAGCGAACTGATCCGCTGCGAGGCCCAGTCGGCAGACAACTCCGTGTCTCGAACGCCCCAGAGTTTCTCGGTGTAGGGGCCGAAGAACGAATCGTAGAGCGTCTGGCCGAAACGCGCAGTCGTCCAGTCGCGAAACGACACATCGGGTCGCGTTCGCACAGCGCGACGGGTGCGCGCGACCGCCAAGTCGCGAAGTGCCCGAATGGACATCCCCGCGGGCAACTGCGTTGCGATATCCCACGCAGCCAAGGGATAGCGGAGCCGTCGATTGCGCCACAGAATTACGCTTTGCCTCTCGCGCTCGATCAAGTCGTCGCCCAGGAGCGTCCGCAATCGTCGAACAAGGCCGCTGCGGCGTTTGAGGATTCGATGGCCACCGAGATCGAAACGAAAGCCTCCGTGTTCCGCCGTGGCACACAAGCCGCCGACGGACCCATTGCGTTCGACGATCACGACCGGTACTCCGCGGTCGACCAGTTCCCACGCCGCCGCGAGGCCGGCTGGGCCCGCGCCGAGTACGACTACGGGCGCGTCGTCAGGCGACGATGACTCCAAATTCGGCGGCATCAATCTTGACTCTCAATCTCAGTATTGTATCCATACGCCATCCCCGCATCGGGACGCCATGACGAATTCGAACTCCGACGAACGTTCCGGGCGCCGACACGTCACTCGTTGGCTCCTTCTCGCGGCGTGCGGTTTCGCCGCGTGCGCCCCGGATCCTCGCGTGTGTGTGCCCGGCGACCAGGTCCACTGTCGATGTCCTGTGGACCAAACGTGGGGCTACCGCACGTGCAACTCGACGGGCACGGAATTCGGCGGTTGCGATTGCATCATTGGTCTGAGTCCGGAGCGGGATGCCAGCTACCAAGCATCGATGAGCGGCTCCGGAACCGGCACAATGCGCGACGCCGGTGGCGACTGACCGCGCGCGCGGGGCGCCGCTTCCCGGCGGCGTTGCAACGCTGCTGGCGGTCGCCGTGGCGGCAAGCCTCTCTCGGTTGCCGCTGCTGACATCCATCGAGCAGGATCTCGACGGTTCGCGGTTTGTTCGAGCGGTCATGCGGTTCGATCTCGCGTACGCGCATCCGCACGCGCCAGGCTACCCGGTGTACGTCGGACTCGCGCGCGCCATCGACAGTTTGTTCATGCACGCGCCGGCCCGCTCACTGTCCCTCGTCGGGGCGATGGCGTTCGGACTTCTCGCGGCAGTGACTTTCGCGATCGGCCGGCTCCTGGTCTCGCGTGCCGCCGCCATCGCCGCTACCGTCGTGCTGTTCGGAAGTACAACGGTCGTCGTCCACGCAACGCGGCCACTCTCGGACATGCTCGGTGCGGCGCTTGGGTGGTCCGTCGTCGCGTGCGGCATTGCAGCCCTGCTCGAGGTCGGTCGCGAGGGGCGGGCCGGCGCGCTCGGCGTGGTGCTGTTCGCGCTGTTGTGCGGTACGCGGGTGTCCAACGTTCCGCTGGCGCTGCCGGCGCTCATTGTGTGCGCGCGGGCGTGTCTGCGCGCTCGCGTCGCGGGCCGTGCCGCCGTACTCGGGCTCGTCGCGACGGCGGCGTGGCTGGTCCCTTTGCTGTGGGTCGCGCGTCCAAGCAACCTCTACGTGGCCTCGCTGGCGCAAGCTCGCGGGCACTTTCACGAACCGGGCATCACGTCGTTCGCATCGACGGGCGCGACCGGGCGAGCGAGCGCCGTGGCCACCGGACTCTGGACGCACGTCCTCGGAGGGTACGCGCCCGACCGCCCGCGCCCGCTCATCGTTTGGTCGACGGCCATCGTGGCGCTCGGGGTGTTCGGTCTCGTCGCGACGTGGCGGTCGACTTCGGCACAGCACGAGTCGACCGCGTCGCGACGGAATGCATGGGCTTGCCTTGCAGCGTGCGCCCTCGCGCAATTTGCATGGGTCGCGGTTGCGCAAAATGTCGTCTGGCAGCCACGACACTTGATGCCACTCGCGCCGGCGCTCGCGCTCGTTCCAGCGCTCGGCGTCTCGGCCATCGCCGCGGGGGCGGCCAGTGCGGGACGCGTGGCGCATCGAGTGGGCCTCTACGCGCTGCTCGCGCTCGCATCGATCGCGCTGGTTCCCGGAGTCCAGGATGCCCACCGACTCGCACGGTTGCAGGCGACCCTGCCGCCTCCGGCCGTTCGCATCGCCGACTACGTGCGAACGCGACTGCCAGCCGAGGGCACGGTCGTGCTGAGTTCGCAGCTCGCCGCGTGGATCCGATTTCGCGCGGCCGATCACCGAGTGTTCGCAGTGCGCGACGCCGCCGCAGCCCGCGAGATCGCGCGGCGCACGGGTCTGCGGATCTTCGTCACGAGCGAAACACCTGGAATTGTCGCGCTTCGGTCGGCGGTGCAAGAGCGCGCGCGGGTCGTGGCAGACCGATACGTCACGACGACCATGTACGATCTCGCGCTGCTCGAGATCATGACTCCATAGCCGTCGGCGTCCCGATGCGGTGTGCCCGAAGCCGCAAGACTCCGACGCGCTCGGGGACGCCGCGTGCGGCCCCCGGCCACCGCACCGGCCGGGGCGAAGGCGTTTCTCTCGCGGCGGGCAACCGGGGACCGTGCCGCATCGCGGCGCAACCGCCGGGGAAGTTTCCAGTACAATGCGGCGGAGCATGGCGAGCGAGTCGAACGACGAAGCGGTGCTCGAGGAGCGAGGGAAACAGCTCGGCACGGCGCGCACCCTCGCGCTCTCGCCGGGCGCGACGATCACGCACCGCACGCTTGCGCAGAGCGAGGCGACCGCGATGACGCTGCACGCGTCGCTTCCGGCGGATCTACCGCGGCTCTCGATCGAAGCGCGTGGCGAGCCGCTCGGCCCCGCGCGAGTGGCACGAGCGGGCAGCCCCGATTACGCGATCGTCTCCACGCTCGGCGAGGGCGGCATGGGCCGCGTTCATCTCGCTCGGCAGCGCTCGCTCGACCGTGACGTCGCGCTCAAGACGCTCAAGCCCGGCGCGCCGCGCGATGTGGCCGCCGCGCTGTTCCGCGAAGCCCGGATCACAGGCTCGCTCGAACATCCGGGCGTGATTCCAGTTCATCTCCTGGGTCTGGACGACGACGGCCACCCAATGCTCGTGATGAAGCGGGTCGACGGAGTCGACCTCGGCACGTTGCTGCACGATCCGGCCCACGCGGCATGGCGCGCGCGCGGGCGCTCGGAGGACCGCCTCGTCGCGGGACTCGAGATTCTCGAGCAGGTGTGCCTCACGGTGGAGTTCGCGCACAGCCACGGGATTCTCCACCGCGACATCAAGCCCGAAAACGTAATGGTCGGATCGT
>ORMF010952872.1_pt1 | contig 60105 bp, 47 predicted proteins | sample 1779871 | NCBI WGS metagenome assembly ORMF01 (sample SAMEA104232316, study PRJEB22302) | groundwater metagenome | biome: forest; feature: aquifer; material: groundwater | place: USA | collected 2011-08-07 | depth 5.4 m | reverse complement strand
CGCTGCGCATCGCGCATGCGGATGAGTTCATCGAACAGGTTCAGTTCCTTGCGCAGATCCCTGCGCGGCTTACTTGTTGAAGTCAGGGGACACCTCCTTTTGTTCCACCCATTTGCCGAGTTCATCCATATACGGGCTGTAAATGAAGGCCATCCAGACCGCCGGCTTCCCGGGGTGCTTGTTGAAGTGCTTGTGCAAGCAGCCGTCAGGCTTGAGTGGCAGCAGTACGGCATCGCCTTCTTCCCACTCCTTCTTCACGCCGTCCACCTCCGTGTAGCCCTCGCCCTCGACCACGTAGATCACCAGCCCGCCCTGGTGGCGATGCGCGCCCGAATGCGTCTTGATGTCGTGCAGGAACACGTTCCAGTCGCGCAGTACCCCCGGGCTGGTATCGTCGGTCTCGCGGTTGATGAAAAACTTTATCCTCCCCTGGCGCGATTGCTCCCACTCCACGTCCTCGTTGCGGATCACCACCTGTTTCTTGAAGGCGCGCTCGCGCCAGTCCACCATCCACTTCAGCGTGCGCTCGTACTGGTTGAACTCGCTCGGGCCGCGCTCGCGCACCCGAGTCTTTATTACATCCGCCATGATTGCCCCTTCTTATGAATTCCCTGCGCGGTGTCCGATCGCATCGCGGCAGGTCCGGAGATCGTACAAGCTATAATAATATATTTCCGAATCCAGAAGTGAACCGGGACATCCCGGGTGAGGTGGCGGCATATCGTGCGCACGGCGCTTGCGCGCCGTACTCGGCTGACCCGGATCAGCCGAGGATTTTCATGAGCAGCCGCTTCTGGATCTTGCCGGTGCCGCTCATCGGCCATTGGGTGACGAAGTGCACCGCGCGCGGCACCTGAAGCTCGCCAGATTCGCCTTGCAGTGAGCGATCAGCTCCGGGGCGCCGGCGCGGGCGTTCTCCCTGAGTTCTATGAACGCGAACACGACTTCGCCCAGACGGGGATCGGGCGCCGGAACCGCCGCGGCCTGCTTCACCGCGGGGTGGGCAAGCAGGCAGGCCTCCACCTCGGCGCCGGAAAGATTTTCGCCAGCCCGAAATACAGCTCCACCCACTCGGCATGGCTTGCCATCAGGATCGCGGCACGCGCGCCGCGGCCCAGGCCGAGCGCAAGACTTGCCCTGGCGAAGCGCTCCGAATACAGGTCCGCGTCGCGAAACGAGATGCGGCGCCCGGGGAAGGTGTACGCCTCCCGGTCGCCGTAGCGGGCGAGCGCGCCGGTCAGCGCGCTGCCTATCGTCTGATCGGGCAGGTCATCGATCCAGAACATCCCTCTCATCCTTGCAACAGGCCTGGTTCGAGCAATGCGTCCAGCCGGCGTGCGAGGGCGCCGTCAGCTTTGGCCGCCGCTGCAGTTGATCACATCGCCGGTCACGAACGAGGCGTCGTCGGAGGCAAGAAAGGCGATCGCCGCCGCCTGCTCATCGGGGGTTCCGGAGCGCTTCAGCGCCTGCTGGCTGCGGATGTCGTGGAACATCTCTTCCCGGTACGACTTGTACTGGTCCGTTTCCGGCGCCTTGGCGAGCTCGCCGGGCTTTAGGGTAAGGCGCGTGGTCAGCATGTCATTCACTTCCGTGCCGCCGGGGGATACGCAGTTCACCCGGATGTTGTACCGGCCGTACTCCAGCGAGAGCACCTTGGTCATGGCGATGACACCGCCCTTGGAAGCCGCGTAGGGCAGGCGGTACAAACCGCGCGGCGACTGAGACCCGACATTCACGATCGAGCCGCCATTTTGCCTGATCATGACGGGCAGCACCGCATGGCAACACCACAGCGTGGTATGCAGGCTGCGCTGCAGCTCGAGGTGAATCTGTTCTTCGGTGTATTCGTGGAAGGGCTGAATCCAGATCGTGCCGCCGACATTGTTGACCAGAACGTCGATGCGGCCATAGGCGTCCAGCGCGGTCTGCATCAGTCCCTTCGCGCCGTCACAGGTGCTGACATCGGCCAGTGCCTTGATGGCCCTCACGCCGCCCTTCACCAGTTCGTCGGTGGTCCGTGTCGCGCTCTCATCGACCCGCTCGGCGACCACGATCTTGCCGCCCTCCTCGCCGAGGCGCCGCGCCACCGCGCGGCCGATGCCCTGCCCGGCGCCGGTGACGATGCAGACCTTGTCCTTCAGCCTTGTCGATCCAGCTGCCTTGGGATCCAATCCTGCCATTCGTTTCTCCTTTGGACTTTGCGATGACGGCGCACTCGCCGCCGATCTGGAAAATGATGCCGGGTACAACAGACGACCATCCTGGGCCAACCCGGGCAAAATTCCAATACCCCGGCAGTCGGATATACATCATTGGCGAGCGCGGGCAGGCGTTGTTTGAGGGCAAGGTCAGGTGATCTACAATCAAGGCTGCCCGGCGGTCCTACCCGGCATCCACACATCAACCAGGAGGATTCATCATGCCCATTTGCCTGTCACATGGCGGTACGGCCATTTATGATTCTGAGAAATTTTCCAGCGAGGTATGGGTCGCCACCCAGGATGGAATATCGGTGATCCAGGAGAGCGGTCGCAGGGGCGCCTGGCGTGAGGCACGGCGAACTTTGGAGGGACACCACGTCTGCGCGTTACTGCAGGAAGCGCAAAGCGGCCGCTATTTCGCCGGCACCCACGACGCCGGGATCGCCGTCAGCGATGACGGCGAGCACTGGCAGTTCCAGAACAAGGGACTTGAGAACACCAACGTATTTAGCCTGGCCACCATCAAAACGCGCGGCAAGCCGCTAGTCTACGCCGGCACTGAACCCGCCGCACTGTTCGTGAGCGTGGATTTGGGCGGCAGTTGGCAACGGCTCACCGGGCTTGACCACGCTGCCCACCGCGACACTTGGGCGTTTCCGGCGCCGCCCTTCCAGGGCCATGTGAAATCGATCGCCGTCAATGCCGATGATCCTGACCAGATCTATATCTGCGTTGAGCAGGGAGGACTGTACAGCACCCAGGATGGCGGCAAATCCTGGACCGAACACACGGAAGGCATGCCCAACGACACCCACCGCGTGGTGCTGCATCCGTCCAGGCACAATCGCATTTACGTGTCCAACGGGTTTTTCTTTAACCGCAGCGATGATGGGGGCCGCTCCTGGCACGAGATGGCAAGCAAGATCAGGCGTATCGGCTACGCCGACCCTCTCGTCTACCATCCGCGCAAGCCCGATCTGATGTTTGTGGCGGGCGCTTTCGCCACCCCTGATACCTGGATAAAAGGCTCCGCCAACTCCAGCGTTTCGCGTACCAGGGATGGTGGCGACACCTGGCAAGACGTGCGTGGCGGGTTTCCGGACGAAATCCTGCCGAGCTTCGAGGCAGGCTGCATCGAGGCCTGCGGCGATCAGTCTCAGGTATTTCTGGGCGACACCCACGGCGAGGTCTGGATGACCGCTGACGAAGGGGAGCAATGGACCTGCATCGTCAAGGGCATCCCCCCGGTGTCCAAGTGTCTCCACGCCGATCTCATCCACGGCAAGCTGAAGCTGGGTGACCAGGACATCAAGCTCCCCGAGGAACTGCGCCAGAAGATGGCGGAGATGGTCGCACGCGAAGGATGAAAAGTGCGAAATTGACGCAATGACGCGTGGCCCAGGACGATGCTTCAGGCTTTCCCCGCAACAATGCTTACACCAATGCGATCGGCTAGGACTAGCAATTCAGCGTAGGCGCTCGGGTCGCTGAGAAGCGCCCGAGAACTGCCGTGCGCCATAAGTGTCTTGGCGACGATTCGATCACCGAAGAGAATTATCGCCAGAGCCTGGTCGTCCTGCCGCGATGCCCAGCACAGGCCCTGGATCTTCACGGCCCGTGCATGGATCGCTTCGGCCCATGCGGGTCTCCGGATAGCGATCCTTCTCCGTATCGATCAACTGAGCTCGCGGCACGCCGAGCTTCCTCAGCGACACGTTACTGAGGTCGGCCAACACGAGATCCATCGCCGGTAGCAGCACGGAATGTATCTGACCGACCAACTTGCGCTTGTCGAAGCTCTTGAACCCCGGAGCGAACGGCACGTCGTGGAAAACCGTTTCCATGGCCGCGCAATCGAACGTACTCCCGCCGTAAAGAGTTGGAATAGCTGCGGCGGAAGCATCGACGACAGGGCTGTGTCAAATGGCGTTTAAAGCCGTGAGTAATGGCGTTGAAGATGCTTTTGTGCTATAGTGCGTTCGTGCCTTAATAAGGCACTAATTTTATCTTAACGCGCGTGCGGACGAGGACCACTCTGAGCGAGCACGCTATGAAAATGGAAACCGTAGCTAGCAAGACCAGCGTCAAGGTCGTCGGCTCGAATGGACAGATTTCGCTTGGTAAAGAGTTTGCTGGACGGCAGGTTCTTGTTGAGGAACAAGAGCCGGGGGTGTGGCTCGTCCGCACGGCACTGGTCGTGCCGGATAACGAACTCTGGCTGCACCAACCGAAGGCTCGGGAAGATCTGGCACGCGCTCTGGATTGGGCGCAACGCAACCCCGCAAGAGAGTCCGACCTGGATGCAACGCTCAAGAGACTAGAGGATGGCGGGCACAGAACAGGCAAGAAAGCTTCAGCTCGATCTTAATAATGAGATCTTTCAGGAGAATTGGCTAACGCTGGACAAATCGGAACGCAATCGCGTTACCGATACGTTCAGAAAGTTGCGTCAACTCACCTGGGACCAGCTCTATCGGGACCAGGGTTTGAGGTGGGAAAAGGTTGTAAGCGCCAAGCCGCCGACAGGGATCGATGCGATCTACACGCTTCGTATAACGCAGTCCCGGCGGGCATCCGCATTTCGCGACGGTAATTTCCTTCGCTTCCTGACCATCGCTCCGGACCACGACGCTGCCTACGGGAAAAAGTAGGCGGCATCGAGGGCTTCCGGCCTGTCTAGATCAAGAATCGATGAGTGCCAAATCCAGTGCCAAATCCGGGGATTTAAGGGGTATCGGAAGGGGTAGGGAGCCTACCTTCTAGCTCTAATCTGTTGATGTACCTTTACCCTTCCGAAGGTTCGAATCCCTCTCTCCGGCAGATTATTAGCTCCATGTTGACTAGAATAGGCGACTGGCAGCCGATCCAGGCAGTTCGAAAGTGATCGGTAGGATTCTCCCCCTTGCTCGCAGTCGGAATAGCGGCAGGGTCTGATCAAGGGCGGGCCTCCACGCATTGCAGACTGGTGAATCTGGTCAGGGCCGGAAGGCAGCAGCCACAGCCGGATCCTGCAAGTGCCGTGGGTCAGGCTCGCCACCTATGCGCCGGCCGGAGTGGGCTTGTCCTCCGTGCTCGGCGCAACGGCAATTCAGGGCTCGAATCGATCAGCTGGCGAGCGGGAAGCGCTCAGCTGATTCGTCCGGCGAAGACCCTCGGCATCCGCGTAGGCGAATAACCTCTAAAAGCCTCGCTTATGGTCCGTCGAAGGCCGCGAGTATCGTCAGGCCGCCGTCCGCGACCAGCGTCTGGCCGGTAATGTAGCTGGCCAGGTCGGAGGCAAGAAACAGGGCTGTTTTCGCGATTTCCGCCTGGTTGCCGATGCGTCCCATCGGGACGGTGCGGCGCGCCCTCTCCTGAATTTCCGCACCCCACTGGTTACGATCGGTCCAGGTTATCCCCGGCGCCACCGAGTTGACCCGGATGCCGAACGGCGCCCACTCGACGGCCATGGTCTTGGTGAGCGAGATCAACGCCGCCTTGGTCGCGCCGTATCCGCCGGTGGTCGGCGCCGCGAGGACGCCGGCGATCGAGGCAACCATCACGACCGCGCCGCCGCGGCCGGCCGCGCGTTGCTCGCGCGCGAAGGCGCCGCTTGTATACAGGTGGTGCCTCAGATTGCGCGACAGCAGCAGCTCGAATTGCTCCGGCTGCAGATCAGCCAGTCCGGTGCGCATGCTGTTGCGTCCGACGATGTTCACCAGGACGTCCAGCCCGCCGAGGTTTTTGGCGGCCAGTTGCACCGCCGCTGCCGCTTCTTTCGATTGCGTCATGTCCGCGGCGAGCGCGCACGCTTGATGCCCCGCCGCTTTGAGTTCGTCCGCGACCGCATCCGCGCGAGATTGATCGAGATCGAGTACGGCAACCGCCGCCCCCTGGCCCGCCAGCAAGCGCGCGGTCTCCCTGCCTATACCGAGGCCGCCGCCTACCACCAGGGCGTGCTTGCCCGCCAGACCGAATAGAGTATCCATCTCGTCTACAGCCCGTAGAACGCGGCCGCGTTGTCGTCGGTGAACTTTCGATACTGCTGCTCGGTAATCTTGCCGCTGGAGCGCAGGACGCGCAGTGCACCGAGTTCGCTCGCCTGATCGTTGTGGCCGTAGTCGGTGCCGATCACCAGATTGTCTTCTCCCACGCGCTCCATGACGTAGGGCAGATCGTCGTCCGTCTGGCAGGAGACGAAGAAGCGGTTGTTTTGCAGCACATTGCCTGCCGCCTTCTCGCCAAAGGTGGGTTGACGCCGAATCAGATCGTTGATGACGAACGGCAGCCATTGGGCCGTGCCCTCGATGAAACCCACACGCAGCCGCGGAAAGAGTTGCGGCACCTCGCTCAGCGCCAGGTTGTGGAAGGCGCCCACCAGGGACAGTCGCAGGATCCAGAAGTTGCCGGTTCCCTTGACGTGCTGCGACAGCGTGCTTGCCATGTCGCGGTTTGAGTTGCTGATGTGAACCGTGATCGGAATATCGAGGCGCTGGGCTTCCTCATAGACGGGATAGAAATAAGGATCCTGGAGTACCCGGTTGCCTTCGACGCAGCGCATGAACACGCCGCAGGCGCCGCGTTCTTTGGCCCAGCGGATCTCGTCCAGCGCGTCCGGGATGCTGGAGAGCGGCGGCATCGCCGCCCAGAGCAGCCGGTTGTCGCTTTGCTTCCAGATATCGGCCAGCCAACGGTTGTAGCCGCGGCATAGGGCAATATCAACCTCGGGCTTGCTTGAGCCGTAGCCCAGGAAAAGCGTGGGATAGAGTATCTGCAGATCGATGCCGAGTTCATCGAGGTGGCGAAGGCGCGCTGCCACGTCGTCCATCTCGCGCGCTTCCTGCGGCGCGTTCATGTCGCGACCCGATAGCCGGGTCAGCTCCTTGTAGTCGCGGCCGCCCAGGCGCGCGACCCCCCAGGATTCGCCATCCACCAGCCAATAGGCCGTGCCGGGCTGCGCGGGCGAAGAGACAAGCAGGGGACGATGGCGCGCGTCGCCCGGTTCCATGAAGTCCCAGGATCGTTCGGTTTCTATGACGTGGGCATCGGAATCTATGGTGCGCATGGGGTTCTCCGCGACCGACTGCGTAACAAAATTGCTGCTGGCGGATTCGCAAGGCAATTGAGAGCGTGCGAATATACGCCAACTTGCGCGCGGGCGGACCGGCGGGACCCGCCCGCGCGCTGGAAATCGCTTAAACTGCTCAGACTCTATATCCATCGATTCGACGCCGCCACGCATGGGTCCGCTTGCTCTCGGACCACGTTCCGGCGGGTCTGCCCGTACCACCGGAGTCAAGCTGAGGAGGGGACTATGCATCGCTATACCAAACTTGGTTACGTCGCATTGAATGTCAGCGACACGGGACGCTCGAAGCATTTCTACGAGACGCTGTGGGGCCTTGAGCACACGGAAACGAACGCGGCGGGAGAGGTATTTCTACGCTGCAGCGACGATCATCACAATCTGATTTTGTACCGGGGCGCGAAGCCCGGCCTCAAGCGCATCGGCTGGGAACTGGAAAGCGAAGTCGATCTCGACAAGATCACATCGATCCTGGAGCGAAACGGCCAGAAGGTCCGCGAAGTGGATGCGGGCGAGCGCTCCGCATTGCATCAGGGTCGAACAATCCGTTTTACGGATCCGTTTACCGGCGCGAGTCACGAATACTATTCGGCACAGCACATCCTGGGCGGCAAGCCCTGGAAGCCCACGGTTGCGAAGATCCAGCGACTCGGGCATGTCGTCCTGAAAACCCCGCGCTACGAAGAGGCGCTCGCCTTCTACCTGGACGTGCTGAACTTCCGGGTGTCCGACCAGATCGACGGTTTTATTTCGTTCATGCGCTGCTTTCCAAATCCGTTCCATCATTCGTTCGGCCTCGCAAAGAGCACGGCGGGGCAACTGCACCATGTGAATTTCATGGTCACCGAAGTTGATGACATCGGCAAGGGCATGTGGCGCTTCCAGAGGAACGATGTGCCGATCGTCCGCGGGCCGGGCCGTCATCCCCCCTCCGGGAGCATGTTCCTGTACGTGCTGGATCCTGACGGCATCACGGTCGAGTACAGCTTCGGGATGGAGGAATTTCCGGAGGTCGCCCCGCGTCGCCCGCGCTTGCTGCCGCCCGTGCCCGAGTCGATCGACTACTGGGGTTGCCCGACCGATCCGCGGCAGGGTGCAACCGGTGTCATCGAGACGGAGCAGGCAGCGTCGGGAAAAGTATTGGAGCGCGTATAGCCGCGCGCATTCATTCCGGCGCGGCCGGCCGGGCCTGGGTTTCTGATGGAGAGTCGGTTTAACGGCTGAATATTGGAATTTTTTACCTCTACATGGTAACACATAAGTTACTATGTGTGCCGCAACTTGTTGGCCGGGCTGCCCCGGTTGCGAGCCCTCCGGGGGCTAGACTTGGGGCTGGATCGCAACCATGCTTGAGTCACCAGTCACCCATACCGTGCGTGTCCGGCGCAGTCCTTGTGCCGCGTCTGCTGTTTGCATTGCGACCAAATAGTCTGCGCGCATGTCAGCCGTACTGGGACCAGGGGAATTCACGACGGGGCGGCGCGACCGGGCCATTCGTGTAGCGGTCGCCGCCTCCGTGGTGTTGCACGGCATCCTGTTGTTCAGCAGCAATCTTCTTAATCGGCCGAAGGCAGAAATCGTTGCACCTGGCCCTATCGTCGCACGCCTCATGCCCGCGCGCGCCGAGACCAGCCTCGCGCCGCCGCTGGAACCGGCGGCTGCGGTGCAACCCCCGCCGCCTCCCGCCTCGGCAAAGCCTGCCGCGCCGCCGCCGGCCGTGTCCAGCCGGGTGCCCGCGGAATCGAGGGCTGCGCCGAAGCCCGCCGAGCCGGAGCCGGTTTCGACGCCCGCTGCCGCACCGGCGAATGCCGCGCCCCAGCCTGGGGCACCTTCTGCTACGCCGGTACCCGCCGCGGCGCCTGCCCCGTCAGCCGCTACCCAGAAACTCGCCAAGGCCGACCCGCAGCCGGTGGTCCGGCCCGGCTCCGCACCGAATACGCCAGCCCCCGAAGATGCGGGCACGGTGGAACGCTACAGGATGGACATCATCAATGCCGCGACGCGCTACAAAACCAATCCACGCGTTCCCGGCATGCGCGAAATCAAGGAGACCACAGCCGTGGTGCGCATGCAGATAGGCGCGAACGGATTGATCGCATCGATTGCGGTGCAAAAAAGCGCGGGCCATGAAATTCTCGACAAGAATTCCGTGGAAACCCTGCGTAAGGCGAAACCCCTGGTGCAAATCCCCACCGCGTTGCGCGGCAAGGAGTTCGCGATCGACGTACCCTTCATTTATCAGCTGAAGGACGAAGGGGCTTGAAGAGCTCAGATTGCGAGGGGCGCCGACACTTCCGCTGGCGGAAACACGACCACCTCGTCGACGTCGAGCCGGATGCCGACCGATTCGCCGAGCCTATGGTTGTGATGGCTGGAGGCAAGCGTTAGCACTTTTTGGCCGCTCGGCAGGCGCAAAGTGTAGAGAATCTCCGCACCGCGGAATGCCCTGTGCAAGACCTCGGCCCGCACGCTGGAGCTTTCGTCGTGCACGATATCGTCTGGCCGCAGCAGGATTTCGGCGTGGCAGCCGCGACCGCAGCTGTCGCAGCCGATGCGGCATTGCTCCGGGACCTGGCCCTCCAGCACACCTAGCTCGATCTCGATCTGGTGCGCGTTCAGCACCTTCGCGGGCAGGAACACGCCCTGGCCGACGAAGTCCGCAACGAAGCGGTTCGCGGGCCGGTGATAGAGGCTGTACGAATCGCCCCACTGCTGGATTCGCCCTTCGTGCAGCACACCGATCTCGTCCGCCATGGCGAACGCTTCGTGCTGGTCGTGTGTGACCAGAATAGCGGTGATGTGATTGCGCTTGAGTATGTCGCGCACCTCGATCGACAGGTGCTCGCGCAGATCGACGTCGAGGTTCGAGAACGGCTCGTCCAACAGCAGCAGATCCGGCTTGGGCGCCATTGCGCGGGCGAGCGCCACGCGCTGCTGCTGGCCGCCTGAAAGCTCGTGCGGATACTTGTCGAGCAGGCCGCTCAAGCCGACGGTCTCGCCGAGCTTACGTACGCGCTCCGCACTTTCGGCGCGCGATACGCTGTGCAGGCCGAATTCGATATTGCCGCGCACTGACAGATGCGGAAACAGCGCGTAGTCCTGAAACACCATTCCGATGCGCCGCTTCTCCGGGGGTACAAGCACGCCAGGAGCAGAAACTGTGGTGCCGTTCAGCCTGATTTCACCGTGCTGCAATGGCTCGAAGCCGGCAATGCAGCGCAGCATCGTGGTCTTTCCGCAGCCGCTTTGTCCGAGCAGGCAGCCGATCGCACCGCGCTCCAGCCGCAGCGAAACATCGCGCACGACGTCGTTCGCGCCGTAGTGCTGCCTCAGGTTCAGGATTTCAAGCAGCGGCGGGCGGAGGGCCTCATCCATGCGGTCGATTATAGGCATCGAACAGGAATCATTCTCGTCCGATAGCCGGTATGATCTTCGCTTATGCAAGCCGCCGTGGTCCGGACGCGTAGTACGCGGGTGCGTCCGCACGGCGCGCTGGAATGGATCACGCTCGTAACCGCATTCCTGATCGCCCTGCCGCTGTTGTCGGTGATCAGCACGGCCCTCCAGCCTGGGGGCGAGGCCTGGGTGCACATCGCGAACACTTCGCTGTCGCGCTATGTGGCGAACACGGTCGTGCTGATGCTTGGAGTCGCAGCGCTCGTGATCTCGATGGGTACGGTGTCGGGTTGGCTGGTGACGATGTACGGGTTTCCGGGCAGGCGCCTGCTCGAGTACGCGCTTGTGGTGCCGCTTGCCATGCCTGCCTATGTGCTTGCCTACGCGTACACGGACTGGCTGCAGTTCACCGGGCCCGTACAGGGGCTGCTGCGCGAACTGACAGGTTGGGAAGCCCGGCAGTACTGGTTTCCGGAGATCCGGACGATCGGCGGGGCTGCGATGGTGCTCTCGTTCGCGCTCTACCCCTATGTCTACCTGCTCGCACGCACCGCTTTTCTCGATCTCTCCCGAAACGCGCTCGAGGCCGGGCGCCTCGCCGGCTATTCCGCGGTGCGCGTGTTCTTTCACGTCGCGCTGCCGCTCGCTCGGCCTGCGGTCGTGGCCGGCGCTGCGCTCGCTCTGATGGAAACGCTTGCCGATTTCGGCACCGTGTCCTATTTCGGCCTGGAGGTGTTTACCACCGGCATCTTCAAGGCCTGGATGTCGATGGGCGATCGCGTGGCGGCGGGCCAGCTCTCGTTGTGCCTGCTCGGCTTCGTCGTGATTGTGCTGACTATCGAGCGTTACTCGCGCGGGCGCGCCGCCTATCACTCGACCCTGCGCAAGGCGGCCCCGGTGCAGCAACTCCAGGGCTGGTGCGCAGCGCTGGCCTGTGCGGCATGCGGCGCACCGGTATTCTTTGGTTTTGTGCTGCCTACCGGAATTCTCCTGCATCTGGCTTTTGGCGACGACGCTCTGCGCTGGAGCGAAAAGCTCACGCAGATCCTCGGCAACAGCGTTTCCGTCGCGGGCATCACTGCATTGATCGCTGTAACGCTCGCGACCGTCATGGCGTATTCGGCGCGGCTCACCCGGCTGCGGCGCGTGCTGTTCGCGAATCGCGTCGCCTCGCTGAGTTATGCGATTCCGGGGGCAGTGATCGCGGTCGGCGTGTTGTTGCCGCTTGGCCGGTTCGACAACGCGTTTGCCGATTTCCTCGAGCGCAGCTTCGGCATGCACGTCGGGCTGGTGCTGACGGGCAGCTTGTTCGCGCTGGTGTACGCCTATCTCGTGCGCTTTCTCGCCATCGCCCACCAGAGCGTCGAGGCCGGGCTCGCCAAAATCACACCGTCGATGGAGGATGCGGCGCGCTCACTCGGCGCGGCACCGCTGCGCACGCTGCGCCGCGTGCACGCGCCCCTGCTTGCCTCGAGCCTGGCGACTGCGGCCCTGCTGGTCTTCGTCGACGTGATGAAGGAACTGCCCGCAACCTTCGCGCTCAGGCCGTTCAATTTCGATACCCTGGCGGTGTACGCCTATCACCTTGCCAAGGATGAAAGGCTCGCGGAGGCGGCGTTACCGTCCCTCGTGATCGTCGCGGCCGGGCTGTTGCCCCTCATCCTGGCCTCGAAACGCATGATGCGCGCGGCCTAATCTATCGGGGAGCGCGAGGGGCGAATCCAGCCCCTCGCATCTCTTGTCTGTCGGGGAGCGCGAGGGGCGAATCCAGCCCCTCGCATCTCACTTCCAGCCTGCGCGGTCGAATATCTTTTGCGCGGCGGGCTGATTGCGGCCAAGCATGGAGACGTTCAGCGCGTCTCGCTTGTATTTTCCGAACGATGCGAGCACCGGATTGTTTGTGTCGACGTTCGGGACTGCGGGCCACTCGTTGTTGCCATCGGCAAAGTAGCGCTGCGCGGCGTCGCTCGCGAGGTACTCGAGGAACTTGATCGCGGCGTCGCGGTGCGGCGCATTCCGGAGCACTGCGGCGCCCGAAATGTTCACATGGGTGCCGCGGCCGGCCTGGTCCGGGAAGACGACCCCGACCTGCTCGACCATGGCCTTGTCGTCTGCCTTGTCCGAGCGTGCAAGTCGCGCGTAGTAATAGTGGTTGACCAGCGCGACATCGCACTCGCGCTGTGCGACGCCCTTGATCTGGTCCGTGTCGCCGCCCTTCGGGTCGCGTGCGAGGTTGGCCTGGACGGCCTTTGCCCAGGCTTCCGCCTTGGCCTCGCCGAGGTGGCTGATCAGGGCGCCCATCAAAGACAAGTTGTACATGTGGGTGGCCGAGCGCACGCAGATGCGACCCTTCCATTTCGAATTTGCGAGCGACTCGTAGGTTGGGAGCTCCGAAGGGCTCACTTTCGACTTGTTGTAAGCGATTACTCTCGCTCGCGTCGAAAAACCGAACCATAGTCCCTCCGGTTCGCGCAGGTTCGCGGGGATGCGGGCATCCAGTACTGCCGACTTGACGGGCTGCAGGAGGCCTAGTTCCTGTGCGCGCCACAGGCGTCCGGCGTCTACCGTGATGAACACGTCGGCAGGGCTGCGCGCACCCTCGCTGCGGATGCGCTCGATGAGTGCGTCTTCGCCGGCCTCGATCCGATTCAGCTTAATTCCGGTTTGCTTGCTGAAGCCGTCGTAGAGAGCCTCGTCCGTCTGGTAGTGGCGCGACGAGTAAATATTCAGCACCTGCTCCTGCGCGGTCGCCTGAACCGACCACGCTGCGAGGATTGTGCATAAACTCTTTAAAAACAAATTCATAAATGCCTCCGTCGTCTAGAGGATCCGATTCTAGAAGGGCGGTTTAGTCATTGTCAATGAGAATGATTATTATTTATATAACCAGCCTTGAGGGACTTGGGGCACTGCATCAGGGTTTTGCGCTACAGGCCGCCGATCTCGATGCGCCGTGCCCCGTTGAAGCGCTTCAGCCAGTAACGGCTCGTCATACGCTCCACGCGTACCCGGTCGCCTGACTTGGGCGCATGCACGAAGCGACCGTCCCCGATGAAGATGCCGACATGCGAATTGGGCTCCCCGAGCGTGTCGTAGAAGAGTAGATCGCCCGCCTCGATCTGCGCGAGATCAACCGCGACTCCGTGTGTTGCCTGTGCCTTCGAGATGCGCGGCAGCTTGACGTTGAACGCGCTCTGATAAACATGCGCTACGAGGCCGCTGCAATCGAATCCAGTCGCCTGGGACACCCCGCCTCGACGATAATCGACGCCGAGCGCGAGCAGTGCCTGCAAGATGCCTTCCGACTTTCCGGTTTGCATGCGCGCGGCGCTCGAGCTGGACCGTCGCGTCTCACCGCTGTTCGGGCTCGCCGCAGGCGCCCCCGGCCCTTGCGCCGGGCGCAGGCTCTCCACGGGAGCGGTTTCACGCGGCACTGTGCCGCAGGCCGATATGAATATAGAAATTAAAGCTGGATACAATGACTTGCATCGCCACATTCATGTAATTTAGTGAAGCAAGCTACGGAAGTAAAGCGACTGCCGTCATCCACGCCAACTAAGGCACGTTACCCATCCATGAACCCCTGTATTCGGACCAAGCTTCGGTGGCGGACAACGTTGCGGTTTGCGCTGCCGCTGACGTTTTTTCTTGCGGGCGGGCTGTCCTGGGGTCAAGGCGCACTGGAGATCATTCCATTGCGTCAGCGCAGCGTCGAACAGGTCATTCCGGCCCTGCGGCCACTGCTCGAGCCGGGCGGCGTGCTCACCGGCCATGGCTATCAACTGATCGTGCGCGCCAGCCCGGCCAATATCGCCGAGATCCGGGCCGCGCTTGCCGCTATCGATAGTCGGGCGCGCCGGCTGCTCATCCACGTGCGCTTCGGTCAGACGGGCGAAGGCGCGCGCCAGCAGGCCGTGGTGTCGGGTTCCATCGGGTCCGAGGGCGCGCGGCTAAGCGTGCGTGCAGGGGCGAGCAGCGCAACATCGTCAGAGCGCGTCGCCCAAACCCTGCAGGTGCTCGAGGGCGGGCGGGCGTTCATCGCCTCCGGCCAGACGCGACCCCTGCAGCAGCGCCAGGTCACGCGCGCGCCCGGAGGCTATGTCGTAAGCGAAACGACCACCATGCAGAACATTGCGACCGGATTCGAGGTCGTGCCGCGCATTGTCGGCACAGGGCCGGGAGGCGGCGAAGTTCAACTCGATGTCAGCCCTCAGCGCGAGACCCCAGGATTGACGCCGGGAAGCGTGCAGGGACAGAGGATTGTGACCACGCTCAGAACACGGCTCGGGGAGTGGGTCGAAATCGGCGGCTCGGACGAGCAAAGGGTGGTGGATCAGCGCGGTCTCGCCTCGGTCGCCGGGAATACCGCGAACGAGACGCGCAGCATCTGGATCAAGGTCGAAGAGGTCCGGTTCTGAGCACCGTCGATCCGCGAATTCGAAACCTGCTCGAACAGGCCTTTGTCGCCGACGGCGCGCTTGCCAGGGCCGTGCCGGGCTTCCGGGCGCGCGCGCAGCAACTCGAGATGGCACGCTCGGTACTCGAGGCCATCGAGCGCACCGGCATGCTCGCAGCGGAAGCGGGGACGGGAACAGGAAAGACATTCGCCTACCTGGTTCCGGCGCTGCTCTCGGGCGGCAAGGTAATCATCTCGACCGGCACCAAGACCCTGCAGGATCAGTTGTTCGATCGCGATTTGCCCACCGTGAGCGAGGCGCTCGGCACAGGGGTCTCGAAGGCGTTGCTGAAAGGTCGCAGCAACTACGTCTGCCTGTATCGCCTGGAGCGCGCGGTGAACGAAACACAGGACGACCGGCTCACCTCGCGCGCCGAGGCGGGTCAGTTGCGCCAGATCTCGCATTTCGCCGCGCTGTCGGACGGCGGCGATCGTTCAGCCCTTTCAACAGTGCCTGAAGATTCCCCGGTGTGGGCGCACGCCACGTCGACGCGCGAGAATTGCCTCGGGCAGGAATGCCCCAAGTACCGCGATTGCTTCGTCATGCGCGCCCGCAAGCAGGCGCTCGCTGCCGACATCGTGGTGGTCAACCATCATCTGTTCCTCGCCGATGTGGCTTTGCGCGACGAGGGCGTATCCGAATTGCTCCCGGCATGCAATACGGTGATTTTCGACGAGGCCCACCAGCTGGCGGAAACCGCGCGCCTTTTCTTCGGCGATCGCATCTCCACCAGCCAATTGATCGAACTAGCACGCGATGTGCGCATCGAGCTGCGCGCCACGGGTGGCGCCGCGCCGGATCTCGATCAAGCCGCGCTTGCCCTCGACAAGGCGGCACGCGACCTGCGCCTTGCCGCGCCGGAGGACAGCGCGCGCATGGCCTGGGTAATGGCGCTGCGCCGCGCCGCGTTGCCTGGGGCATTGCAAGAGCTGGGTGGCGCGCTGGAGGCGCTCGCGGGTTTACTCGCGCAACAGTCCGAGCGTTCCGAGGGACTCGCGTCGTGCGCAAAGCGGGCGCGTGAGACCGGGGAGCGGCTTGAAAAATTCAACGCTGTCGACAGCGCCGAGGACGTGCGCTGGATAGAGACACACGGGCCATCCCTGCAACTGCATGTTTCGCCCCTTTCCCCTGCAGAGATGTTCCAGCGCCAGATGCTGGACCATCCGCGCGCCTGGATATTCACCTCGGCGACACTTGCGGTGGGCGGCGATTTCTCGCTTTTCACTTCCGAACTCGGCGTTGGCGAGGCACAGGTGCGCACCTGGCCCAGCCCCTACCCGTTCGCATCCCAGGCCATGTTCTATGTCCCCAAAGGCCTGCCGGGCGACCCGAACGATCCTTCGTTTACCCAGGCGGTGGTCGATGCCGCATACCCGGTGCTCAAGGCGAGCCGCGGCCGCGCCTTCCTGCTCTTCACCAGTCTGCGCGCGCTGCGCCGCGCGCACGAAATGCTCCTTGAGCGACTGCAGCGCGACGGGCTTGGCTACCCGCTTCTGGTGCAGGGGACAGGATCGCGCAGCGACCTGCTGGAGCGCTTCAGGACGCTAGGCAATGCAATCCTTCTCGGCAGCCAGACGTTCTGGGAGGGCGTCGATGTGCGCGGCGAAGCCTTGTCGCTCGTCGTTATCGACAAACTGCCGTTCGCCCCGCCCGACGACCCCGTGCTTGCGGCGCGCATCGAGGCCATGCGCGCGAGCGGCGGCAACCCGTTTGTGACCATACAGCTGCCGCAGGCGATATTGCAGGTGAAGCAGGGCGCCGGGCGCTTGATCCGGGATGAAGCGGATCGCGGCGTACTCATGATGTGCGATCCGCGCCTGTACTCGAAGTCCTACGGCCGAACCATTCGCGACAGCCTGCCGCCCATGCGGCCGACACGCAACCTGGGAGAGGTGCTGGATTTCTTTGTCGGGACGGCCGAGTCCAAGGGCATACGCGCACCGGCCTGCGATGCGGACTAGGTGCCGGCCCGCCCTGCGTCGCGCCGTGAATTTACCATTCGGGATCCCAAAGCTTCCACCACGGGACATCCCGCTTTCCGCCGCCGGGCGACAGATATTTGCTGTTCGGAAAGTTCGTACGCATGACGCGATCGGCCGCATCGCGCAGTTCCGGTATGCCGAGCGCGTCATAAGCTTTCACCAGAACAAAGACCGCCTCTTCTATCGCAGGGGCCTGAGGGTAGTTCTGTACCGCATATTGCGCGCGGTTCGCCGCCGCGACGTAAGCCCCGCGCTTCATGTAGTAGCGCGCCACATGCACTTCGCCCCCGGCGAGCGTGTTGAGTAGAAAACGCATCCGGCTGGCGGAATCTTCGGCGTATTTGGAATTCGGAAACCGCGCCACCAACTCCTTGAACGCGGCAAACGACTCGCGCAGCGCCTTCGGGTCTCGCTCGGCGGGCTCGTCCGGCGCGAAGTAGCTAAGTACACCTTGGGTTTCGCTGAAGTTCACCAGCCCCTTGAGGTAGTACACGTAGTCCGAATTGGGATGATTCGGGTAGGTCTTCAGAAACCGGTCTGCGGTCGCGATCGCCTGGGCGCGATCGGCGTTCTTCCAATGCGCGTAGGCCATCTCAACCTGAGCCTGCTGCGCGAAGCGTCCGTACGGGAAACGCGCTTCGAGCTTCTCGTAGTACTTGATCGACTTCGCCCAGTCCTTCGAGGCGAGTAGGTCATGCGCTTCGCCGTACAGCTTTTCCACCGACCAGCCGGTGGTTTCGTCCCGTTCGCCCGATAGCGAACCGCATGCCGTCAGCAGGGCGAGGGCAACAAGCAAAGGGGTAAGTAAACTTAGGCGCATGGGCAGACCTTCGAACATGGGCGAAACATCGAGTTTTAGCGGTGGCTAGGCCGGGCGCAACGTCCGGACGGCGGCATCCGCGCCCGGCGGTACGCGACACACCGCTGCGCAGCCGACGCTCCGCGCTGCCTGAAAATTATAGTCCTGGCGAGGACGATGACTGGGAGGCGTCCTTTGTCGCCCCGACCAGCATGGCACTTCCGGCATCGATGGCGGGCCTGCGGCTCGATCAGGCGATTGCGCGCGCCTTTCCGCAATATTCGCGCAACCGTCTTCAGGCATGGCTCAGGGACGGCCACATCAAGATTGACGGCAGCGCACTCGACAAGGGGCGGGGCGCGGCTCCGGGAATCCCGCTTGATCGAAGCGCCGCGCGTTCGCGGACCATCAACAGCGCGGTACTGGGTGGCGAGCGTGTGGAAATCGTGCCGCCTCGGGCGGCCTCCGGCAGGCCGCCCGAGGCGCAGCGAATTCCGCTCTCGATCATCTACGAGGACGCCGATCTTCTGGTGATAAACAAGGCGGCAGGCATGGTGGTGCATCCCGGAGCGGGCGTGCCGGACGGAACGCTCATGAATGCCCTGCTCGCGCACGCAAGGGAGCTCGCCGAAGTTCCGAGGGCCGGCATCGTGCATCGCCTGGACAAAGACACCAGCGGTCTTCTCGTGGTGGCCCGCAACGTAACCGCCCAGGCGGAACTTGTGAAGCAGCTCGCCGATCGCAGCATGCGCCGTACCTATCTGGCCATCGTGCATGGTGATCCTCCCGGCGCCGGCAAGATCGATGCAGCCATAGCGCGCGACACGGCGGTGCGTACGCGCATGGCGGTGTCGCGCCGCGGCAAGGAAGCGCGAACCGCGTTTCGAGTCATGGAACGATTCGGCCAGGCGGCGCTTGTCGAATGCCGCCTGGAAACCGGGCGCACCCATCAGATTCGCGTGCACATGCAGCATATCCGGCATCCTCTGGTGGGCGATCCTGTGTATCGACGCGGCACGCGCTATGGCATCGATTTTCCGCGCCAGGCCCTGCACGCCGTGGAGCTCACGCTGAAGCATCCGCGCAGCGGGAAGAGCATGACCTGGCAGTCCGCGCCGCCGCAGGATTTCAAGAGTCTGCTGCAGCGCCTGCGGCGCGGGCACTGACCCGTCCTGAATACCATGCTGCAGATTCTCTCCCCTGACTGGCCGGCCGCGCCATGGGTGCGAGCACTGGTGACGACGCGCGGCGGCGGCGTCAGCGCCGCGCCCTATGCAAGTCTCAATCTCGGCTCGCATTGCGGTGATGCGCCGCAGGCGGTAGCCGAGAATCGCATCAGGCTGGCCGCGCTGCTGCCCGGCGAGCCGCTGTGGATGAACCAGGTGCATGGCACGACGATCCTGGATGCGGATCGCTGGGTCGCGCCGGCGGCTGCGGTGAAGCGCGCCGGGCGCGCAGATCTCGAGCCGCAGGCCGACGCGGTGCTCGCGACCCGCCCTGGGGTCGTGTGCGCCGTGCTGGCTGCGGATTGCCTCCCTATCCTGGTCGTAAGTGAATCGCGCGGAGCCGTTGCGGCCATCCATGCGGGATGGCGCGGCCTTGCGGCGGGGGTTATTGAGAAATCTATGCGGCGGCTGGGCGGGTCCGAGTCGGCGCTTGTCTTTCTGGGGCCCGCGATCGGGCCGCTCGCCTATGAAGTCGGCGGCGAGGTGCGCGCTGCGTTCATGCGACGCGCGCCGGATCTCGATCAGGCGTTCGCGCCGGGTCGCCCGGGTCGCTGGCTGCTGGATCTGTATGCCGCGGCGCGCCTGCGCCTGCGGGCCTGCGGTGTGCCGGCGGCGCGCATATACGGCGGAAATTTCTGTACGCACACGGACCGTGAAAGGTTCTTTTCCTATAGGCGCGATGGCGCCACAGGGCGCATTGCGTCCCTGATCTGGATAGAGGACCGAGCAGCGAGCTAAGTAAAGCATAGAGCTGAATAGCGGCAGCCGCTATAATCCGCGCTCACTTTCGCGGAAGCGCACCTCAGAATGCCGGTGCTCGGCTGGATCGTTGCAGCAAGCATCGCGGGCGGTGTGCTCTCCGTGGCCGTCGCGTCGCTGTCGTTGCTGCTTCGGGTTACCTGGGTGCCGACGCTGGTATCGTATTCGATCGGCGCGCTGCTCGGTGCCGCGTTCCTTGAGGTTATTCCGCACGCTTTCGAGCGTGCCGATCCGCACGCTGCCGCGCTCGCGATCCTGGGCGGCATCGTCGGCTTCTTTCTGCTTGAGAAGCTGCTCCTGTGGCGCCACTGTCACACCGAGGACGAGCGGCGGGCGGGACACGATCACGGCCGGACCGGCGCGATGATCATCGCCGGAGACACAATACACAACTTCGTTGACGGGGTGTTGATCGCGGCGTCCTTCCTGCAGAGCACCGAGGTGGGGATCATCACGGCGATGGCCATCGTTGCGCACGAGATTCCGCAGGAAGTCGGGGACTTCCTGATACTTCTGCACTCGGGGTATTCCAGGGCGAAGGCGCTGGCCCTGAATCTCGCATCCTCCCTGGCGACTATCGTCGGCGGCCTGCTCGGCTACTACGCATTGCAGGAAATCAAGCATCTGGAGACTGCGCTGCTCGGCGTTGTCGGGGCGAGTATGGTTTACGTGGCGGTGGCCGATTTGATACCCGGCCTGCACAAACGCCCGGAGTTGCGCGCCACGTTTGCTCAAATCGTGCTAATCGCGTTGGGCATTGGCAGCATTGCGCTTGTGCGCGGCCTCCTGGAACATTGATGCTGAGGCGCACTTTGAGGGCCTAATCCCTGGTCGGCGGGCGCCCGGTTGCGTGCAGCCGCGACATCCCCGGGCTCGAATCCGATTCGAAGACCTTGAATAGTTTGACGTATCTGGTTTGTGCGGCGCAAAATCCAGCCCTCATGACCTGCATTGCCACGCCGAGTTGATGCAGTTGATGCTAAAGGAATGGATGGACTTGTGGGCGCGCGCGGCCGCGCAGGGCGCCGGTGTTGCGCCTGTTGGCCAGACCGGTGCCCAGAGCCCCGATCCGCAACGCCTGGCGCAACTGCAGCGCGATTATCTGGAAGCGCAAGCGAACCTCTGGATGAGCGCTCTTGCCGGATCGGTCGACGCGCCCAGGGAAGCGGCCACGGAGCCGAAGAAAGCGCAAGCCGACCGGCGCTTTACGTCGGCCAAGTGGCACGAACATCCCTATTACAGCTACCTCGTGCAGTCGTATCAGCTTGCCGAACGCTTCTACGGCGAACTTGCGGCATCCATACCGCTGCAAGGCCGGGACCGGGAACGGCTGCTGTTTGCGGCCAGACAATGGACCGATGCGCTGTCGCCGGCCAACTTCGCGGCCACCAACCCGGAGGTGCTGAGCCGCGCGCTGGAGTCCAAGGGCGAGAGCCTTACCCGCGGCATCGCCAACCTGATTGCCGACACGGCCAAAGGTCGGATTACGCAGACCAACGAGAGCGCGTTTGAGCTCGGGCGCGATCTTGCGTCTACCCCGGGAAACGTGGTCTACGAGAACGCGCTGATCCAGCTCATACAGTACCTGCCGCCGTGCGCGCAGATCGCAAAGCGTCCGCTGGTCATGGTGCCGCCTTGCATCAACAAGTTCTATATTCTCGATTTGCAGCCGGAAAATTCCCTTGTGCGCCACGCGCTCGCCGCTGGCCATGCGGTATTCATGCTGTCATGGCGCAATCCCGGTGCATCCGAAGCCCATCTCACCTGGGACGACTACCTCGAACATGGGGTCCTTCAGGCGCTCGCGGTCGCGAGGGAAATCTCGGGCGCGGATCAAGTCAATGCGCTCGGCTTTTGCGTCGGCGGTACTCTGCTCGGAGCAGCGCTTGGCGTGCTCGCCGCGCGCGGCGCGACCCTGCCGGCAAGCGCGACCTATCTGGCCGCGATGCATGATTTTGCGGATACCGGCCAGCTGGGCTTGTTCATCGACGACGCAAGCGTTCGAATGCGCGAAGCCACGCTGGGCGGCGGAGGGCTGCTCGCAGCGGCCGAACTCTCGTCTGTGTTCTCTGCGCTGCGCGCCAATGATCTGATCTGGCCCTATGTCGTGCACAACTATCTGCTCGGCGAGCAGCCCGCCGCGTTTGATCTGCTGCATTGGAATTCCGACGGCACCAACCTGCCCGGCCCCATGTATTGCTACTACCTGCGCAACATGTATCTCGAGAACAAGCTGCGCATACCGGGTGCGCTAAGCGCTTGCGGGGTGAAACTCGATCTGTCTGCGGTTGCGATCCCGTCGTTCTATTTCGCCGCGCAGGAAGACCATATCGTTCCGTGGCGCACTGCCTACCGGTCGCTGCGCGTGTTTGGCGGCGACAAGACCTTCGTGCTCGGCGCGAGCGGCCATGTGGCCGGGGTGATCAATCCGCCCGCCAAGGGGCGGCGCAGCTACTCGATCGACGAACCGCAGCGCGTCACCACATATCCTGAGGATGCGGAGGACTGGCTGCGCCAGGCAAGCGCGCGGCCGGGCAGCTGGTGGCCGTGCTGGACCGCATGGCTCGGGCAACACTCGGGCGGCGCGCGCAAGGCACCGGCCCGAGCGGGGAATCGAAAATACAGGATCATCGAGGCGGCGCCAGGTCGCTACGTCAGGGAGCCTGCACCTGATTATGCCGCTGGGGCGGCCGCGCCAGCGCTCGCAAGGAAGCGCAACGCGGCTAAACGAAAAGGCGTGAAGAGCTGACATGGCAAAAGTCGTCGACGCGGCGCGCGGCGCCATAGGAAAATTCGGCGGCGCGATCGCGCCGGCGGTCGAGCGATGAGCCGGGCGAATCGGACAATGGATGAAGCGATGACTGGCGGCGTGGATCTGATGGCAAGCCGGAAAGAGAGGGCCGGAGGCAGCGAGGACAGAGCGGTCAAGTCGCGGATCGCCTTTGTCACCGGAGGCATGGGAGGCATAGGCACGGCGGTGTGCCGCCGGCTCGCGCTCGCGGGACATCGTGTCGTCGCCGGCTGCCTGCCGGACTACGAAAAGAAGGACGTTTGGCTCGGAAGCATGCGCGCGCAGGGCCTCCAGATATGGGCCGCCGAAGGCAATGTCGACGATTTCGATTCCTGCGCCGAGATGTTCTACCGGGTGCGATCCACAGTGGGCCCGGTGGAGATCCTGATCAACAACGCGGGCATTACGCGCGACAGCGTATTCAAACGCATGACCCAGGAGGACTGGTATTCGGTGATCAACACCAACCTGAACTCGGTGTTCAATGTCACGCGCCAGGTGGTGGAGCCGATGTCCGAGCGCGGTTGGGGCAGGATCATCAATATCTCCTCGGTGAACGCGCTCAAGGGCCAGTTCGGACAGACAAACTACTCTGCGGCGAAGGCGGGCCTGCACGGATTCACCAAGGCCCTTGCGCAGGAAGTGGTCAAGCGCGGCGTTACCGTGAATACCGTGTCGCCGGGCTATGTCGACACCGACATGGTGCGCGCGATCCGGCCGGAGGTGCTGAACAGCATCGTCGAACAAATTCCCATGGGGCGCCTTGCTGCGCCGGATGAGATCGGCGGCCTCATCGGCTATCTGGCCTCGGAGGAGGCCGGGTATATTACGGGAGCGAATATCTCGATCAACGGCGGGCTGTACATGGCATGACTACGGGCATGACTACGGGCATGACTACGCGGTCTGATGGCCTGGGGGCGCTGGCCTCGCGGCTGAATCAGGCCCTGTCACGGAGGAGGCGGTGACGATCATGGAGCAGGAATTGCGGCTCATCAAGAAATACCCCAACCGGCGCTTGTACGACACCCAGACATCGAGCTACATCACGCTCGCCGACGTGAAGCAGATGGTGCTGCGGCACGAGAGTTTCCAGGTCGTCGATGCGAAGTCGAGCGAGGACCTGACCCGGCAGATTCTTCTGCAGATCATCCTGGAGGAGGAAAGCGCGGGCGCACCGATGTTCTCCAGCGATATGCTGTCGCAGCTTATCCGCTTCTACGGCAACGCCATGCAGGGGATGATGGGGACCTACCTGGAAAAGAACATTCGCGCGTTTCAGGACATGCAGAAAGCGCTCCAGGACCAGTCGCAGAAGCTCTATGGTGACAATCCGCGCGCCCCGCAGGAGATGTGGGCCCAGTTCACGAACCTGCAGGGTCCTGTGCTGCAGAACATGATGCAGACCTACATGGAGCAGAGCCAGAAAATGTTCGCGCAGTTCCAGGACCAGATGTCGTCCCAGGCACGCAATATATTTTCGGGAATAAGTTTTCCGGGGTTCGTTCCCGGCGCACACAAGCCGGACGAATCGGAAAAATAGCGTCCATGAAACAGGTCGCCAGGGCGCGCGCCAAGCCGGCCGTAGCGCCGAAGATTGGATTCGTCTCGCTTGGCTGCCCCAAGGCGCTGGTCGACTCAGAACGTATCCTGACGCAGTTGCGCGCCGAGGGCTACGCCACGTCCAATGCCTATGCAGATGCCGATCTCGTCATTGTCAATACCTGCGGCTTTATCGATGCCGCCGTCGAGGAATCGATCGGCGCGATCGGCGAAGCGCTGGCAGAGAATGGCCGCGTGATCGTGACCGGGTGCCTGGGTGCGCAGGGCGATGTAGTGCGCAATGCGCATCCGCAAGTGCTGGCCGTGACCGGCCCGCATGATACCGACGCCGTGCTGCGCGCGGTGCATGACAATCTTCCGAGGCCGCACGATCCCTATGTCGATCTCGTGCCGCCGCAGGGAATCAAGCTGACGCCGAAGCACTACGCCTATCTGAAGATAGCCGAAGGCTGCGATCACCGTTGCACGTTCTGCATCATTCCCTCGATGCGCGGCGGCCTCGTGTCGCGCCCGGTGGGCGATGTATTGCAGGAGGCGGAGAACCTCGTCAAGGCGGGGGTGAGGGAGTTGCTCGTCATTTCGCAGGACACGAGCGCCTACGGCGTCGACATCAAGTACCGCACCGGTTTCTGGCGCGGGCGCCCGGTCAAGACCCGGCTTTTTGAACTGGCCCGCGGGTTGGGCGAGCTTGGTGCCTGGGTGCGGCTGCACTATGTATATCCCTATCCGAGCGTCGACGATCTGATTCCCCTGATGGCGGAGGGCTGCTTGCTGCCCTACCTGGACATCCCGTTCCAGCACGCGAGCCGGCGCATCCTGCAGCTAATGAAGCGGCCTGCCAGCGCGGAGCGAGTCTTGCACCGCATTGCCGCGTGGCGCGCCGCATGTCCCGAGCTTACTCTGCGCAGCACTTTCATCGTCGGATTTCCAGGCGAGACCGAAGCAGAGTTCGAGGAACTGCTGCAGTTCCTAGAAGAGGCTCAACTGGACCGCGTGGGCTGCTTTGCCTATTCGCCGGTGGAAGGGGCGGCGGCCAACCTGCTCACGGGTTGCGTGCCTGAACCGCTGAAGGAAGAGCGCAGGGCGCGTTTCATGGCGGTCCAGCAGAAGATCAGCGCGGCGCGGCTCGCCGCCAAGGTCGGGCGGACACTCGTTGTGCTGGTGGACAGCATCGACAGCAATATCGCGATTGCGCGCTCGAGCGCGGATGCGCCCGACATCGACGGTGTCGTCACGATTCGGGGCGCAAAGCGGCTGCGGGCCGGCAGCTTCGCCGAGGTGGTCGTGGAAGGCTCTTCAGAACACGATCTGAGCGGCCGTCTCGCGGCCTGAGAGCCCGCCAGCCGCATTCCAGGATCCGAGGGGGCCCTCTCTGCGGCGCCGCCTACTCCGGCCGCATGTGCGGGAACAGGATAACGTCCCGGATGGAGGCGCTGTCGGTCAGCAGCATGACCAGACGGTCGATGCCGAGCCCGGCGCCGGAAGCGGGCGGCATGCCGTACTCGAGCGCCCTGATGTAATCGGCGTCGTAATACATCGCCTCGTGATCGCCTGATTCCTTGAGCTGCGCCTGCTGGCGAAACACCTCCGCTTGAAGTTCCGGGTCGTTCAGCTCGGAGAAGCCGTTGGCGATCTCCTTGGCATCGATGAACAGCTCGAATCGTTCGGCCAGTTCCGGGTCGGCGCTCTTGCGCCTCGACAAGGGCGAGACCTCGGCCGGAAAATCAAGAATGAAGGTAGGCTCGATCAGATTTTTCTCCGCGATCGTCTCGAACAGCATGAGGTGCAGAGATCCCCATCCCTGCTGCGGCAGCACCTCCACTTTCAGATCCCTCAGGCGTGCCGCGAGGAAGTCGCGGTCGCGCAGCTGCGCGTCCGACCAGTGCTCGGGCGCGTACCGCTGGATCGCCTGCGCCATGGTCAGTTTGGCGAACGGTTTGCCGAAGTCGAACTGTTTTCCCTGGTAGCTCACCTGTGCGCGGCCGAGCGAGCGTTCGGCAGCGGTATGGATCACGCGCTCCATCAGGGTCATCATGTAGCCGTAATCGGTGTAGGCGCAGTACACCTCCATCATGGTGAACTCGGGGTTGTGGCGCGTCGAGATGCCTTCGTTGCGGAAGTTGCGGTTGATCTCGTACACCTTCTCGATGCCGCCCACCACCAGCCGCTTCAGGTAAAGCTCCGGCGCGATGCGCAGGAACATCTGCATGTCGAGCGCATGGTGATGGGTCTGGAAGGGGCGCGCCGTGGCGCCGCCGGGGATGGGCTGCAGCATCGGCGTTTCCACCTCCAGGTAGTGCATCAGGCTGAGCATCTCCCGGATCGCAGAGACGACGCGCGAGCGCACCGCGAACACCAGCCGCGACTGCTCGTTTACGATCAGATCGACATAGCGCTGCCGGTAACGCTGTTCCATGTCGGTGAGCCCGTGCCACTTCTCCGGCAGCGGCCGGATCGACTTGGTCAGCAGGCGCAGTTCGTGGGCGCGCAGCGTCAGTTCCCCGGTGCGCGTCTTGAACAGGATCCCTGATACGCCGAGTATGTCGCCTGTATCGTAGTGCTTGAACGCGGCATGGTTCGCCTTGCCGGTGGCGTCGTCGGAGACATAGATCTGGAGGCGACCCGAGACATCCTGCAGCACGCCGAAGCTCGCCTTGCCCATGACGCGCTTCAGCATCAGGCGGCCGGCGATCGTAGCCAGAGGTTGATCCTTCTCCAGATCTTCCCGCGAAATCTCCGCGAAGTGCTCTTCCAGCCGCCGCGCCAGCTCATCGCGGAAGAAATCGTTCGGATAGGCATCGCCCGCCTCGCGCAGCGCAGCCAGCTTGGCGCGCCGTTCGGCCATGATCTTGTTTTCGTCGACAGGAGTGTCAGGCTGCGGATTTTCTTTTTTGTCCATGCTGGTCCTCGGCTTCGGCTGCTGCCGGACAGGTTTTGATCTTCAAAGGTCTCTGGTCAAAGTGCATTTTGGCGAGCCAAAATGCACTTTGACCAGAGACCATGGGCCGCCCTAATTTCTACTTACCGTAATTGAGTCGCCGTGTACCTTCTAACCCCCTTGCTTCAAACTCGCCGCAATGAACACATCCAGGTCTCCATCGAGCACCGACTGGGTGGCACCGACTTCGACGCCGGTGCGCAGATCCTTGATGCGCGACTGGTCTAGAACGTACGAGCGGATCTGGTGCCCCCAGGCGATATCGGTCTTCTCGTCTTCCAGCTTGTCCTGCACGGCCTGGCGCTTTCGCATCTCCAGTTCGTAGAGGCGTGATTTGAGCATGGCCATGGCTTCCGCCTTGTTGCGGTGCTGCGAGCGGTCATTCTGGCACTGCACGACCACGCCGGTCGGCAGGTGGGTGATGCGCACCGCGCTGTCGGTGCGATTTACATGCTGGCCGCCGGCGCCGGAGGCGCGATAAGTGTCGATGCGCAAGTCGGCGGGATTGATGTCGACCGCGACGGTATCATCCACTTCAGGGTAGGCGAACACGCTCGCAAATGAGGTATGGCGGCGCGCGTTGGAATCGAAGGGGCTTTTCCTTACCAGGCGATGCACGCCCGTTTCCGTGCGCAGCGTGCCGAACGCGTATTCGCCGCTTATCTTGAGGGTGGCGCTCTTGATGCCGGCGACTTCGCCCTCGGATTGCTCCATCACCTCGACCGAGAAGCCGCGGCGCTCGGCAAAGCGCAGATACATGCGCTCGAGCATGGCGGCCCAGTCCTGCGCTTCGGTACCGCCTGAGCCGGCCTGTATGTCCACAAAGCAATTGTTCGGATCGAGGGGGTTGGAGAACATGCGCTGGAATTCCAGCTTCGCAACGGCCTTCTCCAGACCGGAGATTTCACCGGATAACGCATCGAGGGTCGACTCGTCGGATTCTTCGCGTGCGAGATCGAACAGCTCGCGCGTATCGCCGAGGGCGCTTCCGACGCGTTCCAGCGTCAGCACGGTGTTCTCGAGGGCCTTCTTTTCCTTGCCCAGTTCCTGGGCACGCCGCGGGTTCTCCCACAGTTGCGTATCCTCGAGTTCCCGGTTCAGGGTTGCCAGCCGTTCCTTCCTGGTATCGAAGTCAAAGATACCTCCGCAGTTCGGCCGTCCTGGATGCGAGGTCGGTGAGCGTGGAGGCAAGCAGGTTGAGGCGTTCGGCTTCCATGTTTCGGGTGTGGCTGGATGAATGAACCTGGGTGGGGGCGATCCGGCGCTTGGGTCGCCCTGAGGACAGCAAGTTTGTAAGGGGCGATTATAGCGGCGCGAACCTGCGTTCCGCCGGCAGGGCGGCCGATTTCCGGGCTCAGACCCTGTTCTTTACCGGGATCGCCGCGCCGTGCAGCGCGCCCGCCGCGTCTGCGGCAAGAAAGAGGATGACCGCCGCGAGCTGCTGCGGCGACACCCATAACGCGGGATCGGCGTTCGGCATGTCGCTGCGATTCTGCGGCGTGTCGATGATGCTCGGAAGCACGCAATTCACATTGATGCCCTTGTCCTTCAATTCAGCGGCCATGCTTTCGGTGAGGCGGATTACCACTGCCTTGGAGGCGCAGTAAGCGCCCATCATGGGAAGGCCCGAAAGAGCGGATGTGGCGCCGATGTTGATGATCCGCCCGTGCTTGCGACTTATCATTCCCGGCACGGCCGCGCGCACCGAGTTCAACAGGGTACGGACGTTCAGATCGAACATGCGGGCCCAGAGCTCGTCAGGTGTGTCGTGCACGGCAGGACCCATGGCAAAGCCGCCCGCGATGTTGCACAGCACGTCCACCGGGCCGAGCTGACGGAAGCATGTCTGGGTGGCCGCGCCATCGAGCAGGTTCACCGCGTGCTGGCTGGCCTGGCCGGACCTGGCCGCCCTTCCCGTAAAGGCGACATCGAGCAGGGCAACGCGCGCGCCTTGCTGCCTTGCGAGCTCGCCCACCGCCTGGCCGAGGTTTCCGTTGCCGCCTGTTATCGCGACCAATTTATCCTTGAGAAACATCGTGCTAGCTCCGTTGCGGCAGTGAATTCGAGAACGCGGTCAATGTTAACATCCGCCCGGTCACAGGACTCCGGAAGCCAGCGCATGAAGTTTTTCGTCGTGGATGATGACCCCGATATCGTCGCCTTGCTGGAAAAGATGCTCGCGGGGGCCGGCCACGAAGTGGCGAGCTCAAGTTCGAGCCGGCAGGCGCTCGAAAACATTCCGATCGCGCGGCCCGATTGCGTGATCACAGACTTGATGATGCCGGAGATGGACGGCTTCGAGTTGACGCGAGCCCTGCGCAGCCGGCCCGAGCTGGGAGACTTGAAGATCATCGTGCTGTCGACGAAGTCCTACGACTTCGACCGCCGGCGCGCCAAGGAACTGGGGGCGGACGGGTACATCACCAAGCCGATCCAGCGCGAACTGCTGCTGCCGCAGATCGATGAGATCGTTTCTCATAAAGTGATCGTTAACTACTGGGGCGTACACGGCACGCTGCCCGTGCCCGGGCCGCACACGCTGCGCTACGGCGGCAATACGCCCTGCGTATCTGTCGAGGTCGGCGGGGGAGAGCCGCTCTACGTATTCGACTGCGGCTCCGGAATCAAGAAACTTTCCGACAAGGTGCTGGCCTCGAAGGAGCCGCGGTTTTCGGCGCGCATCTTCATCTCGCATTGCCACTGGGACCATATCAATACCATCCCGTTTTTTGCGCCGCTCTACATCCGCGGCAACCAGGTGGAGGTCCACGGCCCCTATCAGGGCGATCTCACCATCGAACGCGTGGTCAGCGCCCAGATGGAAAGCGTCTACTTTCCGGTGACCATTCGCGAGTTCGGCGCGCGCCTGACCTTCCGCGATTTGCGCGAAGAGAACCTGACATTCGGCCCGGTGAATATCGACACCATGCTGCTCAAGCATCCCGGTTACTGCCTGGGCTACCGGCTTACCTCCTACGGCAGGAAGGTGTGCTACATCACCGACAATGAGCTTTATCTGCCCGGTGATCCGCGCCACGACGAGCGCTACGTCGAACGGCTGGCCGATTTCGTGCGCGGCGCCGATGTGCTGGTCACGGATGTGACCTACCGCGACCATGAATACCCCTCCAAGGTTGACTGGGGCCATTCTTCCGTGAGTCAGGTCGCGGATCTTGCGGCGCGCGCGGAGGTCAAGCGCCTGCAGCTGTTTCACCACGACCCCGATCAGACTGACGATCACATCGACGCCAAACTCTTCGAAACCCGTGCCGCGCTGGCGAAACTCGGCTCAAAAGGGGCCAGCGTGGTGTGCGAGGCGCCGGCGGAGGGCAGCGAACTGGTGCTCTAGGCAGATAGTTAGTTGGTTACCTAGATAGTAACGTTTACGTTACTGTACGCCGTGCGAAGGCACGGTTTTCCAGCGGGTGCGAATCCCGTCCGGCAAAGGTCGCTCCAGCCGGTAGCAATCGAAGCAGCCGTGGAGGCAACGAAGCGGCTGGAGTCTTCGGTGCAGAGGGTCCTGATGGGACTCGGCGAGCGTGCAGGCCCTAATGTCCTTCTCAAGAATGCCCTGATCCATCTTGGCGCGGTGAGCTTTGGCCCGTTCGACGGGCGCGTGACCCTCGACAGCACCGGCGCGCCTTCGCGGAGATCAGCGCGAGGCTCTATAGCGGAACCGCCGTCGGCAAAATGACCATCGGTTGGCACAAGGGGTTCCAGGTTGCGGGCAATTTCACAGTCAAGCAGCTCGATCTGCAGAGAATCGCTTCCATGCTGTCTTCCGGCACGCACGCGAGCGGGAAGCTCGATGCCAAACCGGTTTTCTCGGTCTCGGCGGCATCTGCGGAGCAGCTCGTGGCCGGCTTGCACCTGGAAGCGCTCTTTAGCGTTCGCAACGGTGTGCTCCACGGCGTCGACATACAGAAGGCAGCGACCAATCTGATCTCGAAGGCAAAGACAGGCGGCGAAACGCGCTTCGAGCGCCTGTCCGGGCATCTCCTCGTGCAGCATGGCGCCTACCGCTTCACGCAGCTGGAGATCGCCTCGGGCGTTCTGGCCGCCGACGGCAACGTGAGCATTTCTGCGAAGAAGGAACTCTCGGGGCGAATAAATGCCCAGGTCAGAGTCGCCGGTACCAGCGCGAGCGTGCCGCTGAACGTCGCGGGAACGCTGGGCGCGCCCCTGCTCTATCCGACTGCCGGGACGATCGCGGGCGCGGTTGCCGGCACGGCCATCCTTGGCCCGGGATTGGGGACTTCGCTCGGGGCGAAAGTCGGGGGCTGGGCGGAGGGCGTGTTCGGCAGGAAGGAAGAATGGAAAGCGCAAAAGTAGATAGCACTCGATGGAAAAGTCGTTCACTTCGCTTTGGGCCAATTCCAGTTGCGAATTTCAGGCATGTCCTCGCCGTGCTTTGCGATGTATCCCCTGTGCTCGATCAGCTTGTCCTTGATCCGTTGCTTCAGGTAGATGCCCCTGTCGCCCGTCTGAGGCAGGCGGTCGACGGCGTCCATCACGAGATGAAAGCGGTCCAGGTCGTTCAGCACCGTCATGTCGAACGGTGTCGTGATGGTGCCCTCTTCCTTGTAGCCGCGAACGTGGAAGTTTTCGTGGTTTGTGCGGCGATAGGTCAGCCGGTGGATCAGCCATGGGTAGCCGTGGAACGCAAAAATTACCGGCTTGTCCCTGGTAAACAGTTCGTCGAAGTCTCTGTCGCTCAAACCGTGCGGGTGCTCGATCTGCGGCTGCAGCTTCATGAGATCGACGACGTTTACGACGCGGATCTTCAACTCTGGCAGATGCTCGCGCAGTATCGACACGGCGGCCAGCGCCTCCAGCGTGGGCACGTCGCCGCAGCATGCCATGACGATGTCCGGCCCGCTGGCACGACCATCCGGACCCTGATCGTTGCCGGCCCACTGCCAGATGCCGATGCCCTTGGTGCAGTGATTGATCGCGGCGTCCATCGCCAGCCATTGCGGCGCGGGGTGTTTGCCGGCGATCACGACGTTGACGTAGTGGCGGCTGCGCAGGCAGTGGTCCATCACGGATAACAGGCAATTCGAGTCCGGCGGCAGGTACACGCGCACGACATCGGCCTTCTTGTTCACGACGTGGTCGATGAATCCCGGGTCCTGGTGCGTGAAGCCGTTGTGATCCTGGCGCCAGACATGCGAGGCGAGCAGGTAGTTCAAAGAGGCGATCTTGCGCCGCCACGGCAGATGCGCCGTGATTTTCAGCCACTTGGCATGCTGGCTGAACATCGAGTCGATGATGTGGATGAACGCCTCGTAACAGTTGAACAGTCCGTGGCGCCCGGTAAGCAGGTAGCCCTCGAGCCAGCCCTCGCACTGGTGCTCGCTCAGCATCGAGTCCAGCACGCGCCCGCTCGGCGCGAGAAACGCGTCGCCCGGCAGGGTCGCGGCTTTCCACTGGCGGTCGGTTGCCTCGAACAGCGCCCCGAGGCCGTTGGACAGCGTCTCGTCGGGTCCGAAGACACGGAAATTGCGCTGCTCGGCATTGAGCTTCGCCACATCGCGCAGGAACGGGCCGAGCACGCGCGTGTCGCCGATGCCGGGCGCACCCGGAGCGGGCACCGCGGACGCGTAATCGCGAAAATCCGGCATGCGCAGGTCGCGCAGCAGCATGCCGCCGTTGGCGTGCGGGTTTGCGCCCATGCGCCGTTCCCCTGTGGGCGCAAGTGCTGCGAGTTCCGGTTTCAGCCTGCCGCGTTCATCGAAGAGTTCCTCGGGCCGGTAGCCGCGCAGCCAGTCCTCCAGCAGCTTCAGGTGTTCCGGAAACTTGTTCGGCTGCAGCGGCACCTGGTGCGCGCGGAAACTGCCTTCCACCGGCAAGCCGTCCACGAACTTCGGGCCTGTCCAGCCCTTGGGTGAAGCCAGGACGATCATCGGCCAGCGCGGACGCCCGTTGTCGCGGCCCGCGCGGGCATCCAGCTGAATCTTCCTGATTCTCTCCACCGCCAGGTCGAGCGCCGCAGCCATGGCCTGGTGCATCATCGCCGGCTCGTCGCCCTCGACGAAGCAGGGCGTCCACCCGTAGCCGCGCAACAACTGTTCAAGTTCCTCGCGCTCGATGCGGGCAAGCAGGGTCGGGTTGGCAATCTTGTAGCCGTTGAGGTGCAGTATCGGCAACACCGCGCCATCGGAGGCCGGGTCGAGGAATTTGTTGGAATGCCAGGCGGTGGCAAGCGGCCCGGTTTCGGCCTCGCCGTCGCCGACCACGCAGGCGATGATGAGATCGGGGTTGTCGAACGCCGCGCCGAACGCATGGCTGAGCGAATAGCCGAGCTCGCCGCCCTCGTGGATCGACCCCGGGCACTCCGGCGAGGCGTGGCTCGGAATTCCGCCGGGGAAGGAGAATTGCAGAAAAAGCTTTTGCAGCCCCGCCTCATCCTGGCTGATATCAGGATAGATTTCGCTGTACGTGCCCTCGAGATAGGTGTTGCCGACCACGGCCGGTCCGCCATGTCCCGGCCCCGAAACATAGATCATGTCGAGGTCGTATTTTTTGATCACCCGGTTTAGGTGCACGTAGATGAAGTTCTGTCCTGGCGTTGTGCCCCAGTGACCGAGCAGCATGCGCTTTATGTCTGCGAGCGCGAGCGGCCGCTTCAGAAGCGGATTGTCATAGAGATAGATCTGCCCGACCGACAGGTAGTTCGCGGCCCGCCAGTAGGCGTGCATTTTCTGCAGCAGGTCAGGGGCGAGCGTGCGGCGGGCGCCGGTGTCCATCATTCAGGTTTCCCCCTGTTCAGTTGTCCCACGTGAGCCGAGCTTGAGTACCCGGTTGACGGATCTCGCTATCATGAGTTCCTCGTCCGTTCGAATGACCCGGACCCTGGCGCGAGCGCCATTCGCGGAGATCAGCGCCGCATTCCTCGCGTTGCGCCTCTTGTCCAGGTCCATGCCCAGAAAGCCGAGCCCGTCGCAGATCCGCTGCCTGATGAGCGGCGCGTTTTCACCGATGCCGCCCGCGAACACCAGCGTGTCCACACCGCCGAGCGCCGCGGCGTAGGCGCCGATCCATTTCTTCACCTGGTAGCAGAACAGCGCCACGGCCTCGAACGCACGGATGTCGCGGGATTCCCGCGCCAGCAGGTCGCGCAGGTCCGGGCTGGTCCCGGATACGCCGAGCAGCCCGGATTCATGGTTGACCATGTGCTGAAACTGATTTGCTGTCATGCGCTTAGTGCGCGCCAGGAAATAGGCCAGGCCGGGATCCAGGTCTCCCGCGCGCGTGCCCATCACCAACCCGGCGGCAGGCGTGAAGCCCATGCTGGTATCCATGCTTTTCCCATCGCGCACGGCAGCCAGGCTCGCGCCGTTGCCGAGGTGCGCGAGAATGACGCGGCCCAGCGCTGCCTCCGGATCGAGGCGGCCGAGTTCCTCCATCAGGTAAGCGTAGGACAGGCCGTGGAAGCCGTAGCGCTCGACGCCCTTTGCCGCATGGCGCCGCGGGATAGGCAGCAATTTCGCGACCCGTGGCATGCCTCGGTGAAACGCGGTGTCGAAGCATGCCACCTGGGGCAGTTCCGGGCGGCGCCGGAGAATTGCCTCGATCAGGGCGAGTTCGCGGGTCAGGTGCTCGGGGGCATAAGGCGTGATGCGGCGCAGTTCCGCGAACAGTCTCCGCGTAACCCGCTCCGGTTCGGAATGCTCCATGCCGTGCACCACGCGGTGGCCCGCTGCTTTGACCGAAGGGAAGATCGGCTGCGTCTCAAGCCAATCCAGCAGACAATCCACGGCCGCGCGATGACCGGTCGCGGCAAGACGGCGGGGCGCCTGCAGCTTTCCCGTCCTATCGTGGACGATCAGTTTCGCGTCGCTCGAACCGATGCGCTCGATTCTCCCGCGGAGTCGCAGGCGTGGCGCTGCTGCCGCGTCATAGACCGCGAACCGGATGCTCGATGAACCGGCATTTATCGCCAGCACGGTGGGTGCCGAAGATGTCACGGAGCGGCGCCTGGTTCGTTGCCGTCCGGATTCGACGGTATGCCGCTTTTTGCCGCGATGCGATGCATCAGGCTGTTCCATGACTTCGCGAAAGCCGACTTGCCTGCGTGCTGCAGTTCCGCGCCGAGCGCGTGCGCGTCTATGCCCTCGCGCGCGAATTCCGCAAGCGTGGCTTCCGCCTCGCCGCCTTCCAGTGGCATGGCGTGCTGCACTTTCCCATGCGCGGCGAAGGCGAGCAGTGTCTTCTCGGGCATGGTGTTGATGGTGTCCGGTGCCGCCAGCGCTTCGACGTACAGCACCTCCGGTGCTTGCGGATCCTTGGTGCCGGTGCTTGCCCACAGCAGGCGCTGCGGGCGGGCGCCGCGAGCGGCCAGTTCCTTCCAGCGCGCGGATGCGAGCAGATCCCGATGGATCTTGTAGGTACGCATGGCAATCGCAATGCCGAGGCGATTGCGAAGCCCCTCGGAAACCCGGTCATTGACCGCTGCATCCCACCGGCTGACGAATAGCGAAGCGACAGATGCGATTCGCGGGTCGCGGCCGGCGGCCAGTCGCCGCTCGATGCCGCGCAGATAGGCGTCCGCAGCCGCGCTGTACTGCCCGGCCGAGAACAGCAGTGTCACATTTACCGGTACGCCGGAGAAAACTGCCTCCTCGATCGCCGGGATTCCGGCGCGAGTGCCGGGGATCTTGATGAGCAGATTGGGGCATTGCGCGCGTGCATGGAGTTCGATGGCCGCATCTATGCTGCCGGTGGTGTCCTCCGCAAGCGAAGGGGACAATTCCAGCGACACCCAGCCGTCTATGCCGCTGGTGGCATCGTGGATCGGGCGGAACAACGCGGCGGCCTGCGTCAGGTCCTCGAGAGCGAGTTCGAAGAACAGTGCCTCGCCCGACCTGCCCGCCGCCGCTTTGCTGCGAATGGCATCGTCGTACGACCAGGCCTGCGCGATGGCATGATCGAAAATGGTGGGATTGGAGGTGAGCCCCGTCACCGCAAATTCCCTGATGTAGCGGGCAAGCGTGCCGCCGGCGAGAAGTTCGCGCGTGATGTTGTCGAGCCACAGGCTTTGTCCGAGTTCGCGAAGCTGCTCAGGTGCGTTCATGGGAACTCCTGTAAGTGCGCGCGAGATCCTGTGCGGCGCATGCTCATGCCTGTCCGAGTGTCACGCGCAGCTTGTGAAGCTCGCCGTCGTCGGCAAGCGGAATGCGGACCGGGCTCCCCGGCAGAAGCTTGCCGTCGAGTTCGGCTGAAGCGACGCCGCGGCTGACGCCGTGAGGGTTCTCGACAACCATGTGGTAACGCGCCGAGCGGTACCTGTACGAGATCTCGAATCCCGGCCAGGCCTTCGGAACGCAGGGATCGAGCAGCAGGAACCCTCCCTGGACGCGAAAGCCAAGGATGGCTTCGAGGCCGGCACGGTAGAGCCAGCCGGCCGAGCCCGTGTACCAAGTCCAACCACCGCGCCCGACGTGCGGCGCGACCGAATAGACGTCGGCTGCCGCGACATAGGGCTCGACCTTGTAGCGCCGCACGCCGGCCCGCGTGTTCGAGCGGTTGATCGGATTCAGGAGCGAGAAAAGTCCGCCTGCCTTATCGCCATCGCCCAGCATGGCGAAGGCGATGACCGACCACGCCGCGGCGTGCGTGTACTGGCCGCCGTTCTCCCGGATGCCGGGCGGATAGCCCTTGATATACCCGGGGTCGAGCGGCGTGCGCTCAAAGGGCGGCGTGAAGAGCAGGGCGAGGCCATCGTCGCGGCGAACCAGCCGCTCGTCCAACGCAGCCATGGCCGCTCTGGCGCGCGCCGGATCCGCCGTACCGGAGATCACGCTCCAAGACTGCGCGATCGAATCGATCTGGCATTCGGCGCTCGCGGAGGACCCGAGCGGCGTGCCGTCGTCGAAATAGCCGCGCCGGTACCAGTTGCCGTCCCATCCTTCGCGCTCAAGCGAGGCGCGCAGCGCCGCGGCATGAGCGAGCCATTTCAACGCCCGCCTGCGTTCATTGCGCGCCTGCGCAAGCGATGCGAATGCCTCCAGCGTCGCGTGCAGGAACCAGCCGAGCCAGGTGCTCTCGCCCTTGCCCATCTCGCCGACCCGGTTCATGCCGTCGTTCCAGTCGCCGGTGCCGATCAGGGGCAGGCCGTGTGCGCCCAGCGCGAGACTCTGGTCAAGACCGCGCGCGCAGTGCTCGAACAGCGTGCCGCGCTCCTCCGCGAGCATGGGCTGGTAGTAGGCGTCGTGCTCGCCGGACTGCAGTTCGCGGCCCTCCAGGAAGGCCACGCGCTCGTCCAGTGCGGCGCGATCTCCGGTTGCATCCACATAGTGCGCGGCGGCGTAGGCGAGCCAGATCCGGTCATCCGAAATGCGCGTGCGAACGCCCTGTCCTGAGGGCGGCAGCCACCAGTGCTGGAAGTCGCCCTCGACGAATTGCCGGCCTGCGGCGCGCAGCAGGTGCTCTCTGGTCAGATCCGGTCGCGACAGCACAAGCGCCATGCCATCCTGCAACTGGTCGCGGAAGCCATAGGCGCCGCTCGCCTGGTAGAAAGCCGATCGCGCCCACATTCTGCAGGCGAGGGTCTGATAGAGCAGCCAGCGGTTCAGCATGATGTCCATCGACCTGTCGGGCGTCTTGACCTGCACGGCACCGAGCATGCCGTCCCAGTATCCCGTCACTTCGCGCAGACTCGCCTCGAGATCGGCGCTCCGGTAGCGCTGAATCAGCGCCTGCGCCTCCAACGCGCTCGCCGTCTGGCCCAGCAGGAACACGATGTCTTTTGCTTCGCCCGGCTTCAGTTTGATGGTGGTCTGCAGGGCGCCGCATGAATCGATGCCGGCTCCGACCCGGCCTGAAAGCGCCGCGTTGCGCGCGAGCGCCAGCGGATTGTCGAGCGTGCCGTTGCGCCCGATGAATTCGCGGCGGTCGGCGGTCCACGCGGATTGTCTTCCGCCCAAATCGGCAAACGCGACCCGCGAACCGTGCGTCAGATTCCATGGGTTGCGCGCGAACATCGCGCCGGTTTCGGGATCGATGGCCGTAACTATCGACATCGCGCAGGCGCTGCGCGACGAGCCGAGCACCCACTCCACGTAGGCGGTCACGGACAGGCGCCTGGTGCGCGTCGAGGTATTGCGGATTCTCAGGCGCGATATCTTGACCGGATCCTCCAGCGGCACGAACTGAACGAGATCGAGCGTGACACCATGCGCGGCGTGCTCGAACCTGGTGTATCCCTGGCCATGCCTCGCGACATAGGGCGCGGATTCGTCGCGCAGCGGCAGGAAGGTCGGTCCCCACAGCTCGCCGCTGTCCGCGTCGCGCAGGTAGATAACCTCCCCGGGCCGATCGCTTACCGGGTCGTTGGTCCAGGGCGTGAGCTGATTCTCGCGACTGCTTTCCGACCACGTGTAGCCGCTCCCTTCGGCGGAGACCTGGAAGCCGAACGCCGGATTGGCGATGACGTTGATCCACGGGGCGGGCACGGATCGTCCCGCGCCGAAGGTGGTGACGTATTCGCGTCCGTCGGACGCAAACCCGCCGAGGCCGTTGAAGAATTCAAGCTTCGAGGGCTCGGTGAGGCCCGGCAGAGCCTCGGGTTCCTGAATCGCCCTCGGGCGCGGCGCGATGCACGCGTCGGCTTCAGGAAGACGGCTGAGCTGTTCAGAGAGCGATCCGCGGCGCCCTATCAGGATCGCGCGGCTCATGCCGAGCAGAACCGTGCGGGTCTCGACGGAGATGAGATCCGCGCGCAGCACGAACACGGAGCCGCGAGCCGGATCGGCGCCGATCTGCGACCGCGAACGGCTGGTGCGCACGAGCGTCTCGACAGCCACCTGGAGGTCCTGCACGTAGGAGGAGGCGCGTTCGTTCAGAATCACCAGGTCCACCGCGAGCTGCTTCATGCGCCAGTATTCATGAGCCTGCAGCAGCTGCCGGACGATGCCTATGTACTCGATGTTGTCGATGCGCACCAGTACGATCGGGATGTCGCCCGAGATGCCGTGCGCCCAGAGCGCGAGCGGGCCGCCGGTCGCCCGCCCGATCGCGTCGGAAGAGGCGCGCAGCGACGGATCCGCGTACAGCACATGCCCGGCGAGACGCTGAAACAGGCCCGCCTGCTCGGCGTCGACGCCGAGGGGACTCAACTGCACCTGGGCCTGGGTCCACGCCAGGGTGGCGACCCGGTCGAACGCGCTCGCGTTGTTGTGCTTGTCGATGAGGTCCAGCGCCTCGCCGCGCGAGGACGCGACTACGGTCCAGTAGGCGACGCGCGCCATCCTGCCCGCCGGCACACGCACGCGCCGGCGCAGCGCAAACACGGGGTCGAGCACGCTGCCGACGGTATTCGAGAGCGGTCGGCCGTCCAGCACCGCGATCGGGGCGTGGATTTCCCGCCCGCGGCCGAGGAACCGGGCGCGGTCGGTTTCCAATTCCGGTTCGGCGAGGGACTCGCCTTCCACGACGGCGAACGTTGCAGCCCAGAGCTCGGGTTCGGAGGGGGAGCGGCGCCGGCGCGTCGCGAGAATCGCGCCGAGCTTCGGCAGATACTCTGTCTGTACGAACAGCTTTGAGAAGGCCGGATGCGTTGCGTCGGCGGCGGCCGGCGCGAGCACGAGTTCGGCGTAGGAGGTGAATTCGATGTCGCGGTCGCGGCTGCCGGCGTTCGAGATCGACACGCGGCGAACTTCGGCAGGGTCCTCCGGGGAGACCAGTACGTCGAGGCTCGTGCTCAGGGCGCCGTCGCGCCGGTTGAACTGGGCGCGGTCCTCGGTAAAGGTGACTTCGTAGCTGTCCGGCCTCATGCCGCTCGGCTGGAAGCCGGCGGACCACAGCTGCTCGTCCTGGGCATCGCGCAGGAAAACAAAGCTGCCCCAGTCGTCGCGGGTCGCGTCCTCGCGCCAGCGCGTCACCGCGATGTCGCCCCAGCGGCTGTAGCCGGAGCCCGCGCCCGTGAGCATTACCGTATAGCGGCCGTTGGAAAGCAGATGGGCCTCCGGCGTCGCGCCATGTCCGGCGCGCAGCCGCCGCAGCGCCAGTAGTTCGAGGTCGCGCACTGTCGCTGCCGTCGCGACCTCCTCAGCCCTGGGATGGGCGACGGCGACGTCGCGCGGCGTGCGTTCCTGAAGCAGTAGCTCGGTGGCCTGCACGCCGGGCTCGGCATGAAAGCGCGCACGCATCGCCCCGTCGAGCAGGGCGTTGGCGATCGCGACCAGCGTCATGCCCTGGTGATGTGCCATGTAGGCGCGCACGATTTCAACCTCCCTGCCCTCGGGGAGTCGCGCGCGCGTGTAGTCCAGCGCCTCGTAATACCCGTAGCGTCCCAGCGCGCCCATGGAGGCAAGGCGCGCGAAGTTGCGCGCCGCGGCGCCCGGGTCAACCATTGCGGCGAGCGCCGTTGCATAGGGCGCGACCACCGCGTTCTCGCTTAGGCCGCGTTTCAGGCCCAGGCCCGGGACGCCGAAGTTCGAATACTGATAGGTATGCTCCAGGTCGCGCACGTTGTAGGCGGATTCCGAAATCCCCCATGGCACATCGAGCTCGGCGCCATAGGTGATCTGCCGGCGCACAATCAGCCGGTTGGTCTGCTCGAGCAGGCTGCCTGCCGGCGCACGCATGACGAGCGAGGGCATCAGGTACTCGAACATCGACCCCGACCAGGAGATGAGCGCCGCGCCGCGCCCGAGCGGCGTGACGGCGCGGCCGAGCCGGAACCAGTGCCGCGAGGCGACATCGCCCTTGGCAATCGCCACGAAGCTCGCGAGGCGCGCCTCCGAAGCAAGCAAATCGTAGCAATTCGGATCCAGGCTGTTTTCCGCGACGCGATAGCCTATCGAGAGCAGCTTGCGCTCCTGGTCGAGGAGGAAGCCGAACTCCATTTCGTTGGCCAGGCGGCGCGCCGTCGCCTCGAGCGCAACGATGCGCTCCCTCAGGGCGCGCGCGGCGTCCGCGCTCTGGGCTGAGTCCCGGCGGTGGCTTTCGATCGAGCGCAGCGTCGACTCCGCCCAGAACAGCATTTCTGCACCGGCGTCATCGTCGCGTTCGCTTGCCAGCGTTCGCGCCATGTCGAGCATGGTTGCTGCGAGCGGAGCGACGGCAGCCAGGCGTGCGGTGAAGTCCATTGCGCCGGGAGATTCGCGGCGCGATTCCAGGCGCAGCGGTTCCCTGCGCAATCCGAGTTCGAGCAGATCGAGCGCTTCTTCGAGCTGCCGCCGCGTGATGGTCTGCGTGCGCCGGTCATCCGGAAGTCCGTGCAAGGCGAGGCGCGTAAGGTGCAGGTTGTCCTCCACGCCGGCCAGGGCCTGTGCGCCTGCGCCGGGGTGTGATGTCCACGCCTGGCAGGTATTGGCAAGCGCGATCAGGTGTCCGGCGAGATTGCCGCTGTCGACCGAGGAGACATACTGCGGGTCGAGCGGACGAAGATCGCGCGTGTCATACCAGTTGTAGAAGTGGCCGCGGAAGCGCTGCAGCAGATTCATCGTTGCGAGCGTGGCCTCCAACCGCTCCACGGTTTCGGCCGTGCCCGCCCAGCCGAAGTCGCGCGCTGTCACGCCGGACAGTAGGTAGAGGCCGAGGTTGGTGGGGGAGGTCCGGTGAGCGACCGTCGGCTTCGGGTCCTCCTGGAAATTGTCCGGCGGCAGCATGTGATCGGTCGTCGTGACGAAGGTCTCGAAGTAGCGCCAGGTGCGTCGCGCCACCAGACGCAGGGCGAGAGCGTCCGCATCCGAGACCCGCACCCGGCTCGCGTCGGGCGGCGCGAGGCTGGCCCACAGCGCGACCGCGGGCGCTGCGATCCAGGCGACGATCAGTGGCGCCGCCACCCGCCAGGATTCATCGTCCAGCAAATAGAAGACGATGGCAGCCAGGATGGCGATCGCGACGCCGCCGTTCATCTGGCGATAGAACCCGCCCAGGCTCAGCCGCGGACTCGCCTTCGCCTGCGCGGCTGCCGTCCACTCAAGCAGATTACGGTGGCTCACGAGCAGGCGATAGATCGTTCTCCCGGCCGCGTCCAGCATCAGCCATGCCTGATGCGCGAGGAACACGATCAGCAACGCGGTTAGGGACAAGGCGAGCTGCACGTCCGCGGCCAGCGCCCGCAGATGGCTGCGGGCCGTAACCCGGGCGCGTCGCGGCACGATCGCGGCGATTACGGGCAGCAGCGTCGATAGCGCGATCGTCGAAAGTACGAAGCCCGTCCAGATGGCGGCGGCCTGCAGCGGCAGAGTCCATCCAACCAGCAAGGCGGCGACGCTGGCAGGCGCAGACAAGGACCTGCGCAGATTGTCCAGCATCTTCCATTGACCGATAAGAGGCAGCAAGCCCTCGTTCGCATCCTTATCCGCTGCATGGCCGCGGCCAAAGATCCAAGGCAGCAGTTGCCAGTCGCCGCGCGCCCAGCGGTGCTGGCGCGCGGCGGCCTGGTCGTAACGGGACGGAAACTCCTCGACCACCTCGATGTCGGAAACCAGTCCTGAGCGCGCGAACGTGCCCTCGAACAGGTCGTGGCTCAACAGCGTGCTGTCGCCCACCCGGCCGCGCAGAGCGGTTTCGAAGGCATCCACGTCATAGATGCCCTTGCCGGTATAGGAGCCTTCGCCGAACAAGTCCTGATACACATCGGACACCGCGGCCGCGTACGGATCGATGCCGCTCATGCTGGAGAAAATGCGCTGGAAGAGGGACCCCTCGCGCCCGACCGGCAACGAGGGCGTAACGCGCGGCTGTAGCACGCCGTAACCCTCAACGACCCGGCGTGAGCCGTCGAATCGAGGTCGATTGAGCGGGTGGGCCATCTTGGCGACGAGCCGGCGCGCGGTGTCGCGCGGCATCCGCGTGTCCGCGTCCAGCGTGATGACGTAGCGAACCCCGGGCGGCGGCGCCGGCTGCGCCGTGCCGATGGGGATGAAGCTGGTGTCGCTCGCGCCGCGCAGCAGGCGGTTCAGTTCATGCAGTTTCCCGCGCTTGCGCTCCCATCCGATCCAGCGCTGCTGACTCTCGTTCCATACGCGGCGGCGCTGGAACAGCAGAAAGCGGTCCCCTGCCGGCGCCGGACCGTAGCGCTGATTCAGTTGTGCGATGCCTGAGGCCGCCGCGGCGAGCAGCGCGCTATCGCCGGCGCTGCTTTCGGACTCGGCGTCCATCCAGTCCGACAGCAGGGCGAAATAGAGCTCATCGTCCGGCCCCGCCAGGTAGTGCACCTCGAGGCGCTCGATCTGTTCCTCGAGTGCCGCAGCCGTCGTGAGAAGTATCGGTACCGCAACCAGCGTGCGCAGGTGTGCCGGCACGCCCTCGCGCAGCGCCAGGCCCGGCAGCACGGTCGCGCCGAACCCACGGGTCACGGCGCGGTTCACCAGCGCCATTGCGGCATCGATCGACGGGATGACCCCGAACAGCACAAGCAGTGCTACCCACCAGCCGTCGATATCCGTCGCCAGCACAAGCAACGGCAGCGCGAGCAGACCCGCCGCCACCAGGTGGACGGCGGCGATATAGCAGAGAATGCCGGTCCTCGATGTGCAGCGCGCAGGCCAGCTTCGCAGCGGGGTGCGATATCCGACTTTTTGCTCGAACGCGCGTCGCCCGCCTGCGATCAGGTAATAGCCGGGATCTCGCCTGTGGGATGCAGGCTCGCGCGACGCGGACGGCCCCTTTGCATCGCCTGCGGCAAGCAGTGCCGCCCGCGCAACCTCCAGTTCGGTCAATTTCGAGCCGCGCGCAAGCGCCTCGATCGCGCTTCGATACAGGTTGCGCGTCGAGAAATCCATGCTCCCGAAAGCGCTGCCGGGACGCAGCACATCGTCCACCAGGCTCACGTCCTCGAACAGGTCCGCCCAGTCGACATCCGAGATCAGACGCATGCTCGTGATGATGTTGCGCACGGTCACGTTCGCTGCGCCCTGGCTCTGGTGCTCGTCATGCACGATCTGGTCGGCATCTGTGCCCTGCGCTTCGAGGCGCTTGTCGAGCCAGATCAGCGCCGGTGTAACCTTGGGATCCTGGTCGCGCAGGCGTTGTACGAGTTGCACGGCGAAGGCCGGCAGCAGCGGCGCATGCTCGTGTTTCTGAAAAATCGTGGCAGCTGGCTCGGCGGCGCGCGGGCCCGTGCCGAGCAACAGGTCGGCCAGCGCATCCGCCTGCTGGCGCGCTTCGCGGCTGGTCACGATGCGCCTCGCAGCTCGGCGCAGATTCTCCACGAGCACGATGCGCAGCGTAATCGCCACCGCCCACAACTCTCCGATCGTGAGCGGCTGAATGCGCTGGTAGGCGCGCACGAAGCGGCGCAGCAGCGCGGGGTCGAAGCGGCTGTCTGTATGCGCGACAAACGCCCAGGCGACGCCGAAGACGCGCGGATAGCCGGCAAAAGGGCCGGCGGCCAGCTTCGGCAGCTGGTGGTAGTAGCCGACCGGAAGGTCATCCCGGATTTCGCGGATCTGCTCTTCGACGACGTGATAGTTGTCGAGCAGCCACTCGGCGGCTGGCGTGATCGCACGCCCCTCGCCCACCGCGGCCGCGATGGCGCGATAGGCATCCAGCAGAACCGCCTCGTTGTCTTTCAGACGGCTTGCCAGAGATCGCCCGGTGATTGGTTTCGCGGTCACTTGCTGTGCCGCGGCGAGACTCTCGGCGTGTTCCTCGATCCGTTCGACGCTGAACAGTTCTTCGCGGATTGAATGTTCGTTATTCCACGGGGCGGCCCGCGACGCGCGCCCGAACAGGCGGTGCACTGCTGATTTCAACGGCCCCATGCTTGCCTTGCTTTCTCGAATGCAGCATAAAAACTGCGCGATGAAAACTCGAGCCCCGGGGTCTGGCGACGCGAAGCCCGCGGATCGCCCACGAGGCGTGTGAGTACTTGGATGGAACCCGGCGCAGGGGTATGGAATTGGTCGCGCCTACTTGGCCATGTTACACGGCGCAGTGCAATCAGGCACGTGAATTATTACGCCTATGTTTGCTGGCGCACAGACAGGAATCCTGCAAACAGACGATGATTAGCGGTTCGAAAAATTTCAGGGAGAAGGGAATGAGCACGCATACACGCCTGGCGCTGTTCGCGGTCGCAGCAGCGATGACCACGGCCGCCTGCACGCCGCAGCCGGTGACCCCTGTGGCCGCCGTGAAGGACAGGTACTACACGGTGGCGCCGGATGCGATGAAAGTGCGCACCGGGATAGTTTCCGGCGAACTCACCGAGATGAAAGTGATGGAGCGCGTCGAGGAGGGCTCGGGCAAGGTCACCACGCCCGCGAAACTCACCGGCAAGCTGGTGCTGAGGAACGTTTCGCCCGATCAGAGCGTGCACATGCTGGCGGGGAAGATCGTCTATGTCGACATGCAGGGCAAGCCGATCGCGCTCGAGGATAACCGCACTGTGCCGACAATCAAGATGAGTTCTCAATATGGCTCGAGCGAGCAGCGCATCGACCCCGGCCAGGATATCAGCCAGGCGATAGATGCCGAATTTCCGCTCGAGGCACTGAAGGCGAAGCGCCTCAAGGACATCCGCATCGAATTCTCGTACGTTCCTTCGCCATACCGCGAAGAGGTGCTAAATTTTGCCGTTTCGATAGGTGGCCAATAGATGACGCTGTTTTCAGGGGTGCTCGATCTGCCGTGGTGGGGAAACGTGATTGCGGCGCTCGCACTGACGCATGTGACGATAGCCGCCGTCACCATCTTCCTGCACCGCAACCAGACCCACCGCGCGCTGGATCTGCATCCCGCGGCGAGCCACTTCTTCCGCCTGTGGCTGTGGCTCACCACGGGCATGCGGACCCGCGAATGGGTCGCGGTGCATCGCAAGCACCATGCCTTCTGCGAGCGCGAAGGCGATCCGCACAGCCCGAAGCTGCTGGGCATCAACCGCGTGCTGTGGGGCGGTGTGCTGCTGTACGTGAAGGAGTCGGCGAATCCGGAAACCGTGCGGCGCTACGGCCACCTGACGCCCGATGACTGGCTCGAGCGCAATCTGTATTCGAAGTACGTCATGTTCGGCCTCACGCTGACGGGGGTGAGCGACGTGCTGCTTTTCGGCATCGCTCCCGGGGTGCTGATTTTCCTCACCCAGATCGCCTGGATTCCGTTCTGGGCCGCCGGCGTGATCAACGGCGTCGGCCATCACTGGGGCTACCGCAACTGGTCGACGGACGACGTGAGCACCAACATGGGTCCGCTGGGCGTGCTGATCGGCGGCGAGGAGCTGCACAACAATCACCATGCGTTTCCGACCTCGGCGAAGTTCTCGACCAAGTGGTACGAGTTCGATCTGGGCTGGCTGTACATACGCGCGCTTGCGGCCGCGGGGCTGGCGAGCGTGAAGCACGTCGTGCCGGAGCCGCGCTTCGTTGCGCCGAAGAGCGTCGCCGACCAGCAGACGCTCGAGGCCCTGATCCGGCATCGCTATCGCGTCATCGACGAGTATGCGCGGTTTCTCGGTCGTCTCGGCGGCAGGGAAACGGCCGCCTGGCAGACCATGCAGTCGATGAAGCAGGAGCTCATCGCGCTATGGGAGCGATCCCTCGCCAGCCGCGAGCAGCTGGTGGCGCGGCTGCAGGACTGGTGCCGGCGCGCGGACGCAAGCGGCATCGCGCCGCTTGCGGAGTTCTCGGTGAGGCTGCGCTCCTACGCCTGAGAGGGCGCGCTGCATGCCCGGGATATTCACTGCCCGGCTTGGCGCCGCGGCAGGGGCCGATTTTCCCGGAATTCGGAAAAGATAGTAACCTATATGTTACTATATTGGCGGTGTCGCGCAAAACCGGGCCTCAGCCGGGCGTTGCCAGCGTAAACAGCAGTTCTTCCTGGGCTGAGCGGCGCCGCCCGCGCCGCGGTTTAGCCCGCTCATAGTCGCCTTCAGTGCTCATGATCCAAGCCTGGCAATTGTCGTCCAGATAGGGCTGCAGCCCCTCCCGGATGACGCGTCGCTTGAGCGCCGGGTCGAGCACGGGAAAGCACAGTTCGATGCGCCGGAAGAAATTGCGCTCCATCCAGTCGGCGCTCGCCAGATAGAGGTTCTCCTCGCCGCCGTTCAGAAAATAGAACACCCGAGAGTGTTCGAGGAAGCGACCGATGACCGAGCGCACCCGGATGTTCTCGGACTGGCCGGGAATGCCGGGTTTCAGCGCGCACAGCCCGCGCACGATGAGGTCGATCTGTACGCCGGTCTGCGATGCAGTATAGAGCTCCTGGATGATGCGCGACTCGTGCAGCGAGTTCATCTTTGCGATGATGCGCGCCGGCTCGCCTGCCGCGGCGCGGCGCGCTTCCCCGCGCACCGCTGCGATCAATTGGCGGTGCAGCGTGAAGGGCGACTGCCAGATGTGGCGCAGCTTCGCCACGCGCCCGAGTCCGGTGAGCTGCTTGAATACCTCGTTCACGTCGGCGCACAGCTCATCGTTCGCGGTGAACAGCCCGAAATCGCTGTACAGGCGGGCCGTTCCCGGGTTGTAGTTGCCGGTGCCGAGGTGCGCGTAACGCTTCAGCACATGTCGCGGCGCGGCGGCCGGGTCGGCGCCTTTCAGCTCCTCGCGGCGCACCACCAGGCACATCTTGGCATGCGTCTTGTGTCCGACCACTCCGTAGACGACGTGCGCGCCGACTTCTTCCAGGCGCGCCGCCCAGTTCAGATTCACCTCTTCGTCGAAACGCGCCATCAGCTCCACGACCACGGTGACTTCTTTGCCGCGCCGCGCCGCGTCGATCAGGATTTCCATCAGCTCCGAGTCGGTGCCGGTGCGGTATACGGTCTGCTTGATCGCGATCACCTGGGGATCGGCGGCAGTCGTTCGTATGAAGTCGATTACCGGGTTGAAGGACTGAAAAGGGTGATGCAACAGCACGTCCTGGCGCGTGAGCAGCTCGAAAAGATCATCGTTTTTCTCGAGAATGCTCGGCAGGCCGGGCTGAAACGGCGCGAATTTCAGATCCGGGCGCTCGACCTGGTCCGGCACTTCCCGAAGCCGGTACAGGTTGACCGGACCGTCCACCCGATAGACGTCCTCCGCGGCGAGGCCGAATTGCTGTTGCAGGAACTCGATCATTTCGGCCGAGCAGTTGTCGGCGACTTCGAGGCGCACCGCGTCGCCAAAGTGCCGGTGCAGCAGCTCGCCCTGTACCGCGATGCGCAGGTTCTTGATCTCCTCCTCGTCCACGAAGAGGTCCGAGTTGCGCGTGACGCGGAACTGGTAGCTGCCGCGAACCTTCATGCCCGCAAACAGTTCTCCGACATGCGCGTGCAGCACGGAGGACAGAAAGATGAAGCTGTAGTCGGTTCCTGAAATGGCCGCCGGCAGCCGGATGGCGCGCGGCAGAATGCGCGGCGCCTGCACGATCGCAGCGCGCGAACTGCGCCCGAAAGCGTCCTTGCCCTCGAGCTCGACCGCAAAATTCAGGCTCTTGTTCAGCACCCGCGGAAACGGGTGCGCGGGGTCGAGCCCGATCGGCGTCAGCACCGGCAGCACTTCGCGCATGAAGTATTCGCGGATCCAGTGTTGCTGCGGCACAGTCCAGTCCGAACGCTGCGGAAAGCGGATGCCTTCCGCGTACAGCCCGGGCAGCACCACTTCGTTCAGGAGCCTGTACTGCCTGGCCACGAAGGCCTGCGCTTCCTGAGTCACCAGCGCGAACACTTCGCCAGGCGTTTTGCCGTCCACGCCCGGCTTGCGCACGTTCAGCTTGATTTGTTCCTTCAATCCGGCCACCCGGATCTCGAAGAATTCGTCGAGATTCGACGAAACGATGGTCAGGAAGCGCAGCCGCTCCAGCAGCGGCACGGATTCATCGGCGGCCTGGGCGAGCACGCGCCGGTTGAACTCGAGGATCGCGAGGTCGCGATTCAGCAACAGTGTCGTCGATACCTGGGGTGCTTGCTTCGTCATGGGATCGCGGGATATAGGCGCATCCAGTCTACCTTCATCTGCGCTATCCTATGGCCGCAATGGCGCGCCATGACATCCTTGCCGCGGTCGACCTCGGCTCGAACAGCTTCCACCTGCAGATCGGCCGCGTCGTCGGGGGTCAGATCTATCCGCTCGATGCGTTGCGCGAGACGGTGCGCCTTGGTGCCGGGCTGACCAGCGACAAGCGCCTGGATCGTGCCAGCCAGGCCAAGGCGCTGGAAGTCCTGAAGCAGTTCCGCGAGCGCTTGCGCGGCTTTCCGCGCGAAGCGGTGCGCGCGGTCGGCACCAACACCCTCAGGGTGGCCAAAAACGCGGCGCAATTCCTGCGCGAGGCGCGCGAGGCGCTCGGATTCCCGATTGACGTGATCGCCGGGCGGGAGGAGGCCCGCCTGATCTACGTCGGCGTGGCGCACTCCCTGCCTCCGGCCAGCACGCGGCGCTTCGTGGTCGATATCGGGGGCGGTTCCACGGAATGCATTATCGGTTCCGGGTTCGAGGCGCAGCTTACGGAGAGTTTGTACATGGGCTGCGTCAGCTACAGCCTGCGTTACTTCCCGGACGGGAAAATCGACAAGGCAAGATTCAAGGCGGCGGAACTGGCGGCGCGCCAGGAGCTCGCCGGCATGGTGCGGGCTTACCGCGATTCGGGATGGCAGGAGGCGGTGGCCTCTTCCGGGACGGCGCGTGCCTTGCAGAATATCCTGCGCGCCAATGCCTTGGCCGAGCATGATCTGACGCAGGAAGGACTGGAGCGGCTGAAGAGCCTGCTCATCAGGAACGAGCGCGCGGATCCGGAACGGATCGCCGGTTTGCGGCCGAACCGAGCGCCGGTGCTTCCGGGCGGGCTTGCGATCATGCTGTCGGTGGCCGGGGAGTTGGGGATTGATCGGCTGACCGTTTCCGAAGGCGCGCTGCGACACGGCCTGCTGTACGATCTGCTCGGTCGCGTCGAGCACCACGACATGCGCGCGGCAACGGTGGCGGAGTTCGCGCGCCGCTACCACATCGACGTGCCGCAGGCGGACCGGGTGCGCGCGCTCGCGCTCAGAATCTACGATTCGATCGCGCCGGGTGGCGACGAGGATGATGACAGGCTGGTGCTCGAATGGGCCGCGCGCCTCGCCGAGATCGGCCTGTCGATTGCGCACGCGCAGTACCACAAGCATTCCGCCTACGTGCTGCAAAACGCCGACATGCCGGGTTTTTCGCGCATGGAGCAAGAGCGTCTCGCGCGCATCGTGCTCGCGCACCGCGGCAAGCTTGCCAAGATCCAGGATGCGGGCCTGGAGGGAAGTGACTGGCTGCTGGTGTTTGCGTTGCGTCTTGCCGCGACGCTGCTGCGCAGCCGCGCCGATATCCGTATTCCGCTGCTGAGCGTGGCGAGCGACAGCGCCGGATTCTCGATCGATCTGCCGCAGGCCTGGCTGGCCGGCAACCCGCTGACCGCGGTCGCGCTTGAGTCCGAGGCCGAGTATTGGCGGGCAGTGGGGATGCGGCTGGTCGTCACCGCGTTGTCGGACAAGAAGGTCGCGGCGCTCGGCAAAGCCTGAGGGGTCCAGGCCGGTATTTCCCGCGGTCCTGGCTGCTGCGCCCGGTCATAGCAGATCCGGCGCGATGACGGCGCGCACCACGACCTGGCCGGCGCTACCGCGTTCGCGATGCGTGAGCCACCACAGGCCACCCTTGCGTATGGCCCATTCCGTCTGCCTGCCGGAGGTGAGATAGGCCGCCACCTCGCCAAGCGTGGGCTGATGGCCCACCACGAGCACCACCCCTTTTCGATCCGGCCAGCGTGCGGCTTCCAGCACTTTGACGACCGGCGAACCTGGCGCAAGCTGTTCGGAGATTTTGAAGTTGATCTTGAGCGCCTGTGCCGTCTGCACGGCGCGCCGGGCCGGGCTCGCAAGAATCGTGACTTTCGAGGGCAGGCGCTGCAGCAGCCATTCCGCGACGCGTGCGGCGTGCTTCTGACCCCGCGGCGTAAGCCTGCGCTCCATGTCCGGCGCGCCTTCTTCGGCCTCGGCGTGGCGCCAGAGGATCAAATCCATGTGCGTCTCCTTGTTTTTTGCTCTTCTAGGGGTTCGACCGCAACGCTAGGGGTTTGACCGCAACGCCGCCCAGGCGTTCTCTCTTGGCAGCACATAGCATAGGAGCGAACACTTAGCATGTCTGCATGACGCCTGCGTGACGGGCCGGGTGGTCCTGCGTTAGAATCCCGGCCCGTTGATGCTGTTTCTCGTGGTCTCGTGATTTTCCGCAGGCGCGTAGCTCAGTTGGTTAGAGCACTACCTTGACATGGTAGGGGTCGTTGGTTCGAATCCAATCGCGCCTACCAATATTTTCGGACCACAGGAGATGCAGGGCGACGACACGGTGACGTCTAGCCGCGCGAGTTGATCGCGCGCCGGACCCGCTCGGGCGTCGCCGGCATGTCTATGTGTTTGACGCCCAGCGGCGCAAGCGCATCCACGACCGCGTTCATGATGGCGGGCAGCGCGCCGACGTTGCCGGCTTCGCCCGCGCCCTTTACGCCCAGCGCAGGAAGATCGCATGGCTCTGATGCAGCAGCGTGAAGTCGTCGAGAAATTTGTCGCGCCCGGCGGTTAGACGATCATCCTCGGTGCGCGGCACCGACTGTCCGATTGCAAAACGTCCCATCACATTCTCCATTGGTGGCGAGGTCCAAGCTGGCGATAATAGTGCCGAGTAGTGTGCCGAGTCATCAGCAAAGCGCGGTTCGGCGGTATTTTTGCGTTTCTTCAGGAACATCGTAATGCCTCAAATCAAACTTCCGGACGGCTCGCAGAGGAGCTTTCCGCAGCCCATCAGTGTGGCAGGCGTGGCGCAATCCATTGGGGCCGGTCTGGCGCGTGCGGCACTGGCCGGGAAAGTCGACGGCAGGCTGGTCGATACCAGCTTCGTCATCGATGCGGATGCCGAGCTCGCAGTTATCACCGAACGCGACGCGGAAGGCGTCGAGATCCTGCGCCATTCCACCTCGCACCTGCTTGCACATGCGGTGAAGGAGCTTTTCCCCGATGCCCAGGTCACGATCGGACCGGTGATCGAGAACGGCTTCTACTACGATTTTTCCTACAAGCGGCCCTTTACGCCCGAGGATCTCGCGGCGATCGAGAAGCGCATGACGGAGATCGCCAGGCGCGACGTGCCCGTCGTGCGCAGGCTGATGCCGCGGGACGAGGCCGTGACCTTCTTCCGCGCGCAAGGCGAGGCGTACAAGGCCGAGATAATCGCTTCAATACCCTCGAACGAACAGATTTCCCTCTACGAACAGGGAAATTTCGTCGATCTGTGCCGCGGTCCGCATGTGCCTTCCACCGGCAAGCTGAAGGTGTTCAAACTGATGCGCCTTGCGGGCGCCTACTGGCGCGGCGATTCGAAGAACGAGATGCTTCAGCGCGTCTATGGCACTGCCTGGGGCAAGAAAGAGGACCAGGACGCCTACCTGAAGATGCTGGATGAGGCGGAAAAGCGCGATCACCGCCGGCTCGGCGCGCAACTCGATCTATTTCACATGCAGGACGAGGCGCCCGGGCTCGCGTTCTGGCACCCCAAGGGCTGGACCCTCTGGCAGCAGGTCGAGCAGTACATGCGCAGCGTGTATCGCGACAACGGCTACCAGGAGGTGCGCTGCCCGATGATTCTCGACAAGAGCCTGTGGGAGCGCACCGGGCACTGGGAGAACTACCGGGAGCACATGTTCACCACTGCATCGGAGAATCGCGACTACGCTGTAAAGCCCATGAACTGTCCGGGGCATATCCTGATCTACAACAAGGGGGTGCGGAGCTATCGTGAACTGCCGTTCCGTCTCGGCGAGTTCGGTTCCTGCCACCGCAACGAGCCCTCGGGCGCTCTGCACGGCCTGATGCGCGTGCGCGGCTTCACCCAGGACGACGGGCACATTTTCTGTACCGAAGCGCAGATACTGGATGAGTGCCTGGCGTTCACGCGGGTGCTGCAGAAGGTGTACGCGGATTTCGGATTTGGCGCGGTGATCTACAAGGTCGCCACGCGGCCGGAAAAACGCATCGGTGCCGACGACTTATGGGACCGGGCCGAGAAGGCGCTCATGGACTCGCTTGTGCAGTCCGGGGTGGACTTCGTGGTTTCGCCCGCCGAAGGCGCTTTTTACGGTCCCAAGATCGAATACTCGCTGAAAGATGCGATCGGCCGCGTCTGGCAATGTGGAACGATGCAGGTCGATTTCAACATGCCCGAGCGGCTTGGGGCCGAGTATGTGGGGGAGGACAACGCGCGAAAGACGCCGGTCATGCTGCACCGGGCGGTGGTGGGATCGATGGAGCGCTTCATCGGCATACTGATCGAAAACTACGCTGGTGCGTTCCCGGTCTGGCTTGCGCCCGTGCAGGTCGTTGTCATGACTATCACCGAGCGCCAGTCGAGCTATGCGGCAGGGGTGGCAAGCGCTCTCCGCAGAGCCGGATTCCGCGCCACGGAGGATTTGCGGAACGAGAAGATTTCCTATAAAATTCGAGAACATAGCTTGCAGAAATTGCCCTACCAGCTGGTGGTCGGGGACAAGGAAATGCAGGCTGGATCCGTTGCGGTACGCACGCGCGGCGGTGAAGATCTCGGGACCATGCCTCTCGATGAGTTCATCGGCCGACTGCAAAGAGAATCGGGGGCGCGCGCGACGGCCTGATCGTCGAAAGGCTGATTCTTGTTCGGTGTTCCAGTGGAATGCTGGTCCGGGTTCCAGGTTGTTATGGTTTATTGCTTTCTTGTGGTTTATTGCTGTAAGGGGCTCTGCGAGCGTCGCGTGGCCACGCGAGTCGGAAGCTCCACGGGATAGGGTTCCCGAACGGTCGAACGGCGGCCGTCAAATTGCCGCGTAGAGAGGAGATACCCTCATAGCACTCGAAAAGGCGCAGCGCATCAACGGGGAAATCACCACTCCGGAGGTACGCCTGGTAGGTGAAAAGGGTGAGCAACTCGGCATTGTTTCGATTGCCGAAGCTCAGCGGCTGGCGACGGAGAAGGATGTCGATCTGGTAGAGATCGCCCCCACCGCGCAACCGCCGGTTTGCAAGCTGATGGACTTCGGCAAGTTCCGCTATCAGGAACAGAAAAAGGCGCACGAGGCCAAGCTCAAGCAGAAGCAAATCCAGGTCAAGGAAATCAAGTTCCGGCCGCGAACCGACGAAGGCGACTACAAGATCAAGGTCGGCAAGCTGGTCCAGTTTCTTGAGGAAGGCGACAAGGTGAAGGTGACCCTGCGCTTCCGCGGCCGCGAGATGGCCCACCAGGAATTCGGCTTCAGGGTGCTGGAGCGAGTGAAGGCGGATCTCGAACCTCACGGCACGGTCGAGCAGTTTCCGAAGATGGAAGGGCGCCAGATGGTGATGGTGATGGGGCCGAAGAAGAAGGTCATACCGGTCGCCAAGCCGAAGAAGGCGCGCCCGGTTGCGGCGAGCGAGGCGAAGCCGGTGAGCGCGGCGCCCGCGGAAGAAGCGAAGCCTGCGCCGGCGGTTTGAGAAGCACAAGGAATTCGCGCCAGCAAAGGAATTTACGCAAGGAGAGTTGGTAATTCCCGTACTCGTAAATCCTATAATTCCTATCTACTATCTATATTGGCGCGCAAGGAGTCGGGGCGAGTGCCCCGGTTCACTACAAGTGATGGCCGAGGTAGTTAAAGCGTCTGCGTCGCAGACCACCCGGCATCAAGCTAAAAATGGAGTTGTCATGCCGAAGATGAAGACCAAAAAGAGCGCCGCAAAGCGCTTCACGGTTCGCCCGGGCGGCGCCATCAAGCGCTCGCAGGCGTTCAAGCGCCACATCCTGACCAAGAAATCGCCCAAGCGCATCAGGCAGTTGCGCGGCACCGCCAGTGTGCACGACACCAACAAGCGGGCAGTGATGGCCATGCTGCCCTACGCCGGCTAAGGAGCGACCATGCCACGCGTAAAAAGAGGCGTAACGGCGCGCGCGCGCCACAAGAAAGTTCTGGCGCAGGCGAAAGGATTCCGCGGCCGGCGCAAGAATGTCTATCGCATCGCCAAGCAGGCGGTGATGAAGGCCGGGCAGTACGCCTACCGCGACCGCCGCGCGAGAAAGCGCGAGTTCCGGGCATTGTGGATCGCGCGCATCAATGCGGCGGTGCGTGAGCTCGGCCTGACGTACAGCGCATTCATGGCAGGCATGAAGCGCGCGAACATCGAGATTGACCGCAAGGTGCTGGCCGATCTCGCGGTGCTGGACAAACCCGCGTTCGCGAAGATTGCGACCCAGGTCAAGGCCGGCATGGTGCACTAGGAGAGGCGGGGGACGGGAAATTCTCCTGGTCCCCGCAAGGCCCGGCAAGCGCGGGCGCCCCGGATAACGCGTGCTGCGCAAATATTCCCTGTCGAACCAGGATGGAAAATCTCGACGCCATCATTCAGCGCGCACTCGCTGAATTGTCCAGCGCGGCCGATCCTGCCGCGCTGGAGAATGCCAAGGCGCGCTATCTCGGGCGCAGCGGCGAACTGACCGCATTGTTGAAGACGCTCGGCCAGCTGCCGGCCGAGTCGCGCAAGGCCGCGGGCGCGGCAATCAATGCGGCAAAGGAAAGAATCGAGGGCGCGCTGGAGCAGCGGCGCGGAGCGCTCGCCGATGCGCAGCTGCGCGCGCGCCTGGCGCAGGAGGCGCTGGATGTCACGCTGCCGGGCCGGGGCCGGGGTCGCGGCGGGATTCATCCGGTCATACGCACCTGGCGCCGCGTCGAAGAGATCTTCCGTTCGATCGGCTTTGACGTGGCGGACGGTCCCGAAATCGAGTCGGACTGGTTCAACTTCACCGCGCTCAATCAGCCGGAGAATCATCCGGCGCGCTCGATGCACGATACGTTCTACGTCGATGTCAAGGATGCGAACGGCGCGCCGCTGTTGCTGCGCACCCACACCAGCCCGATGCAGGTGCGCTATGCGCGCATGTGGGTAGATCGGCACCGCAACGCCTCATCCATGCCGCCCATCAAGGTACTTGCGCCCGGGCGCACCTTCCGCGTCGATTCCGATGCCACCCACTCGCCCATGTTCCATCAGGTCGAAGGCCTGTGGATCGACGAGGACATCAGCTTCGCCGACCTGAAGGGCGTGTACACGGATTTCCTGCGCCGTTTCTTCGAGTCCGATGCGCTGCAGGTGCGCTTTCGTCCCTCGTTCTTTCCGTTCACCGAGCCTTCGGCCGAGATCGACATGCGGTTTGAGTCTGGACCGCTGAAAGGTCGCTGGCTGGAGATATCCGGCTCGGGCCAGGTGCATCCGAACGTGATTCGCAACTATGGCCTGGACCCGGAGCGGCATATCGGTTTTGCCTTCGGCTCGGGGCTGGAGCGCCTGACCATGCTGCGCTATGGGGTGGACGACCTGCGCCTGTTCTTCGACGGCGACGTACGCTTCCTGAAGCAATTCTGCTGATCTGATGCAGATCCTGGAGAGCTGGCTGCGCAGTTTTACCGACCCGGCACTGTCGACGGCGGATCTTGCCCATCTGCTGACCATGTCAGGGCTCGAAGTCGAGGCCGTCCAGCCGGTGGCCGGCGAGTTTTCCGGCGTCGTGGTGGGCGAGGTGATACATGCCGAGAAGCACGCCAATGCCGACAAGCTCACGGTGTGCAAGGTGGATGTCGGCGGCGAAATCCTGCAGATCGTGTGCGGCGCACCGAACGTGCGCGCCGGCATGAAGGCCCCGCTTGCGCGCGTCGGCGCAAAGCTGCCGGGCGGCATGGATATCAGGCAGGCCAAGATGCGCGGCGTGGAGAGCTTCGGCATGCTGTGCTCGGCGCGCGAACTTGGCCTGTCGCAGGATCACGCCGGTCTGCTCGAACTGGATGCCGGCGCCGCGACCGGGGCGGATATCCGCGCCGTGCTCGCGCTGGACGACCATGTGCTGACGCTCAAGCTGACGCCAAATCGGGCCGACTGCCTGTCCGTGCTCGGGGTCGCGCGCGAAGTGTCCGCGCTTGCCGGTGTTGCCCTTGTCCAGCCCGTGTTTGCGGCGGTCCCGGCCTCAGTGGCGGATCGACTGCCGGTCAAGGTGTCTGCGCCCGATCTGTGCGGCCGTTTCTCCGGGCGCGTGGTGCGCGACGTCAACGCGCGCGCCGTGACGCCAGAATGGATGAAGCGGCGGCTGGAGCGTTCCGGGCAGCGACCGATTTCTGCGCTGGTGGATATCTCCAACTACGTGATGCTGGAACTCGGACGGCCGACCCATATCTTCGATCTCGACAAAGTCGCGGGCAGCCTCGAGGTACGCTGGGGCAGGACAGGCGAGCGGCTCGAGCTCCTGAACGGTCAGACGGTGGAACTTGGGCCGGACGTGGGTGTGATCGCCGATGACTCGGGCGTGGAAGCCCTCGCCGGCATCATGGGCGGCGCGGCAACCGCGGTGTCGGACGATACGCGCAATATTTTCATCGAGGCCGCTTTCTGGTGGCCGGAGGCGGTCGCGGGACGCGCGCGCCGCTTCAATTTCTCGACCGAAGCGGCGCACCGCTTCGAGCGCGGCGTGGATTTCGCGAGCACCGCGCAGCATATCGAGCATGTGACGCGGCTCGTGCTGGCGATCTGCGGCGGCGCGGCCGGTCCGACCCACGACAGTATTGTCCGGCTGCCCGAGAGGGCGCCGGTTCTAATGCGCGTGGCTCGTGCGCAGAAGCTGATTGGCGTGCGCATTCCGGCGGATGAAATGGCCGATATCTTCAAGCGGCTCGGCTTCGAGTTCACGCGGACCGCCGACGCCTTGGTGGTGACGCCGCCGAGTTTCCGCTTCGACCTGCAAATCGAAGAGGATCTGGTGGAGGAAATCGCGCGCGTGCATGGCTTTGAGCGCATACCGGCAGAACCGCCGCGGGCGGCGGCGCGCATCCATGTGCCGTCCGAAGCGAGCCGCAGCCTGCACGAGGTTCGCGAGCGGCTCGCGGCCGCCGACTACGTCGAGGTGGTCAATTTCAGTTTTGTCGAGCCGCAGTGGGAGGCCGATCTTGCGGGGGAGAACGATCCGATCCGTTTGCTGAATCCGATCGCCAGCCAGCTTTCAGTCATGCGCACCACGCTTGCCGGCGGCCTGGTCGCGAACCTGCGTCACAACCTGGCGCGCAAGCTCTCGCGCGTTCGTGTATTCGAGATCGGGCGCGTGTTCTGCAGGGATGCGGAGGCGCATGACGGGCCGCTCGGGGTCGCCGGCCTGCGCCAGCCCGTGCGGGTTGCGGGCGCTGCCTATGGGCCCGCGCTCGAGGAGCAGTGGGGCATCGGCACCCGGGAGGTGGATTTCTTCGACGTGAAATCCGATCTCGAGGCGCTGCTCGCGCCGCGTGCCGCGCGCTTCGAGGCGGCCGAGCATCCGGCCCTGCATCCGGGGCGTTCCGCCAGAGTGACTGTGGACGGTGCGATCGCAGGCTGGCTGGGGGAACTGCATCCCGCCTGGCAGCGCAAGTACGACCTTCCCCGACCGGCGATTCTGTTCGAACTGGATGCGCAGATCCTGAGCCACCTGGCATTGCCCGTACCCGGACTGCCGTCCCGGTTTCCGCCGGCGGTTCGCGACATCGCCATTCTGGTCGACGCCGCGCTGCCGGTACAGGCGCTGCTGGATGCCATGGAGGCGCAAAAACCGCCTATCGTCAGCGCGCTTGGAATATTCGATCTGTACCAGGGAGACCACCTGCCAGAAGGGAAAAAAAGCCTTGCATTCCGGGTAGTTATGCAAGATACTGAACGCACGCTCACGGATGGGGAGGCCGATGCGGCCCGCGACTTTCTGGTCGCGCTGCTGGGGCGTGAGTTTGCAGCAACCCTGCGTAGCTAAGGGTCACTAAGGTTCACTCAAGTGAGCAGTACACAAATGCAAAGAGCGAAAGGCCAGGGAGAGGCAATGACGCTGACAAAGGCGGAACTCGCTGACCTTTTGTTCGAGAGGGTCGGGCTGAACAAGCGCGAGGCCAAAGACATGGTCGAGGCGTTTTTCGAGGAAATCCGGGAGGCGCTCGAGCGCGGGCAAAGCGGGAAGCTGTCCGGCTTCGGCAACTTCCAGCTGCGCGACAAGCCGCAGCGGCCCGGGCGCAATCCCAAGACAGGCGAAGAAATTCCCATTTCAGCCCGCCGGGTTGTCACCTTTCACGCCAGCCAGAAGCTGAAAGCCATGGTCGAAAAGGCGCGCCATGGAAGCGAATCGCAAGAAGGCTGATCTTCCGCCGATTCCGGCCAAGCGCTACTTCACCATCGGTGAGGTGAGCGAGCTGTGCGGCGTCAAACCTCACGTGCTGCGCTACTGGGAGCAGGAATTTACCCAGCTGAAGCCGGTCAAACGGCGCGGCAACCGGCGCTACTACCAGCACCACGAAGTGCTGCTCATCCGGCGCATCCGCGGGCTGCTGTACGAGGAGGGATTCACGATCAGCGGGGCGCGCAACCGCCTGGACAGCCACCTTTCCGCCGGCGGCAATGGAGAGGCGGCCGCGCGCGGCGCCCGTGCGCCTACGCCCGAGGTCGACCTGAAAGAGCTCAAGCGCGAACTGCGCGAGGTGCTGGACTCGCTTGCCGGTTGAGGCGTGCGGAATGCGCTGTTGGCATACATAGCAACGTATACTATAGTAACGTATATGTTACTATATTCTGGAAATTGGAGAATTGTGCTGTCCCGGTACCGACATCATCGCGTCCCGTGCGCGGGCGCAGGTTAGAATGCGAAGCATCGGGGCGTAGCGCAGCCTGGTAGCGTACCTGCATGGGGTGCAGGTGGTCGGAGGTTCAAATCCTCTCGCCCCGACCATCAAAACCCGCGTTGATTCATAAGCTTCGCGGGTTTTTTCTTTACCCCGTCTTTCTCCTCAGAATCGTCATTGTGTCGGCGCGCGTTTAAATTTGACCAGCTGTGCGCGTTGAATTTTGACCAAGGGCTTTTGGCCGCCTGTCATAGGCTGCCCTGTGGATAAGTGTAGCGTAGCCGCTGGTTTTGGCACCTCCGATCTTTTCAATTCGATACCCGGTTGGGTTGCGCGTGGGAATCCGCGTAGGGCGTAGCCCGTAGCGGATTT